>Ga0126373_10002792_pt1 | contig 12921 bp, 10 predicted proteins | sample PanSoiMetPlot_11_FD_92545 | JGI IMG/M metagenome (GOLD analysis project Ga0126373, IMG submission 92545) | Tropical forest soil microbial communities from Panama - MetaG Plot_11 | ecosystem: Environmental > Terrestrial > Soil > Tropical forest > Bulk soil | place: Panama | collected 2016-02-17
CGTCCCGAGGTTCTAAACAGAATCACTTCTTCCATTAGCATGCCGGGCTGATGGCATGCGGTGGGGAGGGGTGTCATGAGAACGCTGCGCGACCCCACGCGGGCTGACATTTATGCGGCCTGAATCGAGATCAGGGCGCTAGCTTGGCCCCCCTCATAAAGACAACTCCTTGAAAAGCTGCTAAGCGGAGTTACAATTTGCGCGTCAAGTACGGGTTTGCAGCGGCCCTAATGAAGGAAGGCGCAATGCATTCGTCCAAGTTAGGAAAAGCCCTGGCTTTCTCTTGTGCCCTCAGCTTTCTGTTCCTGTCTGGTTTGCCGACCGCCGACGCCCAAAATGTTTTGCAAGGCCTCAACTTTCCCGGAGGTCCCGCCCTCGTGGCGGCTGATTTCAACAACGACGGCGACCTAGATATCGCTACGGGGAATTCGGTGCTGCTTGGAAAAGGAGATGGTACGTTCCAAGCCCCCCTGCCCTTAAGCGTGACAGGTTCGGCGGCGGTCGTGGCGGATTTCAATAACGATGGTAAGCCCGATTTGGCCATTGCCAGCTTCTCGACCCCGATCTCACACATTGTTCTGTTCACCATCCTTTTAGGCAACGGCGATGGCACTTTTCGTGCATTACCACCCATTAACATGGGAACATCAGTTTCCGGTTTTGATGTGACTACCGCGGATCCGAATAAAGATGGCAATGCGGATATTCTGGCGGTAGTTGGGGGGATTGTTTTCGTCCTGCTGGGGCGCGGAGACGGTACCTTCTCGGCGCCAACTCAGTATGGCACAGGAACTAATCCCGCGTCCGTACTGCTTCCCGCAGATGTTAACGGGGATGGAAATGTGGATCTTGTGCTTGGATGCTTTGGCAACATCTCAGTCTTGCTAGGGAATGGAGACGGGACGTTCGGGGGTTCCGATTATTTCCATTGGCGGGGATCTTCTTGCGGCCGGTGATATCAATGGCGACGGTAAGATTGATATTGTGGTGCAGAACAAACCCACGAACATACTGCAATCACCACAGGATTACGTTCAATTTGGCAATGGAGACGGAACGTTTCAGACCATGACGAATCCGCTGCCCTTTTTGGGTCCGGTCGCGCTCCACGATATCAATGGTGATGGCAAACTCGACCTCGTCATTCAAAACACTTACCCAGTTGGCGGTGCTCCGTTCGTAAGCGTGTTCTTGGGTCTCGGAAACGGAAACTTTACCCACCTGCACCACTACTTGCTCGACTTGGACGGGAGTAACTCGAGCAACATAGTGATTGCAGACTTCAACAATGACGGCTTAGCTGATATCGCAATGAACAGTACACTATTGTTAGGCGAGAACAATCTCACTTTTGCGGCTGCTCCCGCCTTGGCTTTCAGTAATAACATTTATGGTGTGGTCGTCGGCGATTTCAATAAAGACGGCAATCCGGACATGGCCGTACAAACTGCCACAGATCTCACCATAGCTCTCGGTAATGGGAACGGGGCGTTCATACCTGCGCACAACTACAGGGTGCCGCAACCGGTGGTTTCTTTTGCGACGGCAGATCTAAACTCAGACGGCAATCTTGATCTTGTCGGCGTGGTCACTGCCTCATCTCCCCTTGCAGCGTGGAACATAATTTCCGAACTGGGTGCCGGCGACGGAAGTTTTCGATCGCCCGTCCTCTCGCCGGGTAGCAGCGGTGTGCCAGACCCTGGGAACATTGTTCTCGGTGACTTCAACGGCGACGGCAAAAGCGATTTGGTCATCACAGAAACGCCTCAGAGCGGACCGGGTTCGCTGCTGGTTTCTTTTCGGAAATGGCGACGGGACGTTTGCACGTCCCGTTGTGGCGGGTAGCAATCCGGGATTCATAATCAGTGGAGACTTCAACGCTGACGGCAAGCTTGATCTGGCAGCTGCTAGTGCCACTGGAATTGGCATTTTGCTAGGAAACGGAGATGGAACTTTTCAGCCCACCCGAATGGTTTCCTCCACTGCGGCTCAAAGGCTCGTTGCTGGTGATGTCAACCTAGACGGCAAACTGGATTTGATTGCAACCGGTGCGCAAACACTTGTCTTTCTTGGAAACGGAGACGGCACGTTCCATGCTGCTCCACCGCTTAATGTATCCGGTGTAACGTTGATCGGCGACATCAATGGGGACGGAAGCCCGGACCTGGTTTTAAGTCGACCGCCTCAGAGCGGTCCCGGCACTCGAGAGATTGATGTGTTGCCTGGGAATAGCGACGGCACTTTCGGGAGTCCCATTGCACTGATTACTTCCAGATTTGCGCTCGTTCCTCTAGCCATTGCCGATTTCAATCGTGATTCGCTCCAGGATGTTGCACTCAGCCTGTCGCCTTATCTTGCGATTGTTGAATTTCCATTCGGCGGTGTTTTCAATCTGCTGAACACTACGCCACAGGATTTCACGGCGACTTTAAGTTCGACTGTGATCTCGATTACAGCACCTGGTCAAAGCGCGACGACTACGGTGACCATCAGAAGCATGGCCGAATTTGCAGGAACAGTGAGTTTGACCTGCTCGATATCACCCAGTTCTGCTGTGGGGAGCCCGACGTGCTCGCTATCTCCAGCGACAGTCTCAATTGGTCCTACACGTCACAGCGCGACGGTGACTATGACCATAAATACATCCGCCGGCGCAATGAGCATGGCTGTTACAAAGCGGCCGTTCTTCTTGGCGACTTTCTGCTTTCTGTCAGTTGGGCTGGTAAGCGTTATCTTCTGGTCATCGAAAAGCCGAAGGCTCTTTCCCTATGCGACTGTGCTTGCGATTGGCTTACTCATGTTGAGCTGTGGAGGGCAGCGAAGTACTGATTCTCCCTCTTCTTCTTCTTACAGCGTGACACTCCGAGCTAGTAGTGCGAATCTCGTGCACACTGCGACCGCATCGCTGACGGTTCCTTGAACGAGGGCAAAGCTCGCCGATTGCATGTCGGTCTCGCTCTTAGCGCCAGATAAATCCACGTTGCTGGGCGAAAGCCGAACACGGCCTACAGGTTCTCCAGCAGCACGATCAGCCGCACCAGGGGTTGGCGCGTCGAATCCGATGCAACACCCGCCGGAACTCACTTCATCGGCATGGGTAGCAAAATACCATCACCCAATCGCTTGATTTTGCAAAATGGATTAAAAAATACCGGGCACAAGGTGCCACCGCACTTTGGCACAATATTCCGTATAGCCAGGCAGATTCTGGGCGAGGAACTTATCTTCGTCGAAGAGCCGCCAGACGAGGCCAAGAATCGTGAGAAGGGAAGGGGCAAGCCCCCAATAAGAGCCGAGTGCCAAAGACATCCCGATGAAGTACACTGCAGCGCTGGCATACATCGGGTTGCGCACGATCGCGTAAGGACCGGTAGAGATCACTTTTTGATCCTTGCCAATCTCAATGACTGAAGAGCCGAAAGAGTTCTCTTGGAAGACCCGATAAACCATCCAAATGCTCATTATTATTAAGAAGTTCCCAATTACGGAAAGCCATGCTGGCATCGTTGACCAGCCGAAGCGGCGGTCAAGACCGGCGACGATGAAAGAAGCGATGTAGGGGAGCCCCGTACACAGCACGATAATCTTTTGAATGGGCCGTCCTTCCGCGGTCGGGCCGCCCTTTGTCCTGCTCTCAAGAAGTACCGGGTCTCTTATTATGGAGCGCGTGAGGAGGACGCTCGATACGGCGCCTACGCCGAGATAGGCCCATCCCTGCCAATAGTGGATCGTTCCCGCCGAAAGGAACAGGGCGAGTGCCATAAGGACAAAAAATATGACAACCGCAGACCACATTTTTGTCTTAGGATTCTTCATGTTTTAAGAATAGCTTTTCTTTCGGGTGCCCGAGCCAGCCACATCAACACGATCCGTCGTGAACCCTAAACCGTTTTTCTCCAAAATCAACTATGAGGGGGGAGGAAGTAGATGCTAGGGATGTGGTGAAATGGGCGTTGGTCAAACAGCTCGATTCCTCTCAGCAATGTATTCTGTTAGGCCTTCCTGCCAGCTAGGCATATGAATTCTGTACTTATCCAGGCTTTTAAGCGATAGCACAGAATAGGCGGGGCGCTTGGCAGGCCGGGGAAATTTGTCGGTCGTTGTCGGGCGGACCGTAGTGGAAAGAGCCGAGAGGCGAATGATTTCAGAGGCGAACTCAAACCAAGAGCAGGAGCCTGCGTTGGTAACGTGCACTATTCCTTTAGCCTTGTGTCGACAGAGCTCGATGATGGCAAGAGCGAGATGCCGGGCATATGTTGGTGCACCGCGTTGATCATCGACGACGTCCAGGACGGCTCGGCTCTGAGCCAGCCTGAGGATTGTGTCGGGAAAACATTTGCCCCTCATTCCGAACACCCATGAGGTACGAACAGTACAGGCATTTGGAAGAATGCTGAGGATGCCACTTTCAGCATCCGCTTTGCTGCGTCCATAGACACTTTGCGGATTGGGAGGGAAATTCACCTCATACGGCTCGGAAGCAAGGCCGTCAAAAACATAATCGCTGCTCAGAAACAAAAGCCGAGCGCCGAACCGTTTGGCGGCTTCGGCGACATTGAGGGCACCTGCGGTATTAGTGGCAAAAGCAAGATCAGGGTTGCTCTCACAACCATCGACGTCCGTGTAAGCAGCGGTGAGGATGATCCAGTCGGGGCGATGGCGGACCATGATTTTCTCGACCTGCTGCGGCTGGCGAATATCTACTTGGGCCGAGTTGAAAGGATAGATTTCATCGCCCGTCCACTCGCGAACCAGGTATTTACCCAGCAATCCTGATGCTCCGAAAATGGCTGCACGCATTGTCGTTCCAAGATCCTACATTCGGCTATTTCGTCGCGCTTGATGCTGTTCTCATCCAAGGACCAGCAAATGTGAACAGAATCGCGTGCAGGCGAAGGATATCAATTCTGTTGGTGTATGCCATAGCTCCGGTTTTTTAAACTTGCTGGCATGATGTTTTCGCCAGTATGGAAGCTTGCAGCAAGATGAACAGAGCTCAAGATGAAGCTTACCGTTGTATCTCCCACGTTTAACGAATCGGAAAATCTACCGCGGCTCATAAGGGAGCTCGAAGAAGTTCTCGCGGGAACCGAGTTCGAGGTCATTATCGTCGATGATGACTCACCTGATCGCACTTGGGAAGTGGCGCAGAAGATCGCTAGGCAAGATTCTCATGTTCAGGTAATTCGGCGCCAGGGCTCTCGCAGTCTGGGTTGGAGTGTCATCAACGGCTTTACAGCTGCGCGAGGCGACATAGTTGCTTGCATGGATGCTGACTTGCAGCATGATCCTCGAATTCTGCCACGTATGGTTGAAGAATTAGGCCGCAGATCCGATCTGGTTGTGGGTAGTCGGTATGTAGAGGGCGGTAGCGTCGCTGAATGGCGTTGGACACGGCGACTGGAGTCATGGTTAGCGACCAAGCTGGCACAATGGGTAATCGGCATCCCGATCTCGGACCCCATGTCTGGATACTTCCTGTTAAGGCGCAATGATTTCCTGCGTGTCCATGACAGTCTCAATGGCCAAGGCTTCAAAATACTTCTTGAAATCGCCGCCAACATGCCCGGTGCACAAATCTGCGAGATCCCATACACGTTTCGGAATCGGGTGGCCGGCAAAACCAAGCTGTCACGACGGGTCGTGTTCGCTTATATTTCACAGCTATGGCGCTTATCGCACGCGAAAAAAGATAAAATCCACGCGCAGGCGACGTAAGCATAGCTTGAGCCAGGCCGATTGACGCCAATACGGTTTGCGCCCAGAGGTCTCAAAAAACCGCCATAGAATTTGTCTAAGCCGAATACCTCACAAGAAGACTTCACAGGGTATTGATGCCGGACAGCAACGGGCGTAACGTCGGTTCATTTTCCCTCATCCAGCGATGAATGTCGTTAAGCGTGCTCACAGGGGTATACCGCGGTCTCCATCCGGTTCGGTGCATGATCTTGCTGCTATCAGCGATGAATAGCGGGACATCGGCGGGCCGGCTTTGCTCGTTTTTCTGGATTTCAATCGTCTCGCCGGTAATCTCTCGGCACAACTCTGTGGCTTCCAGCAAAGACAGGCTACACTCCAGTCCGCCACCGACGTTGTAGACCTCGCCTTCCAAATCTTCGAAGTGCTCTAACTGGTAAGCAACCAGCTTCAGCAAGTCGTCGATGTGCAGCAAATCTCGCACTTGTTTGCCTGATCCTCCAAATCCGATGTACTCGAGCTTGCGACCGAAGCAATGAGCGGCCATCCAGAGAACAAACACACCTTGGTCCACTTTGCCCATTTGCCAGGGACCGGTCAGCACGGCGCAGCGATTTATGATCGCTTTCAGTCTAAAAGCCTCGCAGTACTCCTCGATGAGCATCTCGGAAGCCAGCTTTGTCGTTCCGTAAAGTGACCGAAATCCGCGAGTGGGGAACTCCTCGTTGATTCCCGATAGGCTAATGCCCGGTTCCGATTGTTGCGGCGCTAAACCAAAGCGGGTTGGTTGCTCGACTAGACGGATCTTTCTGAGTGCCGGGACAGAGTATACCCTGCTGGTCGAGAGGAACATCAGTCTGGCACCGAGCTGGCGCCAAAGTTCGAGGATATTGATGGTGCCGAGAAGATTGCTTTGCAAAACGTAGTTCGGGGAAGTCACGCCTGCCAGAACGGAAGGTTCCGCCGAGCAGTCGATGATGAGTCCAGGTTTACCGAGCGCTTCCGGATCCAGATCTGTCACGATGCGGATATCGCCATGTAAGAAGCGTATCGCGTGGTCTTTTAGCCGGGGCAGGTTCAACTCAGAACCGCGACGCCGCAGGTTGTCGAAACAGGTGACATTCAACCGCGGATACAAGCTCTTCAGCCCAATCGCCAGTGAGCTGCCGACGAAGCCGGCACCACCGAGAACTAGCAAGCGTTCAGTCATGTTTCACTGCAGCTGAATCGTGAATTTATGCCAACGCTTACGATATCGAGTCTTGCTGGAAGGCAGCGCATTGACCTAGGTTTTGCCGAGTTCACGATGAACGACCGGCGCCCTCTCGTCAGGCATAGGGGTGGTCGTCGATGGGATCTCGGGGAGAAGATTTCCGCGGCGATAATCACCTCGCGAGAGGCGCTTTTCCAGCCAAACGTAGAGGACAATGAACAGGTACCGGCTCCCCATTTCCTTGATCTTCAGCTTGGAAATTCCTGATTTACGGTTATACCAGCGGATGGGGATGACGGCGTAGGAAAAGCCGCGGGTGATCGCTTTCAGGGGGAGTTCGACAGTGAGATTAAAGTGATGGCTTAAGATCGGCTGTACACCGTCGATGACTTCGCGACGGTAGAGCTTAAAGGCATTCGTGACATCGTTGTAGCGAATCCCGAAAATGATTTTGATGAACCAGTTGGCCAGCCGATTCAGCACGAACTTGTGTGTCGGGTAGTCAATCACTCGGGAGTCGAGCATGAACCGGGATCCAAAGGCACAATCGTAGCCTTCTTCCAACTTGCGAAAACCGGTGACTACATCCTGGGGATCATCGGAGCCGTCGGCCATGACTATGGCGACCGCATCCCCGCGAAATTTCCGGAGGCCCAGCCGTACAGCTAAGCCGAAGCCGTTAGGCGGTCGATTGCTTACGTATCGCACGCTCTCGAACTTGCTCGCCAGGTTCCGGCATAAATCAAGAGTTCCATCGCTGCTGTTATCGTTAACGATCAGGATCTCGTGAGACACACGCTCACGGTTGAGAGTTACAACTAGGTCGGAAACCGTTGCCTCCAGACAGCTCTTCTCGTTGTGGGCGGGAATGAGGACTGATAATTTCATGAATTGCGGCAAATCCAAGCTTAACAGACTTCACCGCGCGATCGAAAGTTTTGCCGCGTTGTAAAAGGCTCAAACAGAAAACAAGTTGTTACTCCAGGCCTTGCTTAGGACCGCTGACCTGGGTAGATGAATTGACCGAAGTGTGAGTGCCGCGAAATCTCTCAATTTGTCCACAGTAAATCTCCTCAAGAATGCCGCGTAGATCGAATTGGTATCGCCATGTGGGGTAATGGTGCTGGAATTTACTTACATCTGAGATATACCAAATATGGTCACCGGAGCGGTTTTCGTCTTTGTAGGTGAATTTCAGTTTTTTGTCGGCGATTTCTTCGCACAGAGCAATGGCCTCCAGCATGGAGCAATTTGAGTATCGCGAACCGCCCATGTTGTAGACCTCGCCACTGCGCGGATTGCGATAAAACTCATCAAACGCCGCCGTCAGATCGTGGCTGTGAATGCTATCCCGGACCTGCTTTCCCTTGTAGCCGAAAATGGTGTACGGCTTTCCGGTAATTGTACATTCCATCAAGTAGGCCAGAAATCCGTGCAGCTCTGCTCCGCTATGAGCGGAGCCAGTTAGGCATCCCCCGCGAAAGCAGACGGTTTTCATTCCAAAATAGCGGCCGTATTCCTGGACGACAACATCCGCCGCTAACTTCGATGCTCCGAATAGGGAATGCTTCGATTGGTCAATTGACATAGATTCATCTATGCCCTTTTCGCACGGGTGACCGGAAGCAATCTCCCAGCGGGTCTCCAGTTCCACGAGAGGGAGGCGGTTGGGCGCGTCGCCATACACCTTATTTGTGGACATGAAGATAAACACCGCCGCGGGACAAAACTGGCACGTGGCCTCAAGCAGTGCGAGGGTGCCGTTTGCGTTGACCGTGAAGTCGGTATCGGGATGGCGGGTGGCCCAATCGTGGGACGGTTGGGCGGCAGCATGGATGATGAGCACGATGTCGGTGGAATACTGATGAAAGATCCCCTCTAGCGCCGCTCGATCACGAATATCAGAGTGGAAATGCTGGTATCGCTGGCCGTATCTCTCTTCTAGCAGAACTCTGTTCCATGAAGTGGAGGCGGAAGCTCCAAAGAACAAAGATCGCATGTCATTGTCGATGCCAACGACGTGAAATCCGCGCCCAGCAAAGAAGTGAACTGCGGCCGATCCGACCAGTCCCGCTGAGCCAGTCACCAGTACTGTGGGCAAATTTCGCGACTCCCGATGGAGATTTTCACCACACCTAAATTGTCCAATTTAGCAGAATTTCGCGGGCCGCCGCAGAATCGCGAATTGCAAGCCACCCTGATTTCTATCCGTTTGAGTGGATGGTAGCTAATTCGGCTGTGTGGCGCCAGCTAGAGCTCGAGGCCTTTGCTGAATTCCAAGCGAGAACCGACAGCCCGAGAGCACTAAGAATCGTCAGGCACTCCATTCCCATGTCCGGTCCATTCGCCAAAATGCCCCTGCCCTGAGAGCCCGCAAACATGTCGGTGACAGCAAACAGGGGAAAGAGCACGAGCGCCTGTACTGCGAGCAAGACGTAAGCGACACGCGGCCAGAACGTTGCCAGGCTTACTCCAAGGGTAAGGAAAAAGAGCATGACATCTGCCAGCGAGCCCTGATGAATGACCGTCGACCCAGGGAGGTACATCAAGAGACACCATACGCCAAGCGAGACGAATGGGAGGATCAGTAGGCGTTGAATTGGCGGAAAAAGATTCTCGAAACCGGCGTTGGCAGGAAAAATTCTCGCCCAAAGAAAGGCAAGAAAGCCAAGGTTGAGCAGGCCCAATGCCTGAAAGAAATAGAAGAAAATTCCATCCTTGTACCAGGCTATGAGACCTGCGCGGGCAGCTCGGTTCATTGCTGATCGCAAAATGCCGCGGGGAGAGGAACCAAGAAGCGTTCGTATATTTTGGAGCTTGTTTTGAACGATCGCAGAAGCCGCCGGTATCGAATAAGCCTGAGTCAACACTTGCAGGAAAGGCCGCGAGTCCAATTTAGTGGCTCCGGCGAGGTGCCACTTCAGAAGCCTGTCGCCGGGGGGATCGTAGAATTTTTGATAAATCGTCCAAGGTAGTAGGAAAAAGGACAGCATTAGGATGCCCGACAATACCGATCGGAGCGGAGGGAACTTCCGGGTCGCAAGCACAATGATCCCGAGCGCGATAACACTGAAGACGACGCCACCATGACTTAGCAGAGCTAGACCAATCGCCGCACCAGCAATCCCGGCATTCATCGGGGTAGCGATACTGATCTTGCCTTGGCTATAGCCGAGTACCCACAGAGCAAGAAGGAAATACGTTGCAGCGAGGAGCTTGGGCCAGACGTAAAACGTATGCACCAAGAAAAAGCCCGACAACAAACAGAAGGCGAAGACAGTAACGTTTACGCGCCGGTCCGGCAGAAGAGAGTTTACCAAACCCCATATCGGAACAACCCACATGGACTGCAGAAATGTGCCCAGAATCTGGTAATCAAGCCCACGGGTCTTGAAGCTCCACATGGGGAACTGAAGCAGGGCGATTCCAGTTTGCAGCGGAGGTCTATCGCTGCTCTTCCAATCGCCGAGCAAAAATGGCCTCACTGGATCGGAATGGTATAGCTTGTCTGCGAACAAGTAGGGTACGGCGTTATCTATTGGCAGGGGGTGGACAAATCGCAGTTGCGCTTGGGTTACGGGATCTTCCGCGCGCTCATAGAGGAACCCGAGCCCGGTGTAAAAGGTTGTCGTAAGGAACATCAGAAGCACAAAAGCTGCAAGTTGCCTCGAGTGCGCCAACCCACGGCTGATCTTCGCCGCATAAAAGATGGTCGCCAAAGATGCGAGGAGAACGAATATCGAGATTGCTCTTCCAGACCTTGCGCTGAGCAGGTATACCCAGAAGAGCAGGTACCCACTGGCCCCACTCCCAACTAGTGATATGCAGACGAACTGAGTCTCGGCGAAGCCATATCTGGAGTTGAGCCACAAGGCAAGTGCAACGCCCGGCAATAAGAATCCGGCCCCCTCAAGCAGGATGATGAGAAGGAATACTGAGGCTCGAGACAATGATTTTTCAATTTTGGCAGAGCTTGTGATGCCCCTGGGAACGGTTAAACCGAGCCAGCTCTGAAGTCCGGTTGCGCTATGGTTGGCAACAAATCGGACCGCGCTGCCTCTCCAATCTTTTGGCAACTCCCAGATATAACGCTGCCAGGTTTGCCCGGGATCCTTCCTGATGATGAGCGTAAGTTGTCGATTGCTGCGGATATCTTGTAAATACAGGCGATTGCCACCCAGACTGGGGTATCCGGAAAGAAAGACGATGATGTTGGCGGGTGCTAAAAAGCTGCCGGAAACAAAAGTCCCGGTATTGCTCTCATCTCCAATCCACGACCCTAGAAAGAACTGAGCATTCTCTCCCCGGGGCCACTCCGTTTGCGGGGGAACGGCACCAGGGGTGAAGGATCCCGAAACCTGATAGTCGTCTCGGCCTACCAGCTGCAGATCCGGGGACTTAGCACAGCCAGTATTGCCCAGTAGCAGCAGCGACAGTACTGCTGCATGGAATGTGTGCCTCGCAATCCGTCTCATGTTACAAGGAAGTCGGGTCAAAAGTGTCTGGTGGTAAAAGTATTGGTTGCTCGCATTTTACTGTAGTTGCATCCTTATTGTTTGATCCTGACCCCGGCGTCAAGGAGCTGCTGCCTCGAAATGTTCTGGCTGCTTGCACCAAAACGGTCCGGGTGAGTGGCGGCGTGGTTTTCAGGACACTTCGTGAGCTAATTGAGAGTGGCCAAGGATCTCAGACTGATGGTGACAGCTTCGCCCGAAGCAGCTCGAAACCTAGGAAAGCTCCTGAACCTACTGGGACGCTAGGCGCGAGGAATGAAGTTTGCGCGAGGCGTTTTCCGCAACGAATGTAAATCTCATTCAGTCGCTGAAGGTGCCGCCCGCTGAAGTTAACGATTCTGCGTGTTGTCGCCAACGAGCGCAATACCAAAAGTCGCTAAGACGATATCCTCCGCTGAGGGCAAACCGCTCACGGCGACGGCGCCCACAACTTCGCCGTTCTTCCAAATCGGAACGCCGCCTCCCCAGCCGACAAAGCGTGGATCGCCGTAATAGGCAATATCAAAGCCCCTTTCTGGATGCTTCACCTTGTCACCGATTTCCTGGGTGGGCTTGCGTTCGCGAGCAGCAGTCCAGGCTTTGTTTGTAGCGACTACAATCGAGGAGAGGGGAGCACCATCCATCCGTGCCAAGGTAAGCAGTTCGCCGTGGGCATCGGCCACGGCGATAACCGCGGCTTTATTTTCCGTCAGAGCCCTTTCGACAACGGCGTCAACTATTCTCTTAGCTTCGGCATAATCGAGGCTGTGAAGTGTTCTCACCGGGGTTCTCTCTTTTTTAGCTTCTCATCGAGATCCTGCTTATGGAATGCTTTTCGACCAACGAGACTAAGTTTCGAGTGAAAGAAAGTCCATGAGCTCTCCCATTGAGGCTTCGACGTGAAATATCTCGCGCCGGCGAATCGAGCAGTGCGCTGCCCAGTCCGCGGGGCCATCTAGTTGAGATTCTCCTTAGAACCGGGGCCGTTTTGCAGCTTTTGAAATTCCTGCATTTCGCGCTCTGCCTCCGCAGTCTTCCCCTGCTTGCGATAGAGAGCAGCCAAGCCAAAATGTGCCTGAGCGGCCAGGGGACTGGTCTTTTCGATTGATATGAGCTTAGTCCAGGCGTTTTCGGCGGACTCGGAATCGCCCTCGAGTGATGCGGCTTTGCCGAGAGAATACAGGGTTTCCGGCATGTCGGGCAGGAGGCGATTGGCGCGCTCGAGTTCCTGCCTGGCTTGGGGCGCCTTTCCTTGTTGGAGCAGAGTGCTGCCCAAGCGGTAAGCGGCTTCCGCATTTCCCGGCTGTAGTTTTGACTGAGCACGAAATTCCTGTTCCGCTTTGTCCCATTCTGAGGCGCCAGAGTAGACCATCCCTAATTCGAGGTGAACCTCGGGTAAATTCGGTTGCAGCTTCAGGGCCTCCCGGAATTCACGCTCAGCCTGCGGCATCTGGCGGAGAACAAAATAGTTTTCGCCCAACGCCTGATGAGCACGGGCGGAGTTCGGATAGGTACTCA
>Ga0126373_10002795_pt1 | contig 12915 bp, 15 predicted proteins | sample PanSoiMetPlot_11_FD_92545 | JGI IMG/M metagenome (GOLD analysis project Ga0126373, IMG submission 92545) | Tropical forest soil microbial communities from Panama - MetaG Plot_11 | ecosystem: Environmental > Terrestrial > Soil > Tropical forest > Bulk soil | place: Panama | collected 2016-02-17
AAAACTCCTGAGCAAATCACCGACGATCTGCTGCGCCCGCTTTCGGGCATATCGGGGCGCTACGGCCTAGGCGCCGCATTGCTGGCTGGTGTAACGGTGGCCGCGTGCTGTGCGTTTTTCTACCAAGTATACGCGGGACTGGGCGTATCAGGATTGCGCTGGCCCGTGTTTTGGGGTTTCTACATCACCAATTTCGTCTTCTGGATCGGACTGAGCCACGCCGGCACTCTGATTTCCGCGATCCTGCGATTGGCGAACGCTACGTGGCGCCGGCCGGTGACGCGCTGCGCGGAGGTGATCACAGTCTTTGCGCTTTCCATTGGCGCCACGTTCCCGATTATCCATCTGGGTCGCCCGTGGCTGGCCTTCTGGCTCTTCCCTTACCCGAGCGAGCGCGGCATTTGGCCCAATATTCGCTCGCCATTGCTCTGGGATTTTTTCGCTATCAACACATACTTGATTAGTAGCGTGACGTTTCTTCTGCTCCCGATGATCCCGGATATGGCCTTAGTCCGCGACCGAACTAGTGGGTTGAAGCAGAAAATCTATGGTCTGCTGGCGCTCGGCTGGACCGGCACGCCCAAACAATGGCACCGACTTGAAACGGCTATGCACATCATGGCCATCGCCGTGATTCCCGTAGCGGTTTCCGTTCACAGCATCGTGTCTTGGGATTTCGCCATGGCGCCTGTGCCGATGTGGCATTCCACGATTTTCGCGCCTTATTTCGTTGCCGGTGCCATTTTCAGCGGAATCGCCGCCCTGATTCTGGCCATGGCGCTGCTGCGGAAGTTCTTGCATCTCGAGGAGTACCTGCTGCCGATTCACTTCGAAAATCTGGGGAAACTGCTCCTGGTGATGAGTTTGCTTTGGTTCTACTTCGTGTTTTCCGAACGCTTGACAACCTGGTATGGCAATGAAGCCGGAGAAATGCCCGTTTTTTGGGCTACCCAGCACGGCTCCTACGCGCCTCTATTCTGGGCTATGGTGTTCTGCAATTTCCTGATTCCGGTACCGATTCTGGCAGTCAAAAAACTGCGGACGATCACCGGTACAGCCATTGCTTCCTTCACGGTTGTCGTTGGCATGTGGCTCGAACGCTTTCTGATCATTGTGCCCTCACTCTCTCACAAGTATCTGACTTACAGCTGGGGCACCTATCGTCCGACCTGGGTTGAGATTACGATCACCGCCGGCACTTTTTGCGGTATGGTGCTGCTGTACATGATTTTCTCCAAGGTTGTTCCCATCATTTCCATTTGGGAGTTGAAAGCAGGCCTGCATCACGCAGGACATGGCGCGCGCATCGTCGTCCAACCAGCCGAACCAAAGGAAGTGGAGGCAGACTGATGCCTGTTCCGCCAGCGATTTACGGCTTGTTTGCGAGTCCCGAGTCCGCCGAGCGCGGAATGAACGCGCTCAACCGTGCAGGGATCAGCCCCAAACGGATCGTGGTCATGTCTGCGGAGCCCTTCGACGAATATTCGTTCAGCCAAATGGACCAGGCCACGCCAATGCCCTGGATTGCGGCCATCGGAGGCGCAGTCGGCGGGATTCTGGGTTTCTTACTGGCTCGCCTGACCCAGGAGGCTTACCCCTTCCCGCTTATTACGGGAGGCATGCCGCTTCTCGCTGCATGGCCGACGGGGATCGTCACCTACGAGCTCACCATGCTAGGAGCCGTTGTGACCACGATCATCGCCCTGCTGCTATCCACCCAGCTGCCCAATTGGAAGCCCAAGCTGTACGACCCGGAGGTTTCGAACGGCAAAATTCTGATCGGCGTCCTCGAACCGTCCGATTCGCTGCGCGCCGAACTCGAGAATCGACTGCGCGGAGCCGGCGCTGTGAAAGTCAAAGTCATGGGCGTCCGCCCCTAGCGCTTTATTCGCACCGACTCCGTTGAGATAAACGAATTAGTTACCCGATCCTCCTGCTGAGCGCTTCGCGGTCCAGTCTCTGCTATTCCCCATCACTGTGAAACTACCTTTCATCGAGTCTCCATTGACCGTACCCGTGTAATCGATCTTCATGTCGCCGTTGGGCGTGCTGCGAGTCACTGAGAAGCTGATGTTATTGCCGCTGATCGTGCCAGTCACAGGCGCTTCGCCGCGCTGGCCTTTTAGCGTGCCGGTGAGCTTGGTCCCATCCTGCTGTAGGGTTAATGTCTGAGTCATCACATTACCGTCGCGGCCCGCGGCGCTGAGGTCCCACGCGCCGGCGACTTTCGCATCTTGCGCCAATACAGCATGGGCCAGCGAGAGAAGCACGACGCAAAGTCCTGCCACCAGAATCCTATTGCTTTTCATCGAACGCCTCCTTCTGCGATTAAACACGCGAGTGTTGGGAAAGTTCCGGACCGATCTGCAGCGCCGCCTGAGCCGGGCACAAGTGCGGGAGCCACGCCTCAACAGACGTGACCCACCTCTATCGCGTTACAGACGCGCTTGCCGGGGCGCTCCTTGCGGACTCGCGGGAAGCCGCGCGTCCTTGAACGCAAGTGTGCTGCTATGAGCCGCCTATTTGACGAAGCCGACCGACAGTGGTGGCCTGTTCCGTAAATCCTTCATGCTCTAGGCGCAGACATCCGGTGCCACGGATCGTCCCCGGATCGGCGGTCGCGGCATGGCGCCTTCCGCGTTCGTAGACGTGCCGCAAGCACAGAGTATCAACCCGGGCGATGCCCCTATCACGGCGGATGTCGGCCAGGGTTTTACGGCGCCGCTACGCTAGGATCCAGCGGCTCGCACGAGGATAGACGCGCTTTGCATTGGCCGCATAAATACGGTCCTTGTCCGCTCCGCTTAGCTTCGAATCGTCGACATAGCGTCGCGTGTTGTCGTAATGGTCGTTGGTTTCCTCGTTGACGACAGAGGGGAACGCACCGTCGCATTCCGAGCCGAACAGGATGTTGTCGAGCGGCACAGCCTCGAACAGCATTTGCATATTCAGATGGTTGTATACGCACGTATCGACAAAAACATTGCCGTTGCCGAGCACCTCGTCCGGACCAGCCCAGCTGTTGTACTTGGCGATCGCCCTCCAGCGCCCGATCTGGCAAGGCAGGGCGCCGCCGCCATGCGGTATCAGAAAGCGCAGGCGCGGGAAATCCCGGAATAGATCTCTCGCCATCAGGAGTTGCACGAAACCAGTTATGTCGGCGACCAGATATTGAACAGCCGTATGAGGGAAGTTTTTATTGATCGATTCGCTCCCGTGCAGCACTAGCGGTACGTTCAGCCCCTCAGCCGCTTCAAACACCGAGTAATTGTGCTTTCCGGTAAACGGCTGGTTTTGCCAGCGGCCGCCAGTACCGTCGGGATCGAAATTGAAGGCAACGAAACCGGCCTTGGTCCAGCGCTCGATCTGTTTCGCAACCTGCTCGGACGGACAAGAGGGATGTTGCCCGAGCATGCCGACCGGCACAAAGCGCCCGGGATTCAACTGGCAGGCGCGAAAAATGAGATCATTGTTGAGATCGGCCCAGATGGCGTTCTGCTCCGCAGTACCTTCATGTGTGGCCATCGCCTTTGCACGAGGAGAGGCGAACGCGACATCGATTCCGCGCGCATCCATCAAGCCGACGACCTGCTCCAGACTCTTGGTAATGTCCGTATCGGAGATGTGGGGGAGGACCGCAGGGTTTTTTCCGGCAAGTTGCGCGTGGCGAAAACCCTCCACTTCCGGGTGGCGGGCGAGACGAACAAAATGCTGGTGAGAGTCGATAATCATATTCGCGGCTGGTTCGAACCTCCTTCGGGGGATACGCGCTTGGCAACGAGCTAGAAACGGCACACCACAAGCCAGCCTGCAATAAAGCGATCATTTTCCAGCATTTGACGCCGAAAGGCGCGGTCGGCCCGATTGGGCCAGACTCCGAATGGATTGTCAAGCTGGCGCCGCTAATGGACACAAACTAAGTGATTTTGATGACTGCCGGTCACAGGAAGCCTGAAAGCCTCCTATACGTTCGGTGTAACCGGCGGCGCCGTAAGAGATTCGAGCCCCTCGCCCTCGGGCTCCAAGCAAGCGGTGGTCAAAATCGAACCGGCGTGTCTGGATCGCTTGCGAGTCCGGAGACACCCTCGACGCCGCGCCAATCGTAGCTGGTAAGGCTACGGTCGTAGCCTCCACATGGTAGCCGACGAAATTCGCCGAGACCTAGCGAGAGCCCCGCAGCGACGGATTTTTGGATCAGCTCGAGCAGTTCTACGCGGTCGCTGGTGGTGGGCTCAACAAGGCGAATGTCGTAAAACATGCCCGGCAGGATGGCGTGCGCTAAGAACCCGAATCGTTTGCCGACCCATATTTCGGGCTGATATTCGAAGATGTCCAGGCGGGTCGCCGTGCCGCCCGCAGGCTCCATGTGGATGAGAAAGCTACATCGGAACTTTGCCGGCTGGCCGCGATAAGAATATTCCGAGGACCAATACTGATCTCCGGTCGGCTCGTATAGATAGAGGTCGTCTTTTCTTAGGCTCGCAGGAATTGCGACATATCGCGGGATGAATTCATCATTGCCGCGATCCAACAGGATCAGCTCATCTTGCGGAAACAGACTGCCGGGAGCATCGCTGTTCGGAAATAGAAAAAAGTGGCTCCATTTGCTGCTGGCGGGAAATTTGTTCTTGAACGTGCCGGAGAAATTGGTGCGGGAAAGGTCCTCCCACACGTTGAATGTGCTTTGAATAGCGGCGGAGACGGAACTTGCGACGGCGGGAATTGTTGCGGTCACTGGAGGAATTTTTGTAGGTCCAATCTTCTCGATTTTTTTGAACCGGTACGCTTCAAGCGACGCGAAGAAGGCCGCCGCGATCAGCACACACAAAACAAGCGCGGGAGTTCTTATGCTTCTCACAGGACTGGCGTCAAAGCGGAAGGTCGCCAGTAATCCTGCTTCAAATTGAGAGGGAAGTCCATCACCCTTCGACGTGCCCTGTCGCAGCTGTTAAACGCTCTGCTCGGCCGCGGCGCAAGCGCGAGACCGTTTTTCGTCGAAATGAACTTCAATCGTCGCCAGGGCTCACCATCTTGAACATGAATGCGGCGGCGGCACCCGCGACGAACTCGGCGAGAAAGTAGATCCAGATGTTGGCCCAGGAGGACAGCCTCATAATCGAAATCCCTACTGCCACGGCGGGATTGAAGGCCCCACCCGAAATATTCCCAACCGCAAAGGCTCCCGCCAACACCGTGAAACCGATCGCTAGCCCATAAAACGAGTTGCCCGCTGTGCTCCTGGCCGTCGCCGTGTTCAACACCACAAACACCAGGGCAAACGTGAACAAGAACTCCGCCAGCAGTGCTGGCAGTGGCGATACGCTCATCGGTGTGCTTGTTGCCCCCGCCTTCAAGTAGTTCACGGTCAGAGCTGCAAGGGCGGCGCCCACAATTTGAAAGACAATGTAGGGCACGACATCTTTCGTTTCACACTTTCTCGCGAGCCATTCACCGAACGTTATGGCTGGATTGTAGTGTGCCCCGGAGATATGACCCCCGGCGAAAACCATGACCATGAGTGCCGACCCGATAGCCAGTGGGGCCAACGGACCCGCGCCGTTTCCCATGACCGTGCAACCAATCGTAAAGACCAGGAAGAACGCTCCCAACAGCTCCACGATATATTTTTTCATCCAAACTTTCTCCTCAGCGCCGACTTATCTATCCCTGCGCGTGTCTTGGCTGCGCAACAACCTTTGCTAACGCGATGCTTCTGCGGACCTGTCAATTCTGTCAGGCAGCGTAGTTTTTCTGAAAGCTACGATGACCGCCGGGAAGTGACCCTAGATGGGCCCACGCCAGAAACCTCGTCCGGAGGGCCCGCCCCTTTTGGTCCACGCAATAATACTTCGTAAGACCTAAAACTCCCCCCTTTTGACCGCATGCTGATTGCTCAGGCTCACCAGTATAGAAACACTATTTGAAAGCTATGAACATCAGACGCATCGGATGAAGGTTCAACACAAGACTTCTTGCCAAACCCAAGGCCTAGCACCCAATCGCATCGCTCGGAAGCCTTACCGCGCTTTTCCGAGCTTCCTGTCGTCCTGAGGCGATACGTCCGGGGACTTAGCCATGCGAATCCTTGACTCCGGTGAAAGATTCGAGCTACGCTCCCGCAGCACTCGGACACCTTCCAAATCTTTGCGGAGGAAAACATGAGTAAGTACTTGTTAGCGCTCGGGATTGGGCTGCTTGCGGCCGTTTCTGCGGCAGCTCAGGCGCCGTCGGGAAACATTGCGGCGGTGGAATCGCAGGTACCCAAAACCGGCATGACGCCCCAGTACGAACAGGGGCGCAAGCAAAAAGCGGATTGGCACAAACAGCAAAAAGACCCGCAGCCCCTCTACGTTTTCGAAACCATGAGCGGAGATAATACCGGGACGTACTTGGTCGCGCGTTTGGGCCAGCACTGGGCAGATTTCGACAAGCCGGCCATACCCGACCAGGCGGACACGGAAGAATTCAACAAAGTGGTTGGAAATTACGTCCAGTCGATCTCCGCCCGCTATTACGAGTTTCTGCCTAAGCTCAGCAATCCGGCCAGTTCTTCGACCGGTCCGTCGAAGTTGACGGAGCTGATTACGTTCAGGATTCGCCGTGACAAAGCCGCCGATTTTCGCTCGTCCTTGGCCAAAGTAGCTGAAGCAGTTCAGAAGACCAAGTGGCCAGTTCACTACGAATTCTATGAGTTAGTGAACGGCGGTAACTTGGGCACTTTCGTTCTGGCTGAGCCCCACGCCAATTGGGCTGATTTTGAGGAACAGCCCAACATCAAGCCCTTTCATGACATGCTTCGGGAGGCCTTCGGACCGGGCGAGGGTGATTCAGTTTACGAGCGAGTCGAGGGTGCAATCGAGAGCGAGTACACGGAGATACTGCAGTTTCGTCCGGAGTTGAGCTACATCCCGGCCAAATAATTCCCTTCGCGGCGCTAGCTCGGACAGCAGTCCCGCCGCAAGATTGGGCTGGGCGCAGGCCATCCGTATCCGAGAAGTGCTCGATATCGGGTTGATCAGTCCAGTCTCCGGGCCGGAACTCGAATGGAAACGGCGCGGCCGGGGAGATTCGAACTCCCGACTCTCTCGGTCGAAGTCAAGAGCAAAGCCCTCCGTCGAACGGAGACGAGTAACCTCATGGCTTGATCGCTCGGCGTGATGTGCGGCTCCTTCCGGGGAGGATCGCGGGGTTAGCGCAAGCAGAAATTGTAGGTTAAAATCGCAGCCCCACCGAGGAGGTCGCACCGATGGCACTGACGCTTAAGACCTTCGCTGAGTTGCATTCCGAATTTCTGGAGACTGACAAGAAGTTCAAAGCGGCACGAACCGTTAGCGAGCAAATGGGCTTTTTACGCGAGATGGAGCGACTCGTTCACGAAATGGAAGTTTTAATCCAACAAGCAGAGTCAAGCAAATAGCGAGGCCCTCGATTCGACCGGCGTCAGCCTAGGGTTAGCTTCGACTGAACCGAGCTCAGTGATTCACTGAGTCCTGTGATGACTAGGTACTGAAAATCAATTCGTCATCTGGCAACAACAGCTGCGCCCCAAACTCTTTTTTGCAGACAATTCCGGGCCATAGCGATCACACTTCCCCTGCATACCGATCAGTGATCGGCACCCACGACACTACCACTCACGAGCGAGCAATGGAATCGGAGAGAACTTAAGACAAAGAAGGCTGCCCTTTATCCCACCTTGTGAGCACAACTCAAATGAACTGCCAAGCCTGTGGTTCGGACCGTTTAAACACGTTCAATCCTACATTTTCCGGGTTTGGAGGGTCTGGACGCACCCATCGTGCCGGTATTCTCCAAGGTCTGGTCTGCTTGAATTGCGGTGCCGCGCAATTTGTGGTGCCCGAATCTGAGCTATCAGTGCTTGCGAAAAAACGCCACCCTGCTGGCTTATGAGTGTAATCAGTTACTTACCGACGACGGTCACAAACTTATACCCCCGATTCAACCCCAAGGTGGAAGAGTGAGCATGGCCGGAGAACTGTCAAAACTGCCAGCAGCCAAGTTGCCATTTGTGAGTAACCTACTAGGCTTGTTGACGGGCGTACCTCCAGGCGCGCACTCGTTGGGAGTGCGAAATGATCAAAATACTCGTTGTCGAAGACTTCGAGCAGTTTCGCCGATTCACCGTTTCAACGATAATGCGAAACCCCAATTTTCACGTCACGGAGGCTTCGAATGGACTTGAGGCGCTTCAAAAGGCCAAGGCGCTACGACCCGATCTAGTTCTGCTCGATGTCGGTTTGCCGGACCTAAACGGGTTGGAAGTTGCCCGTCGTATCCGAAGGCTCGCTCCGACTACAAAGATACTGTTCCTTAGCCAAGAAACGTCCCCGGAGCTTGTACGGGAAGCACTCAGTCTCGGGGCTCTTGGTTACTTGCACAAGTCCCGTGCTGGTCGTGAACTATTACACGCTATCGACGCGGCCCTTAAGGGCGAGCGGTCCGTTAGCACGGGGCTAGAAGTTCACCCTGATGTTGTGACGCTCCCAACGTTTGACATCTTCTCGGGCAACCACGACAAGAACGCACAGTGGATTGAAGCCGTGGAGGGTCTAGCCAACGCCAACAGGCGTATGCAGGAATTGGCAGCAGAGAAACCCGGAAAGTATTTCATTTTCTATTCCGGGACCCGTACAGTTGTCGCCACAACCGAGACTTTCGCTAAGCCGGAAAAGCCCTCGAAGTCGGGATCAAGCGCTGCCTAGCCCGCCACATCATGGGGATCATCTGCCTCAGCATCTCTCGGATTCCTTCGCCTCCATTCCGCGCGGGCCTTGTTCAACTGAATCAAGAACACGTCGCGCGGCGGTTTGCCCATATCTGGCCCTCTCTCAGAGTTCAGTCTGAGCGGTAATTCAAGGCGACGACGGTCACCATCACGGACGTGCCTAGCGCCGCGCCAGAGCCATCCTCATTGCTCCTGTGCTCAACTGTGGGATGTTCGGCCTGCCGGCTATGGCCAGTTTCGGATCGCGGAATCGGCGGTTCGTCAGCTAGTAGAAAAACAGGGATACGGATTCAGCTCCTCAAATTCCTCTGCAATGAGCCTCGCGATTGCGTCTCTCGAAGGCTTGCCTGCCTTCATTTTCGCGGCGATCTTCTGCGCAGCACCTCGTGAGCAATCTGAATCTGCCTTTCTCGCAGTTCTCCTGCGTGACGCACAACCTCATCGCTTGATTTTCCGGTGTCATCAATCAAGGCTGTTCGTGGACGCGCCCGATGGCCCTAAGAAGAATATTGGGTTAGAATAGCCGCCCCCACCGAAGAAGGCGCACATCGATGACCCCTAAGACCGTCTCCGAGTTGCAAGCTGAATTTCTGGAGAGAGACAAGAAGTTTAAAGCCGCACGAACAGTTGGCGAGCAAATGGCGATTTTTCGCGATATGGAGCGAATCGTTCACGAAATGGAAGTCTTAATGCAAGAGGCGGAGTCAGTCTAACCGCCCGCCTTAGTGAACGATGTGCTTAGCAACGGTGCGGTGCGTCTAACACCGAGTTGTCCCGCTTCTTATTCGCTCTTGAATTCGATAGCCTGAAGGGCTGGTCTGGGTAGCAAAGTGGTAGCATTTCAGGAATTAGAGCCATAACGTCTGAATCGCTATGAAACCGCACAAACATTGGCGGAAGCGGCGCGCCCAAGGGGACGATCTTAGAACTTTCCTGGCGATATAGTGGCTGCCTGGCCACAGTTCGAGAGAACTTTACCGAGGCTAATTTCTCTCAGTTCTAGCCTCGTTCTTTCTAGAATTCCCGTATCGTGTGGGCTATCGGTGGTCCGCTTCAAACCGGTTTCGCTAACCGGCACTCGAATGGACTGCTGTAGCCAGATCGGGTAAAGATTGTAAATCACATTGATGATCGTGATTAGAAGTGCCCGGCCCAGATATCCGATCCATAGAGGCTACTTAGAAGAAGGAACGGGAGCACGGTCCAATGAAACCGCTCTCGAAGGTAGGTGTTCTGCAGCAAGTACGGCCGCCTTGCGCGAGAACGCATACGCCGACATTCCGCCGGATACCTTCGTCGAAGCAGGTTATTAACTAAAGTACCGTTCCGCACGAATTGGTTCGCCCGATGTACCCCCAGTTTTCGATAAACCGTAGGGGTGGAACTGAGTTCCAAGTACCTAAGCGTGGAAGCGGGCAACATCAATGCTATAAGGCTAGCCGCCAGGAACGACACAGCCGCGCCCGTTCCATGAAGCGATAGCAGAAGACACTCAAAGGCGTGAAGGCCAGTAGCGACCAGAACACATTCGCGGCGACCTTGCAAACCTCCAACAATACACGAGGCAAAGCCCAAACTCCTTTTATGGGTCGCATTGGAATTGGTCTATATCCATACGCAGTTGGTGGCTTGGACGCCTTTGGGCAACTGCCTGGGAGTTAGGGTGTGTAGCCTTTTCTCGGACCCTGTAGTATCATAGCTACATGAAACTCGGATTGCGAGAAGCGAACCAGGAGTTCTCCAGGCTAGTGAGGGCGATTCGTGCGGGCCAGGAGGTCGTATTGACCGACCGTGGCGAGGCAATCGCCGTCGTGAAGCCACTGGAGCGTGGTGGCCGCGAAAAGGTGTTCCAGGCCATGGTGGCAGAGGGCCTAATCCGGCCATCACGGCGGCGGGGACCGATGAAGCGCTCACGTTTTCGCGCGCTCAAGGTGACTGGAAGACCCGTTGCAGAGACGATCAGTTCAGATCGCGAGGAACGCTTCTAATGTGGGCTTACTTCGACAGCAGCGCAGTTGTAAAAGTCTATGTACAGGAGAAGGGTCGAGCGACCGTGCTTCGGCTGCTGGGCCTACATGAGGTTGTCGTGTCCGCGATTCTGCCGGTCGAGATTCGCGGAGCCCTGCGCAGACGTGCCGAGGAAAATACGATCGAAAGTTCCCGCCTCCCCGCGGCCCTAAACCAGCTTGCTGCTGACCGCGCACAATGGAACCTGCTCGCCGTGTCGACGGAGATTTTAGGGCGCGCTGAACAGATCGTCGGTAGGCATTCGGTCCGAACACTGGACGCAATCCACATCGCATCGGCGAAGGAGTTTGCTGAGCGGCTGCAGGCGTGTGTGCCCTTCATCAGCGCCGACCACCAGCAGATTGAGGTCGCTGCTGCTGTCGGCTTGACCGTGCAACAAGTAGGATAAGTGGCGCGCCCAAGGGGACGATTTTTAGAACCTTTATCTGCCATTTCTTGGCGATTGATTCAGTTGAACGAGGCGCGCGCGGAATGGCGTAAGCGTAAAGCCACGAACACGTCTCGCGGCGGTTTGCCCATATTCGCTTTAGGCGAGGCACATGTACCGCGCAGCCTTACCACATTCACGTCAAGAGTGCTGTCATCTTCACGCGGGCCTTGCAGCCAGCTACGCTTTGATTCCATGACGCATCATTCTAAGCGGTGCAGGATGCCCACAAAGTCAAAGAGCAATCAAATCGCTTCTTGAATTTAATTGCTCAGAAGTGTTTCAAGGTGACCGGAGGTCCGCTAACACGCGTCGCCTTGAGCTTCACGGTGACCTCGACGCGGTCGGCTATTTTAATGAAAGGGATGCCGCTGTTCATCCCATATTGCTTCCGGTCAAACGCCATCGTACCGTCAATCGTGCCGACACCCGTGCCTGCTCCTTCCACCTTAAGTGTGAGTTTTTCGGTTTTTGATACGCCGCGAATTGAAAAGTCGCCATCCACCTCAAAAGAATCTGGTCCAGTCTGAACAATTTTCGTTGAGTGGAACGTAATATCAGGGTTTTGTTTCACATTGAAGAAATCCTTGCCCTTCAATTTGTTGTTTTTCATCCCGCTTCCTGTATCGACTGATATCCAGCACCCCCGTCGATACATCCGGAGACTTAAAGATCAGCGAGGCATCCCATTTATCGAACGTACCTTTAATAGCGACGGATGCTTCGACGTCGAACTTAATCGAGCTTTCTACTGGCGTAACCTTAAAAACAGGGACTCCCTCAGTACTTTGGGCTCGGCCTACAGACGGAACCAAAACCGAGGCTAGGACGCAACAGAGAATCAATCGCATTGTGAGGCTCTCCTCTAGGCTTGCTTGTAATGAACTTTAGAGAACGTCTTTTCTTGCAGATCCAAGTGCCGCGATTCTATAGCTTAACCCCAAATTTTGGCAGAAGTTCGCTCAGGATCGGTGGTCCTTGGGAAGATGGCATCCTTCGTTGTTGCAGTTTGCCCGCCCGCGCTTCTCACGTTCCTATGGGTTCAGTTCCCGAAATTCGTCCGCGATAATCTTCGCGACTGCGTCTGTCGAAGGCTTGCCTGTGACCTAGCCCCCGAAAACTGGACCACCTAGAATGTGAGTTCTCCCAAACTGCTTTGAACTTCGCCACGATCTTCTTCGCTGCACGTCGCGAACACTCCCGAATCTGCTCTTCCCGTACCTCTCGGACGTGGCGAACAACCTCATCGCTTGATGCGGGTGTCATGTTCGCAGCTCCTCGCTGCGTAGCAAACTGGTAGCACTTTACGAAAACGCGCAAAGCACCAGAACCGTATAATCGCTGAAAGCCGCATAAACAGTGAGGAAAATGGCGCGCCCGGAGAGATTCGAACTCCCGACCCTCTGGTTCGAAGGGAGACTTCGCGCTACACGCCGTACAACGCCAGCCTACAAGAGCCAACGAAATCAGCACATAACGGCAATTCGAGTTGTACCGTTTTGCCTGTTGTTGTACCCAGTTCACGGACAATTACACGGACAATTTCTGCGAATGCGGCGGCTCACTTTCTCGCCTCTACCGCTGCCAAGATTGCCCCGCATTTATCGCAAATGATCAGAAGGAGGTTCGCTCCGTTTCGTTTGCGTGTGACCACCGTAAAGTCCGTGCTTTGGCAAAATCCGCACTTCGGTTCCATTTCGACGCGCTCCTTTCG
>Ga0126373_10002796_pt1 | contig 12910 bp, 13 predicted proteins | sample PanSoiMetPlot_11_FD_92545 | JGI IMG/M metagenome (GOLD analysis project Ga0126373, IMG submission 92545) | Tropical forest soil microbial communities from Panama - MetaG Plot_11 | ecosystem: Environmental > Terrestrial > Soil > Tropical forest > Bulk soil | place: Panama | collected 2016-02-17
CGTTCGGCTCGAGCGTGCAGCTCGGCCCAGCGTGCCCGCCGGCTACGCAGGTTCTCGCCGGCCAGCCAGGCCACCACGATACCGAGCTCGCTCTCTATCCAGGTGCCCTCGGATCGCACCGCAGGCGCCTGCAAGGCGAGGGCCAGAGTCATCGCCGCGGCCGCGGCGATGACCGTCGCCAGGGCGAGTCGTCGGCTGCTGTGCAGGCTTATGCCGAAGGTGAGAACAGCGACCGGCACGCCCGGATAGGTGGTGAAGTGGCCAGCGGCATACAGGATCAGCGCGGCCAGGCAGACCACCAGCGACGTACGGGGGAACTTCCGATGGGTGACGAACGGCGCGGTCAAGAGCAGGGCGAGCAAGTGGGCCGCGGGCGTCGTCGGATGCTCCCCGGCCTGCACGCGCTGGGTCGCGAGCAGGGCGGTCATCAGCCCGAAGAGGACAAGGGCGATGCCTCCATCGATCACCCAGGGGCCTGGGTGGCGCAGGCGCAGCCCGATTGATCGCAGCACGCCTTCACCGTAGCGGTCGGCCCGGCCGCAGTGCGTCAGCCTGCAGGGCGACCCACCGGCCTACCCCTACAGGCGTAACCCTGACGGCCGATGCCTTCGGATCAGCCCGGCGGGCGAGCTGGTGCAGGCAGATAAGCGCCTGAGACGACCGTGGAATCCGGCCTGGCGGCCGACGACGCGGAGCCCTCCCGCCGCCACAGTAAGACGTGCCGAACCAAACCAATCCCAGCTCAGTGCACCCGGAGGTGCCACCACCATGTCAGCAATCACCATCAGGCAGCTCACCAAGCGCTATGGCCCGGTCCTCGCGGTGGACGACGTGTCATTCCAGGTCCATCCCGGTAAGGTCACCGGTTTCCTCGGCCCGAACGGCTCAGGGAAGACCACCACCTTGCGCATCCTGCTCGGCCTGGCCGATCCGACGTCGGGCTCGGCAACGATCGGCGGGCTGGCCTATCACCAGCTACCTGACCCGGTCCGCCAGGTCGGCGCCGCCCTGGACAGCAACACTTTCCACCCAGGCCGCACCGCGGCCCAGCACCTCAAGATCATCGCCACGTCGACCGGCCTGCCGCGCGGCCGGGTGGCCGAGGTGCTGGACTTGGTCGGGCTGACCAGCGTCGCCGGGCGGCGCGTTGGCGGCTTCTCGCTGGGCATGCGCCAACGGCTCAGCCTGGCCGGCGCACTGCTCGGCGACCCGAGCGTCCTGGTCCTGGACGAGCCCCTTAACGGGCTTGACCCAGAAGGGATCCGCTGGATCCGCGGCTTGCTGCGGTCCTTGGCAGCCGAGGGCCGGACCGTACTCGTGTCCAGCCACCTGCTCAGCGAAGTGGCTCAGACCGTAGACGACGTCGTCGTCCTGTCGAACGGTCACGTCATCGCCGAGACCACGCTGTCCGAGCTTGCCGAGCGCAGTTCGGTGATTCGGGCCCGTACGACCGACGCCGCCAGGCTCGTCGGTGTGCTCCTGGCCGCGGGACTCAAGGTACGCCTGGTGGGCGGCGACGCCGTTGAAGCCCGCGGCGCCGACGCCGAGGTCATCGGTCTGGCCGCCGCCGCGGCGGGCCTGCCCATCCTCGAACTGTCCCGGCAGGACGAGGATCTCGAAACCCTCTTCTTCGATCTCGTTCACGACACTCAGGAGGTAATGGCATGACCGCCACAGTACGGCTCGTACGCGCCGAGGTCAGGAAGCTCTTCACGACCCGCGCGGTGCCAGTCAGCGTCGTCATTGCGACCTTGCTAGCGGTGGGCAGCGTGCTCATCGACGCCGCCGTCGCAGGCAAATCCGGTGCGCCCGCCCTGGGCAGCGCCGCGGAGACCTACCAGATGCTGAAACTCGGTGGACTCAGCGCGGTGATCATGCTGATCATCGGCATCCTCGCTGCGGGAGGCGAGTTCCGGCACCGGACCATCGTGCCCGCCCTGCTCGCCACGCCACACCGCGCCCAGGTGTTCACGGTCAAGGTAGCGGTCATCGCGGTGTTCGGCGCGGTCTTTAGTGCCATAGTCTTCGGCCTCGGCCTTGGCACTGTCGTTGCGACCCTCGCTGCCCACGGAATCCACCACCTGCCGACTCAAACCGGTCGGCTCTACCTCGGCTCGGTCATCGCGGGAGCCTGCTTCGGGATGATCGGCGTTGCCCTCGGCGCGCTCACCCGCAATACGGTAGGCGCCATAGTCGCCGCGATCGCCTGGGCGATCTTCGTGGAGCAGATCATCCTGCAGGCAGTTGTGCCCAGCCTGGAGAAGTGGCTTCCGGTCGGTGCGTCCCTCGGCCTGACCAATCCACCCTCGAGCGGTGTCCTGCCGCCGGCGGCCGCCGGGCTGGTGCTCACCGGCTACGCCGCGGCCCTGCTGCTGCTCGCTAGCCGCACCACTATCCGGCGTGACGTTAGCTGACCTAACCGCCCGGCCCGCAGGCACATAACCGAAACGGGTGGCAGCCTTGACCGGCTGCCCCCGTTTCTCAAGGTGTGTTCGGAGGTCTGCGTGCGAGCACAAGCTGGCACCGCGGGCTGCCGTCTCCGCGCCGGCCCAGGTCTGTCATGGCGATAGTGGTCACAGTGAATCCGGACGCTGTCATGTCGGTAACGATCGCGCGCGGCGGACAGGTGCGGTAGTACATGACGAATGCTGGACGCCATAGCGCATTGCGGACCCGCATAGCCAGGTCGAACCCGGCCGTTGCCCAGTACCAGGTCGAGGTGACGGGCGGCGGCGTGCCGAGCGGAACCGCGAAGATCCCGCCGGGCCGCAGCGCTCGGTGCACGCCCGCGAACAGCGCGGGCCGTTCGGCGGGCAGGAAGTGCCCCAGCGCTCCGAAGCTGATCGCCAGGTCGAATGCCCCGGTGAAGGGCAGGGCTCGGGCATCGGCCCTCATCCAACCGGCCTCCGGGCGCGCCCGGCGCGCTTGCGCGAGCATGCCTGAGCTGAAGTCGACGCCCATGATCGGTCCGTGGCACACGGACTCCAGGGCCCGCATGCCCGCACCGGTGCCGCAGCAGACATCCAGTCCCCGGCCGAACGGGCCGAGCGGGCGCAACACGTCCGCGGTCGCGTCAAGCACCGCGTCAGACGTGCGGAACGGCGTGTGGTCGAACTTCGCAGCGAGCAAGTCGTAGCCGCCCTCGACCGACGACAGCGCTTGCACTGCCAGCTCACGCACAGACGGGCCCTCAGGTGAGAACACGGGGCAACGCTACTTCCCTCTGTCGCCTGCGGAGGGATTCGCCTAGTCTCAGGCTGATGCTGACGACGATGCCCGCTACATCCACGAGCCTGGACGTGGCGCAGCGACTGCTCGACGACGGCTACGTCGTCGTCACTGGCATGCTCGACGCCGCTGGCGCGCGGGCCGCCCGCGCCGACCTGGACCGGGTCCTGCGGTCGACACCGTCCGGCCGGAACTCCTTTGAAGGCTTCGATACCCAGCGGGTCTACGCCTTGTTCGCCAAGACGAGAGCGTTCGATCAGACTGCCGTCGATGCGCTTCTGCTCGGCGTGCTCGACCAGGTACTCGGCCACTACCAGCTGAGCGCCCCGGTCGGCATCGGGATCGGACCTGGCGAGCAAGCGCAGATCTTGCACCGAGACGACTCGATCTACCCGCTGCCCGAACCGCATCCGCCAGTGGTCGTTAACACCATGTGGCCGCTCGACGAGTTCACGCTCGAGAACGGCGCGACCAGGTTCATTCCAGGCAGTCACAAATGGGAGCCAAGTCGCCGGCCCACTCCGGACGACGAGGTGGCGACTGCCGTCATGTCGCCTGGCTCGGCCATGTTCTACCTCGGTAGCCTCTGGCACGGTGGTGGTGCGAACAAGACTGATCAGCCGCGCCTTGGTGTAATTCTGGAATACTGCGCGGGCTGGCTGCGCCAACAGGAGAACCACTACTTGTCCGTGCCGAGGGAGACCGCCCGCGAGCTGCCCGAACGGCTCCAAGAACTGCTCGGGTACAACATCTACCCGCCGTTCCTCGGGTACGTAGACGGCCATCACCCCCGGAAAGCGCTGTCCGCGGAGAACTGAGCCCACGCCGATCAGAATCGATCCGGCCAGGTGTCGATCCGGTGCATGGCCGTTCGTGTAGATGGCGACAGGCCGGTGCTGGACCGGCCCGCCGACACGGAGGTTCATCCGATGAAGCAGTACCTGCTCAGCGTGTACCAGCCCGACACTGCCCGGCCGTCGCCTGAAGTGCTCGGCCCGATCATGGAAAAGGTCGGAAAGTGGCGCGGGGAACTCCAGGCGGCAGGTGCCTGGGTCTTCGGTGGCGGGCTCGAGGCGGCTAGCACCGCCACAGTCCTGCGGGCCTCAGGCGGCGACGTCATCATGACCGACGGACCCTTCACCGAAGGCAAGGAGCACCTCGGCGGGATCAGTGTGATCTGGGCCGCCGATCTGGACGAGGCGCTGAACTGGGGCCGTCAATTCGCCGAGATCACCGGCCTGCCGCTCGAAGTTCGACCGGTGGCGGTCGACACTGCCCAGGCCTGAGCCGGGCGCTGGGTCGCTGGCGCCGGCCGAGATCGAGCGGATCTTCCGCCACGAGTACGGCCGAACTGTATCGGTTCTGGTCCGCGTCTTCGGCGACATCGACTTCGCCGAAGACGCGGTCCAGGATGCGTTCGCCACCGCCCTCGAGCACTGGCCCGCCGAAGGGCTACCGCCAAGTCCGGCTGGCTGGCTGATCACGACGGCGCGGCGCAAGGGCATCGACCGGGCCCGCCGGGAAGCAGCCCGCGAGGACAAACACGCGCAGGCGGCGCTCTTGGCAGCGTCAGCAGCGGCCGCGCAGGCAGCTGAATCAACTGGAGATGAACCCGTGCAGGATGATCGGCTGCGGCTTATCTTCACGTGCTGCCATCCGGCGCTTGGCAGCGCCGCTCAGGTGGCACTGACACTGCGGCTACTCGGCGGGCTGACTACTCCCGAGATCGCCCGCGCCTTCCTGGTGCCCGAGGCGACGATGGCGCAACGGCTCGTGCGTGCGAAGGGCAAGATCCGTGACGCCCGGATCCCGTACCGGGTGCCAGCCGAAGCCGCCCTGCCCGAGCGGCTCCGCTCGGTGCTAGCCGTCGTCTACCTGATCTTCAATGAGGGTTACGCAGCCAGCTCGGGCGATGACCTGATCCGGGCCGACTTGTGCGCTGAGGCCATCCGCCTAGGCCGTCTGCTGGCCGCGCTGATGCCCGACGAAGCCGAGGTCACCGGGCTGCTCGCGCTGATGCTGCTGACCGAGGCCAGACGGCCCGCACGCACCAACGCCGCGGGCGACTTGGTGCTGCTGGCTGACCAGGACCGCAGCCGGTGGGACAAGGCGCTGATCGACGAAGGCCATACCCTGGTCCGCCAGTGCCTGCGGCGCAACCAGCCGGGCGCTTACCAGATCCAGGCCGCGATCAACGCGGTGCACACCGACGCCCCGACGGCCGCCGCCACCGATTGGCAGCAGATCCTTGCCCTCTACGATCAGCTTCTCGAGGTCTCCCCGAGCCCCGTCGTGAGCCTGAACCGCGCCGTCGCTGTCGCCGAGGTCGACGGTCCGGCTGCGGCCCTGACGATCGTTGACGACCTCGATATAGACGGCTATCACGTGTTCCACTCGATCAGAGCGGACCTGCTCGCACGGCTGGGGCGGACCAGCGAGGCTGCCGCGGAGTACACGGCGGCCATCGTGGCAACAGGCAACGCGGCCGAGCAACGGTTCCTGCGCATGCGGCGCGACCGCGTCAACCCGGCGGAAGACCGCTGAGCCGGGCCTGCAACCTGCGCATCCCGCGCAGCCAGCGCTCCCGGTCGTCGGCTCGCCTGCGCTCGTACGTCGCGACATCCGGGTGGGGCAGGATGAGGAACTGCTCGGTAGCGACCGCGTCCAGAGACGCGGCAGCTACCTGTTCTGAGGTCAGTACGCCATCGACAGCGGCCTGCTCCGACCCGCCTGCCCAGCCTTCGGCGGCCATCAGCGCCTCAGTGCCCAGTTCGCGCCGGCTGGTGTTCAGCAGATTGCTGGTGAAGGCCTGCGGGCACAGGCACGACACCACGATGCCCTGGTCGCCATGCGCAATCGACAGCCACTCGGCGAACGCCACGGCCGCGTGCTTGGTGACTGTGTAAGGTGCCGATCCGAGCTGAGTGAGGAGCCCCGCCGCAGACGCGGTGATCTCCAGGTAGCCCTCACCCCGGGCTAGCATGCCTGGCAGTACAGCGCGAGCCACGTAGATGTGGCTCTGCACGTTGATGGCCCAGATTCGGCCCCACGCCTCGTCTGAGGCCTCGGGACCGCCGGCCACGATGATCCCGGCGTTGGAGAAGAACATGGCGACCGGCCCGAGTGCCTCGGCGCTCGCGACGAGCCCCTGGACGTCCGCCTCGTTCGAGACGTCGGCGTGCACCGCGATGGCCCGGTGCCCGCCCGCCTCGATGTCAGCCGCAACCTCGCCTGCGCCCGCTAGGTCGATGTCGCACACGACGACGCCGGCCGCGCCTCGGTCGGCGAGGCCCACGCTCAGCGCACGGCCGACGCCGCTGGCGCCGCCGGTAACAACGGCGACCTTGCCGGTGATGTCCATGGCCTCAGCCTCTCGCGGTCGTGCGGACCGCGGCGTCAGCCCAGGCCGCGAGTTCTGAGTCGGTCTCGATCAGGCTCGCAAACTTCTTCCGCGCCTCGTCCCGCTTCGCCGGAATGTACTCGGTCGGCCACAAGCCGGGATGCGGTTCGTAGCCCTTGAGCACATTGCGAGCCACCGTCACCTTGTGCACCTCGTCGACACCGTCGGCGATACCCATCGTCGGCGCACCCGCATACATGGCTTGCACTGGGGTCAGGTTAGTGGTGCCGAGCGAGCCCATGATGTGCAAGGCCCGGTAGCTGACCTCACGCAGCACTTTCGCCATCGTGTACTTGCACGCGGCGATCTGCGTTCGGGCGGCCTGCGTGCTCGAGTTGTCGATCGTCCACGCGGTCCACAGGACGAGCAGGCGCAGCATGTTGATCTCGGCGTAGGAGTCGGCGATCGCCTCTTGCACCATCTGGTGCTCGGCGATCACCCTGCCGTGCGATTCCCGGCTCAGCGCGCGTTCGCACATCATGTCGAAAGCCAGCCGAACCTGGGCTACCGTGCGCATCGCGTGATGGATGCGTCCGCCGCCGAGACGGCGCTGGGCCAGCACCTTCGCGCCGTCCTCGGGGCCCAGCAGGTTGCCGAGCGGAACCCGGACGTGGTCGTACCGGATGTGGTTGTGCGTCGCCGGGTATTCGGCGATCTCCACCCCTGGCGTCTCCCGCGGCACGACGAACATGCCGTTCGTGCACATCACGAAGATGATGTCGGCATGCGCACCCGCGCTCGTGAACCACTTCTCGCCCGTGATGACCCACTCGTCGCCGTCTCGCTCGGCCCTGGTCTTGAACAGGTTCGGATCGGACCCGCCCTGCGGCTCCGTCATCGAATACGCCGAGAAGATCTCCTGGTTCATCAACGGGTAGAGCCACTTCTGCTTCTGCTCATCGGTGCCGTATGCCGCCAGCATTTCCATATTCCCGGTGTCTGGAGCCGCGGTGCCGAAGACGACGGGCGCCGACCGGTACCGGCCGAGGATCTCGTTCAGCAACGCCAGCTTCAACTGCCCGAAGCCAGGCCCGCCCAGGTCTTTGTCGAGGAACAACGCCCACAATCCCCGGTCCTTCACCTGCTGCTTGAGCGGGTCGGCGAGAGCCTTCGCCTTCGGGTTGCGCGAGTACGCAGCGCCGGGAAACACGAGGTCAAGAGGCTCGATCTCGTTCTTGCAGAAGTCGGCGACCCAGTCCAGCTGCTCCTGGAATTCCGGCTCGGTCGAAAAGTCCCACGCCACGGCGGCCTCCAAATCGTAGAACCCGATTCTAGAAGGCCACCCGCTCGGCGAGCCAGCCTTGTGCGGGCCCTACCGCCAGCCGTGCCACCTGCCGTGGCCGCTGACCTCAGCCTTGAGGCGCGCAGCATATTCGTCAGCAGTCAGCGTGGCTGCGCCGGACTCGGCCCTGTTCCCGTGGTGCTGAGATTCTGCCGAACTCTGGACCGGCCGTAGCTCGTCGCGGAGCGACTTCACCCAGAAATACACCGCAAAGATCGCGAAGAGCGGCCACTCAAAGGTGTAGGCCCAGCTCAGCGCGTTGCCGGAAAGCGCCCTGTGCAGTTGCCAATTGCCGAGCCAGATCATCCCGGCGGTCGTGAGCACGACGGATACATGCCAGGCCAGCCAGCGCGGCCGCAGCAGTACTCGCCAGCGCACCGTCAGCCCCAGGGCAGCAACGCGGTCACAGCTACCACGGCAAACAGCAGGGTGAGGTAGGCGATCGACAGATGGAACAGCCGCATCGGAGCCGCCGCTTCACCCGCGCTAACACGGGAACGGAGTCGATGGGCCTCGACGAGGAACCAGACACCGAGGCCCCCCGCACACGCGCCATAAATCCAGCCGGCATACGGCGCGAGCGCTAGCGTGGCGCCGACCATGATGTAGGAGTAGATGAGGATCTTGCGCGCCACGGCGGCCGCGGGCGCCACGACGGGCAGCATAGGCACGCCGGCCGCAGCGTAATCATCCTTGAACTTCATGGCCAGCGCCCAAAAATGCGGCGGCGTCCAGAAGAAGATCACGGCGAACAGCACAATGGCCGGCCAGGCCACGGTGCCCGTGACTGCGGCCCAGCCGACGAGCACCGGGAAGCACCCGGCAGCGCCGCCGATCACGATGTTCGATGCGGTACGGCGCTTCAGGCCCAGCGTGTAGACGAAGACGTAGAACAAGATCGCGCTGTCGGCTAGTGCCGCCGACAGCCAGTTGGCCAGCAGGCCGAGCAGCAGCGTCGAGGCCGCGCCGAGCAGGATGCCCGATGCCAGCGCCTCCCACGGCTTCACCGTCGTCTTGGTGCCCTTTGCGACCAGAGGCCGACGGGAGGTCCGCCGCATGACCGCGTCGATGTCGCGGTCGATGTAGCAGTTGAGCGTGTTGGCGCTACCGGCAGCGAGCGCGCCGCCGAGCAGCGTGACACCGATCAAGCCCAGGCTGGGCAGCCCGCGTTCCGCCAGCAGCATCGTTGGCAGCGTCGTGACCAGCAGCAGCTCGATGATGCGCGGCTTGGTCAGCAGGAAAAGCGCCCGCGCCACCACGGTGACCGAGCGTCGTCCGCTGCTGGCCGCGCCCTCACCGGGTGCGACCGACGCGACCGTCGAAGCGCTGATCGCGTGCGTCACTCGCTAGCCTCTGCGCTCTCGCTAGGTTCGTCGGCTGCCGCCTGTGTCTCAGCCGCAGCACCGCTGCGCCCCGAGGCCTGGATCGGACGGCCTGGAACGCGCCGGTGCGGCCTGCTGTACAGCGCGTACAGGATCAGCGCTATGACGATGAACAGGAGCATCGGGAAGGCGAACGTCCAGTTATACCCGTGCGGAGTGTTGTCCGGGTTAACGGCCGCGAGTACTACTTCAGGCACTGCTGCCTCCTGCTACGAGTCATTCGCTAGTCACCTGTGCGCTGACCGGGATGGCCAGTCATTCCGGCGCGGGGCCAGCAGCCGGTCCAGGCCCGCTGCGAGGTCGGCCGACTCTTCATTACTAAACCACTGCATCAATAGGGCCACGCCAGCGACCACCAGCGGGAACAGCATTCCCAGCCACAGGATCGCGCCAGCGAGCTGTTGGTCCTGCACGACGGTCATGCCGCTGTGCAGGGGGCCGTCGTACGCCGGGTACAGCCTGTTGGCGCCGAACACCAAGGCCATGCCGAGGACCGTAGACGCCACTACCGTGCCGACGAGCAGCTCGAAGCGTCGCAGCGGCGCGGACTCCTGCTCGAGCGGCCGGGAGGAGATGAGCTGAAGCCAGAACACGACTCCAGCCGCGACGTATGTCAGGTACTCCGTGAGCCTCACCGCGGAGTTCCCCTGGGTCGCATCCGCCAGGCCTGGAACCTGCCACGCGACCCAGACCACGTTCGCAACGATGACGGCAACTACCGGCCGGGCCGTCGTCTTGGTGAGCCGATTCGGCGCAAGCCGGAGCGCAGCCCACGGAGCGCCAAGCACGATCAGGCCGGGGCCTGCGACGGCGACGAGCAGCTCCTGGCTAGCCCGGGCCGACAGATAAACAGTCGACCAGTAGCCGAGCGGCGACACCAGGGCAAGCACGATCACCGCCAGGCCAAGCTGGAACACTGCTGCTTCGCGCACTAGCTGGCGACGGGTCGCGCCCGGCGCCGGAGCGGCCAGCGTCGCGCGCACGCCGGCCAGGTGCCACGCCGCGAGGAGCACGTAGGCGATCAGCACCGGCCAGGTGGCCGACCAGTGCCGGAACACTTCGCTCACGTGATCCTCATCCTGTCAGTGCTGGATTGCCAGTGGCCCTTAGTGGACCACGTAGAACAGCAGCCAGAAGATGAACGCCACCACCGCTATGTAGTTCCAGCACAGGGTGAAGGCGCTCAGCGAGGCCTGAAATCGCTGGACCGCGAAGGCCTCGGCGAACGTCGGCGGCTGCTCGACGAACGAGATCTCCGGGATCTGCCGGCATCGCATGATGAGGATCTCCAGCCAGACCATCACGCAGAACACGACGGCCACGAACACCGGCTGGAAGCCCACGAACACGCTGGCGAACCCGCTGGCGCCGGGCCAGAAGGGCAGGTCAGCCAGCTGGAACAGCTGGAGTGCGATCGCGACCAGGCCAAGGACCAGGGCGATGGTGGCGCCCGCCAGCCACGGAGCCTTGGACCCGGACTTGATGCGCTGCAGCGCAAGCGCCTGCACGGCGGCGCTAACCACGATCAGCAGCATGACCGTGACGCCGAAGCCGGACTGCGGGTGCGTCGCCAGCGAGCCCGATGGGTACCAGAGGTGGTGGCTGTTCAGTGACTTCAGGTAGAAGAAGGCAAACACGAACGAGCCGAACAGGAACGACATGCCGCCCAGCGCCAGCCTGACGCCGGTCCACGAGCTGTTCAGCGCCGACTCGTGGTAGAAGACCGCCTCTTCCTCGCCCGGCGACATCGCCGCCGAGGGCTGGGCCGTTGTCTCGGCCATGCCTACGCCTCCGCTTGAACTGTTGGTGACTGGGCTATCGCCGCGGTGATTACCCCTGGCGGCGGATTCAGGTCGGCTACGGGCGGTGCGTCCTTGACGCCGTACTCGTACGGGCCGGAGATGACCACCGGGATCCGCTCGAAGTTGCCCGGGGGCGGCGGCGATGGAACCTGCCATTCCAGCCCGCGGGACTGCCACGGGTTGCCGGTCTCCCGCTCGCGCACGATCACGGTCGAGTAGACGAAGTTGATCACGAACAGCAGGATCGATCCGCCCAGGGAGACCGACGAGATCGAGACGCAGTCATTCAGCGTCTGAAGGTTGCGTGCGTACTCGAACACGCGCCGGGGCTGGCCGGCCATGCCGATCGCGAACAGCGGCAGGAACGTCGAGTTGAACGCCAGGAACATGATCCAGAACTGCCATTTGCCGAGCGTCTGGTTGAGCTTGATGCCCATCATCTTCGGCAGCCAGTAGTAAACGCCTGCCATGAAGGCGAAGATCAGGCCGCCCATAATCGTGTAGTGGAAGTGCGACATGACGAAGAAGCTGCCGTGCAGCGTCGTGTCGGCCGGTACGTCGGAGACAAAGACGCCGCTGATACCTCCGATCAGGAAGTTGAAGTACATCCCGAGCACGAACAGCATCGGCACGGTGTACCTGATCTTCGCCTTCCAGAGGGTGCCGAGCGCGACCAGATAGATGAAGCCGGTCGGAATCGAAATCAGCTCCGTCGTCAGCATGAACAGCGGCCGCATGTCCGGGTTGATGCCGCTCATGAACAGGTGGTGCTGCCAGACGAAGAAGCTGAGGATCCCGACGCCGAGCATGCCCGCCCCAGCCACCTTGTAGGCGAACAGCGGCTTGCGGCACATGACCGGGAGGATCTCCGAGACGATCGCGAAGCCCGGCAGCGCCAGCAGGTACACCTCCGGGTGACCGAAGAACCAGAAGACGTTCTGATACAGGTAGCTGCTGCCGCCGAGAGCATCCTGGAAGAACGCCGTCTGCGCGGTGCGGTCCGCCAGGAGCATGTACATGCCAGCAAATAGCACCGGGGCCGCGAGCACCATCAGGAATGCCGTAGTGAAGATGCCCCAGACGAACATCGGCAGCCTGCTCCAGCGCATGCCCGGAGCCCGGTAGCAGATGACTGTGACGATGATGTTGAAGCCCGCCAGGATCATTGACAGTGCCATGAGCCCGAAAGCCATGGCGTAGGAGTCGGCACCGAGCGTGGACTGAATCGACAACGGGGCGTACCCGGTCCAGCCGAACGGATAGCCGCCCAGCAGGAAGCCGGACAGCAGGATCAGGAATGCGCACGGTGTTAGCCAGAACGACAACGCCTCGACCCGCGGGAAGGCGACGCGCTTCGAGCCGATCATGAGCGGCACCAGGTAGTTCCCGAACGGGCCGAGGATGACCGAGGTCATCAGCATCATCATCATCGTGCCGTGCTCGCCGACGATCTCCACATACACCTGCGAGGTGAAGACGTGATGCGACGGGGAGAGCAGTTCGGTCCTGATCCCCATCGCGAGCAAGCCGGCCGTGCAGAAGTAGATGATCATGCCGATGAGGTACTGGATGCCGACCACTTTGTGGTCAAGCTCGTACCTGAAGTACTTCGCCAGCCCGCCCTGCGTCTCGCCGTTCTGGCCGTTGACAGGCCGCCCGAGCATCTGACGGATCACGTCGTTGAACACGCCCAGGCCAGCCAGCCAGCCCACGATCGCCAGGACATAGCCGAGAACGATCGGCCAGTCGCTTGAGTCTGACAACCCGATGTTCGGGTACTGGGCGTTCCCGGCGCCGGCCAGGAAGTTCCCCAGCA
>Ga0126373_10002798_pt1 | contig 12907 bp, 5 predicted proteins | sample PanSoiMetPlot_11_FD_92545 | JGI IMG/M metagenome (GOLD analysis project Ga0126373, IMG submission 92545) | Tropical forest soil microbial communities from Panama - MetaG Plot_11 | ecosystem: Environmental > Terrestrial > Soil > Tropical forest > Bulk soil | place: Panama | collected 2016-02-17
TGCCGTCGAACGCTCCCTAGATCTCTTCAGCAAAGTCAATTCACCGTCAGCGTAATCGTCCCAGCACTTTTCGAGTAGAGTCCATCCTGGCTGCTAAGTTGGACCGTGATGGAATACGATTGTCCGCCTCCGCCCCCACCGCCTGCCCCGCCACCGGATCCACCTCCGCCGCTGCTGCTGCTCGATCCTCCTCCGCAAGAAAGCGCGAGAACCAGGAACAGCAAGGCAATCAGACGGTTACCCTGACGCTTGCGACCAGACATGAACGCACAAACTCCAGCGGGCATCGCTATGTACATGGCAATGGCGGTGAGGAGACGTTCGCGTTTCTTTTCCGCGCGTGAAGCCAGTTGGGCGCTAACACTCACAGTGAGTATCGAGGTGGGGCTGCCGTTGGCTGGAATGTTCGCCGAGGTTGGGGTGAACGCGCACGAAATCAGATAAGTTGGAGTGGAACAAGAAAAGTATACGAGGCCATTGAATCCATTCTCTGGAGTCACGCTGACATTGAAGTTCGTCGAACTCCCCGCTTTCACAGTGGCATTTGTCGGGCTCAGCGATCCGGCAAAATCCCACACCTGCAATTGTGCTGTTGTTATATGTGTCGCCGGCCCACTCGCGCCGGTCACAGTCAATTGGTAATTGCCGGAAGGCACCGATTGAGTTTGAACGCCAACAGGCATCTGAACTCCGCCCGGAGAAGGTGTAATAAATGACACGAGGTTGCAACTAGCACCAGTCGTCAAGCCACCACAGCTAAGACTGACAGTTTGATCGAATTTGTTGATTGAGGTGAGAGTCAGATTTGTACTGCCCCAGCCGGTCGGAAGAGCCTGAATAATCGACGGCGCCAAACTCATCGAAAAATCACCCACATTTAAGGTGAACGGGATATCCTGCGTCAGAACTCCATCCGTGACCCGGATCGTCGCCGGATAGGAGCCTTGTGGTGTTCCCCCATTAACCGAGAGAGCCCACACGACTTTTGAAGAATCGTTAGAACGCAGGGCAATGTTCGGCGGGACGAATTGACACTGCGCCTGCCCTGATAATCCTAGACAAGAGAAGGTCAGATTGCTGGAATACCCGTTGATGGACTGAGCTCCCGCGCCCAAGTTCATCAGGGCTTGACCTGCCGCAAGATTCACGTTTGGCCAAGCCAGGTCACCTCCGGCCTGCGCGAGGAACCCCGTTGTGCTTGAAGGTGCGACGCTTCCGTATGCAACCGCAGAGGTTCCCCCCACGTTCGCCACAATCGAGAACACGTGGGTCGCGTTGAATCCCGAACCGATAGTGAAGTTGAATGTCTGCGAAATCTGCCCCGCCGGGATCGTGATCGTAGTGGGAACGGTTATCGCTGGATCGCTCGTCGAGAGATTGATGGTGGTTGAGCTCGTGGATGGGATATCAAGCACGAGGATCGCCGAGTCTGTGTTTCCCAGTACTGGATCATTTACGAGTGCCAACTGAAATGGCGGGCCAAGGCTGGATCTCACCACATTGTACGTGGACCGGTAGCCGTTAAGTTCGAACAGATCTGGTCGACCCGTTCCTGTCAGGTCCACTGCGTACGCGTCGAATTCTGGCTTGCGAAGGTCGAAAATGTCGTATGTCGGAGTAAACGTCCCGTCACCGTTACCCAGCATGAACTGGACAAAGGTATCGCGATTTAAGTTGCCATCAGCCTGGAAGACGGCGATATCGAGTTTGCCATCCCCGTTGAAATCAGCCACCATGGGCGCAAAGTGTTCCCCCGCACTTATCGCGTAAGGTGCTTGAGCAAGGAAGTAGTTGCTGTAACCGTAAGGCGTATACGTACCAGAAAGCGTGAAGCTGCCGTCTGACTGCCCGATATAAACTGAGACCTGAGGAAGCTGTGGAAGAGCGCCGACAACTGGAATGACCATGCTCGCGATGTCCGGGTATCCGTCGCCGTCCAGGTCAGCAACCGCTAACGGTCCCATACCGGAAAACAGGTGTACGGCAGGTTGAAACGTGCCATCGCCGTTTCCGAAGAATTCGAAAACATCGCCACTTTGTGCAACGCTCTGTGAAACACCGTTCAGAGTGAAAACCAGAAGGTCGAGCTTACCGTCCCGGTTAAAATCACCAACGTATACTGCAACGGGTGCGCCAAGTACGGCTGAGCCGTTTGGAAACGGTTGCATGTAGCCAGTCCGAAATGTGCCGTCACCATTCCCCAGAAAAACTTGAAGGCATTCGCCGTCCGGACTCCCACAGAACCCAGCCGCGACAAAATCGAGTTTACCATCTTTATTGAAATCTCCAACTCCGATCACCCCCAGCGCATTCGGCGGGGTTGTAATGATTGGCGGACCAAAGTGTCCTCCTCCAATATTGGGGGCAAAGGAAATGAACTCTCCAAACGAGGTGTAGTTCTCCGCTATAGCCAAGAAGTCCGGGTGACCGGTGTTTCGGAAATCTGCAAGCACAAAATCGCCGAAGTTAACAAAGCTTGTATTGATTGCATCTGAGCGTATCGGGGGCGACAGGTTTCCCTTGCCATCATTCAGCAGAACTGTGAGCGGCAAATAGGTGTCGGGTAGCTGATTCCATTCGACGAATCCAATATCCGTCGAGCCGTCGCCATCCACATCGGCGGGAATAACGCCAGAAAAGGGCGCGTTTAGGGGTCCCGATACGAAGTAGCCAACGAATTCACCCTGAGGTGCTCCGTATCCTCCAAGCCCGTCATTTAAGAAGACTGTTGCCGAGTCGTTATACTGATTCGCGGTAACCACGTCTGGGTGGCGGTCCTTATTGAAGTCAGCGACGGCCACCGCGTAAGACGAACTGTCGCCCCGATACACAGTCGGAGAAGCAAAGTTCCCTTTTCCATCCCCCTCTAGAACGCAAATTTGATCGCCTGCCTCAACGCCGTAGAGGAGCAGATCGCCCACGTATATACCCGAAAGCACCACGTCAATGTGACCGTCGCCATTCACGTCGGCCGCCGCCATCCCGAATGGCACATCGCCGATGGCGAAACCACTCGTATTCGACGAAAACGTCCCATCGCCGTTGCCGTGATAAAACCAAAGTGTGCCGGAACTATCGGCGACTAGTGCGTCCAATTTACCGTCTTCATCTGCGTCGAAAAGAAGAGTACCCAAGTTCTGAAAGACATAGTTTTGCGCGATCACCTGCCCGGCAGAAAACGTTCCATCACCGTTATTCATGAGAACTTGCACGGCAAGAGAGTCCACATTGGCGCTGGTCGCGACCAAATCGGGAAATCCGTCTCCATTGAGATCAGCTGTTGAAAGCCAGAAGATTCCTCCGACTGCTGGGTTAAGGATCGGCTGTCCAAAGGTGCCATCTCCCTTTCCGGGGAGCGTGATTAGGTCAGCGGTGCTGCTATTGGTGCCGCTCGTAGCTGCTACGATGTCGAGCTTCCCATCGTGGTTATAATCGGCAACTGCCAACGTGTAGACCGAATCGGGCAGGACAATGCTGCTCTCCGCGAAAGTCCCATTGCCATTATTAAGAAACACTCCAACGCTGTTGCTGTCTGCTTCCGCGACGACGATGTCCGTTCTGCCAATCCCTCTCAGGTCCCCTGTCGCGATCCACATTGGCGCTTGCCCCATTGTGATCGGCAAAATGATTGGCAAATCGAATGTCCCATCTCCTTTTCCAAAGTAGATCCAGAGCGTGCTGTCGCCTCCATTCGCCACTACAAAGTCCGGGTTGCCGTCCCCGTTGAAGTCTCCGGTAGCCACTGCGCTAGGAATGTACCCAGCGGGCAAGGAAGGTCGAAGCGAGAGTCCCGGCATCGCGGAGGACGAGAATTGTATTGATGGAAATGACGAACTAGTTGCTGCTTTCGCTGCTGCATTGAGGAGCGCCGCACGACGGACGTTTTCCATGGGACGAGAAAAACGTTTTAAATAATCAGGTCCGAACCGCTCGGGATGCTTCCATCCCTGGAATCGAAGCGGCATGTTGCGCGGAAGCGGCGCATTAGCAATCTTTTGCCCAACCGTCCTCAGCACTCGTCCCGAGAGTTGTTGATAGCTGCGATAGGACTGTTGGGCCGAAGCATCGAGCGAAAACGCAAGAATGAGGATCAGGGGTGAACGCAACAGCACCGAAGTCGAAAAATGTGACAAACGTGCCTTCCTCCCCGAAAGGCGACATCAATGGTTTCCCGCAGGCACTTCAAGACCGCTTGAGTGGGCCCACCCGCCCAGAGTGCCCAACAACCGTTCCAAAGGGCAAACCATTATATTCGCTGTCGAATGGCCATCCTACGTCGTAATTGAGAACCATCCGCACGCCAGGAAGGGTTCGCGGCTTCAGGGGAAGGTCGTCTTACTCCGCGCGATTTCCTGTTATGAGCGTCAAAGCTTCCTAGCCTTGTCCCAAAGAACGCCATTCCGTCATTCCGCAAACACGCTCAGCACGAGAACGGCGATTGAGGCGAGCGCCAGAATCCCCGGGATTAGGGAACGCGAAGGATGGGGCACCCACTTTAATAGGTGACTCAAACACTGGGCCACCCGCCTCACCCTGCAGTGTCTCATGCGGCTGACGCAACCAAGAACAACACGAACGTCACAACGGCCGCCGCGACCCCCAACAGCCACCACCTTGAATCCAAGAAGGACGCGACGAGCGTCAGGAGAACTCCACTTGTCATTAGGCATAGCCCTACCCCGAGTCCAACGTGCGGGACAAATCGGCTCGGCAGTATCAATCCGGTCCATAGCATGAGCACGGCTACGACACCCAAGCTGCCTAAACAGCGGCCTACGTATGCACGTCTCATTGCCACCACTCCTTCACATGCTGAAAGAAGTTGGAGGGGTTTGTTTCGCCAAAGTGCATCTGCCCAAACGTAGGTACACCAAACGTCGGATTTATTTGCCAATAATTCACAACAAAATGCGCAGAGTTGGCACCCGTGCCCGGTGCTCCGGGACTCCTATATTCGTCGGATCCTAAGTCAAGACCAAATTGGTGATAGTCGAATCCCGCCAACTGAAGAGATAGTCCAGTTTGCGCCGGATTGCCAGGAAAAGTGAAGAATCCTGCCTCGGTCTGGTTAGCCTCAAGCTTGCTGTTAGTCAACGTGTACTGAAATCCACCACTTAGCTTCCCACCGTTCGCCCAGCCCGCGTCTTGAAACGTATCCTCGTGACCGGAGAAGTTGTCGAATACCCCCGCTGAACTTGTCTTCCCGCCATCTTTGGAGAAGAACATCCCGCTTCCATTTGCACTGCCCGTATAGGACTGGCCGGAATTCCTGTCGTAGAGGTTTCCCTTGTTATCGCTCTTTACTTCGATGGCTACGGTCTTTCCATCCACTTTCTCTGTTTGCACATTGGCCCATTTGACCTGGTTGTGCTCGTCTATTCCAACCGCACGTTGTTGGCAGCCGTCTTGTCCGTCAGCGCATTCCAGATATGAATCAAGTCCCGTCGGGTCAGTCAGCGTGGTTGGGCTGTTGCGGACGTAAGCGTACCTGTTTAACGTCTGCGGATCCTCTTGGTGACCGCCCACGGGGTCCGGACTCATAAACCTGCTCAGATTGGAGCTGTCAAACCTTGCCGCGAAGTAATCAAGATTCGTCTCCGCATCCCGTTCTTTGCCGGCCAACTTATAGTTCTGATTGCTGAGCGCCAACTTGATAATCCGCTCCCCGCCGTACGGAAAATAGTCCGAGTCATTTAGGATCGCACCGGTGTTGTCCGCGACCACGTGCGTCGAATCTAAATGATCCGTAAAGAAATAATCCGGATTGCTGTTGGGTGAGAGGTCCCGCCGTGTAATCCGCCTGCCGTTCACAAACACGTACTCCCGCTGCAGGTTGCCGTTGCAGTCACTTTCCAGCATCGGCCCCGCTCCCCAGTAGAGCGTCCCGCTCGACTTCTCTACCCGGTTACTGTCGCCATCGTAGGTGTAAGCCACCCCGCCTGCCGAGATGAGACGATTCTCGGCATCGTACGAGTACGCCGCACCGCTATTTGAAATCATGTTACCCGCGGCATCGTAGCCGAAACTCACCAGCTGGTTATTGTTGTTTGGCGTGACGCTTAGTCCATCGGCCTGACACTTCGTTACCGTGCGGCCAGTCAGGTTTCCCCACGCGTCCACCGTCACAATCTCGCCCCAGTTCTTCGTCAAGCTGGTACCCGGAATGACGGTGCAATCGGTCGCCGGAGTGTTGGCAGAAGTAATCCGGTTCAAATCATCATAGGTAAATGCTACGGAGCGGTAGGACGTATTGTTGTTCGTAATGTTCATCAAGTTGCCGTTGTCGCCACCGCCGATGCGAAAGTCGTAGGTCAAATCCATGACATTTCCCGGAGGGCTCGTCTGGCCGTTGCAGGGATTCGTCGGCGAGAGGATGCTTCCCGTATTCATGTAGAGCCAGCACGGTTGCAGGCGGCTGTTGAAGATGCTCGTCTGATTCACCGCTCCGAATGTCGCCTGATCGAGTTGACCGGCAGGCGCATAATGAGCGTTGCTCATGTACGTACGGGTAGCATCGGCAACTTTCGTTACGTGACTCGCCATGTTGGGAGTGTAACTCAGCACGGTCCCGGACGGATACGTGATCTGTTGGATTGATCCGTCCAACCAGTACAGGTTGCTAATGGTTTTGGTAAACCCAGAGATTGTGTGGGTTTCACTCCAGACCCGGCCCATCGTATCGTAGGTCCAAGTACTCGATCCGGAACCATCGGTCATGCCGGTTCGATGGCCAATCCCGTTGTTACTGCCGGCCACAAAGGCGTCGTAGGAGTAGCTCGCGGCCGGAGTCGTGGGATTCGGCGGTGCATACGTATCAACATAGCTCTTCGCTGTGAGGCGATTTAGCGTGTCATAGCTGTAGTTCGTCGTCACGGTCGCAGTGCCACCCTGCGCCTGATTTGGGGACGGTGCTACCTTTGACGCAAGATTTCCGTTTACATCGTAAGCGTAGCTGATTTGATTGAATCCAATCTCCGGATTGGTCGCCGTCAGGAGACGCGAGAGTGGATCATAAGAGAATCGGCGAATACGCCAGGCGCTGGTTGGATCGTTGCTGGGCGCGGAGGAGCAACCAGTCTGGTTCGTGGCACTCCCGTGCTGTTCCACGCAGGTAAGATCATTTAACAGGTTGTATTTGTATAGGGTGATGTAGGAATTGCTGGCGCTGACCTCATCCGTACCACCTGTCAAATAGGGTCCCGATCCGGTGATCGTAAAAGAAGGATTCGGAAACAAGGTAGAGTTATGGCTCATCGAAACCGAAAATGGATAGTTGGTAATCGATCCGACAGTTTTCGCAGTCAAGTTCCCAGCGGAATCAGAGCTCACCTGCATATTCGGGTTGGAATCTATGGCCGAGGTGAGATAGGACAAGATGGACGCGGCAGTGCTACCTTGACCAAATCCGGCACCCACGGTTTGCCCGTTTACGGTCACGGTAAGCTGTCCGCTATCGTAAACCGGACATTGCGCCCCGGGAGGGCAGTTTGGAGCCTGGACTGGCCCTTGCTCGCTTCCAGTGATGCTGAATACCCCCGTCGCGGCAGTGGCGGGCGTGGGAGTCACCGTCGGCTCATCCACTTCAAGCAACTGGCTCATCCCATTCGTACACGTTTGTCGTGGATGACCAGCCTCGTCAATCGTGGTTACGCCTAAGGCATTCGCCGTAAGCAGGCATGCCGTTCCGTAGTTCACTTGAACTTTCGACAGGTCTTGGCGGGTGATGGTCGTGGGGCGCCCAAGTACATCGGCATCCGTTTGAGTTGTGCCGTCTGTGGACCAACCTGTAGACCTGTGGGGATTCGATACCTTCCAGACGCGCCCAAGGCCGTCATAGGTGGTGTCGGTATAGTCCGTTCCATCGTCGTCGGAAAGCTGTGTTTGGACGACGTGGAACATGCCATCCATTGCGGTAGTGGTTGTTTTCGAGACGTTCGAATTGATCAATTGAGTCGTCACGACGCTCGAAGCACCGTTGTACGTGATCGTGGTCTTTCCACCATCAGGAAAATCCGTTTCAATAAGGCGATCAAGCTTTCCCTGTACGCCTCCAGAGCATCCAGACGGTGTTGGACATTCATACTGGTAGCTTGTCGTTTGGCCGTTCTCGTCCACGGAAGAGGTCAAATCACCATACGCGTAGTTATAGGCAAACGTCTGTTTGTGAACGACACTGCCCGTCTGCGGATAGATGACCTTGGTCAGGTATGCATTCGATCCCGCACCTCCGGGCATGTTTGTGCCGCTGTCCGCGTAAAAGTACTGCGTCTTGTGGGTTGATCCGCTTACCGACGGCATGTCAGAACAGGTGCTGTTGCCGCAAGCATCGACCTTTAAGGTCACTTGACCGGTCGTATCGTATGTGTATTTCACCACCGGGTTGGTGCAGCCGGAAAACCCAAGGCAGTTTCGAGTGATCGAGGTCAAGTTGCCGCGAGTCGTTGTACCGGTTCCGTAGTTCGTGTCATCGTGCTGAACGGCGCTGGCGCTTACTAATGAACTCGCGTCGTATGCGTAGTCAGTTTCCGCGAGAGATTTTCCAGCATTGTCAGATGTGACCACTGATGTCGGCTTGTAAAACATTGCACCGTTCTGGCCAGATTGAGAGTTTGGCACTAGCGAGGTGGGAACCTGAATCCCCTTATATGTTGTCTTGATCTCCCTTGTTGGCGCAATTCCAGCGTTGTTCTGGCTTCCGCAGACAGACGGGTTCGAAATCACGCCATAGTCAAACTCCTGATCATCGGTTACATAGTCGCTTGGGTAGGGTCCGCTGGGTGGATTCGTCTGTGTCATGTACTGATAAAAATGGCCGGAGGTTAGGCCATTTATCGTCGTGAGTTCACACAACTCTTCAGACTGGCTCCACCAAGCTTTGTAGACCGTCTTCAGCGGTGTCGACGAGTTTCCCCAATCATAGTATTGGATTGTTTTTTCAAGACCACCAGGATTGTACGTGTATACAGTTTTAAAGCTATTTCCGAGAATATTGTCCGTCGTCATTACCGTTGTGGTTCTAGACGTCCATCCACCTGGGTTCGATAACCAATTTGCGGGCCAGGTGGTGGTGTAGCTGAAAGTCTGCGTCTGCGCTACGTGCACGCCGTCATAGCTCACGCTTCGGCTGGCCAGAGTGGGCACCGAGTACTGCAGAAAACAGGCTCCCTTCCGAATCAAGCCGCTTGTTAGGCCCGTGCCTGCGTATGTCTCCATCGAAGTTGCATTGGAAAGGTTGGTTTCGATGTTCCACGTGTATTTGATCCATCCCCCGCCACGAAATATGACCTCGTTGAGAAGTCCGAAGTTGTTCAGAATTGTCGAGTCGTTGGGGTTATAGTTTCCATAAAAGAATGTGTACTGCGTTCCATCCGGCAGCCCAATGCCCGTCCAGGCCGGTTGACTGCCTGTGATTTGCCCCACAAAATCGCCGGTCGCCCAAGGACACTGGATCACCTCGTTGTATGAAGATGAATAGGTGTCTTGGTGGACAACTTGGTAATTGACGGCCGCTGAAGTTGGCGCGCCCGTAGGCGGCGTAGGATTTCGGTATGTTACGCCACCAATGTTTAGGCCGCTTGCGATTGTCCGCTGAAGAGTATCAGTGACGCCGGTGATCTCATTTCCATTGCGATCCTCGATCTTGTATGGCGTGTCTATCCATATCTGGGCTGCAGTGTTGTACATTCCACCACCGAAGAAATAGGTCGTCCCGTTCTTGTCCGTGATCGTGTACGAACCAATCGGACCCGACGCGGAAGGCGTGCAACTGCTACAAGTGTTCCATGCTTCGAGGTCGCCGATCGTGGTTGAAGGATTGGTAAACTCTCCCGAAACTTCGTAATCTGTCCCTGGATTAACGTATCCACTTCCGCAAGGATTGCTGCCCGTCCAGGTTGGGGAGGGAGGTCCCTGGGACGGCGCTCCTGCACCCAAGCCTACGTTGTGGCTAACTCCATCGAGTCCTGTAAATGTCACTCCTGAGACGTAGTTACATGGCCAAACTTCACACTGCTCCTCGGGTGCTCCGCCACAAGGAGGTTTCTGCAGCGGTATTCCCGTCTCTTGATACGTTACATAAGGTCCTGATCCATTAAAGTTCAGCGGATTGGGCACCCAGTTAAGTGTCTGCTGCGGGAAAAGGAACATGAGTTGGTACAGTCCCGCCGAGTTGTAGCCGTACCAATACGGATAGGAAATACCCCTCCCATTCGGCATTGGATAGTTAATGTGATAGTTCACTGTTCCGTTAGCGGGACTCACGGTCTCAGCGAACATGTGAATGTAGTCGTGACCTCCAGGAGTAGGCATGCTGTTATCTACATTTACACTCAAGTCACTGGACGTTGCCAGCTGCGCGACTGCGAAGGCGGTCAAGATAATCCAAGAGCAAAGGATGGAGAAAGCTTTGGCAGTGCATGCCATACTACCTCCTGAAGGCAGAGACTCGCAGTTGTAGTTGGATCGAAGTTCGCAGGGGAAGGACGTACTTACGATCGGAGGAACAGTAATCTAGCAACTTTGCAATGTCAATGCCGACTGTTGGGGTTCTGTTTACTAGATTGGGGTCAATGCATAGCTCGCTGAGTCTGAAAGAAGAACAACAGGGTTTTCTCAGGTTCACGCACACGACTCGCGCCGAGGAAGGAACTCAAAACGCCGTCCCTTCCTCGGACTCTATCCCGGCTTCACCGTGCCCCACGCCCTTTCTTTGATCAGAACGCGAATGCCGGCCCGCGCACTCGCCTCTGGGTAGCCGCGTGGTGGCTTCTGATTTGGCCTGGTGCACTCGTGCATTCCATCTCCGGTCCAGCTCCGATACGAGCGGTGCCGGGGCCTGCAATGTTCCGGGTTGCAAACAATGGCCAGACAAAACTGAATTCTCTACGCGTGGTTCCAACGGTTCAGCCTTCGGCTGGTCTTACCTCCTCGCATTCGTTTCACGGCGAAGTCTTCAGCTCCGGTCGGCTCCTTCTGTCAACCTCGCTTGTGCAGCTCTGCGCGGCGCATACATCAAGGGCGCGCCGTGCTCGCTTCCGCGCCCTCCGGCTCCGCTCCGCTCCGGAGATTGACAGCGCCTCCCTTCGCTCCTTCCCTCGCCACTTATGAAACGAATGTTCTTTATTGGCCGGCAAAGGCCCAGATGAGGCATCGGAGGTACAGCCGAAATGTCCGAGCTCCCGCAACCACAGCTCCGCAGTGCAATCGAGTTCGATTCTTTGTTTGAGCCGTTGCTCGATTCCGATGAAGCCGCTCATTTACTGAAGATCCATCCCAAGACTTTGCAGCGCATGGCGCGGCGGGGAGAAATTCCCGGTGTTCAAATCGGACGGCTCTGGCGCTTTCGAAGATCGGAATTAAACGCCTGGGTAGAAAAAATAATCGCGCGTGGCTCAGACGTATGCAGGTGAAAAAACTCTCGACTATGACCGACAACTTTCATATTCTGACGGTGTCTGCCGACACCGTTTAGGCAAAGGAGAAGCTTTGTTTAAACGGACGCGTTACCAAAACGGAAGTATTGAAAGAGAAGACCGCAAGAAGGGCCCCGCGGTTTGGGTGTACCGATGGTGGGAAGAAGATATCAGCGGAAAACCTGTGCATCGCAAGGCTCAAGTTGGCGATGTAAAGAAGTACCCGACAGAGTCAGCGGCGCACGCTGCCGCCGACGCCCTTCGGTTAACCATCAACAATCGGTGCGCGCATCGGAGCTTGCGCCGAACGACCGTCAACACGCTTTGGGAACATTACTCGAAAGAGGAGCTGCCGCTCAAGGCGCTATCAACGCAAGACGCATATACCGTCTACGCCAACAACTGGATCATTCCTCGCTGGGGCGATTTGCCTCTCGAAGAGGTCAAGACCGTGGAGGTAGAACGCTGGCTGAGGGCAACGGACGTTGCAGACGGAACCAAAGCCAAAATCAAGTGTGTGATGTCGGCTTTCTTTTCTCACGCCGTTCGTTGGGAATTCTGCGCTCACAATCCCATCTCGTCAGGCATTCCGGTTGGAAGTGGGGGCAAACGAGCACCGAGCATCGGTGTGCGGATCAGCAGCAAACGTCAACATTCGCCGCTGGTCCTATCACCGGAACAAGTCAAATTAGGTCTAGGAAAACTCGAATTTCGGGATCAGCTGCTCGTCTTTGTCGATGGATCCTTGGGAATTCGCCAGGGAGAATTGGGGGCACTACGGTGGCTGGATTGCGATTTCGAGAACATGAACTTCCGCGTCGAGCATTCCTACTACTGGCGGCGCGGTGGCAACCTGAAGAGCACAAAAACCGAAGCCTCGGCCAAGCCGCTGCCCATGCATCCCAGCTTGAAGGATGCGTTGGCGGAGTGGAGGTCACAAACTCTGTACAGGCGCCCGGAGGACTTTGTATTTCCGTCGGAAAGACTCAAGGGCGCCAAGCCGCTGGATTTGGCTTCCGTGTTGAAGAGGAAAATCCAGCCAGCGTTCCAGTCGGTTGGCATTGTCGGAGTCGGCTGGCACACGTTTCGTCATACCGTCGGAACCATGCTGGCCGAAATGGGCGAGCATCAGCTGACCATCCGCGACTACCTGCGGCACAGCAATCTTCATGTCACCAACAAATATCTGCAAGCGACATCGAAGACCAAGCGTTCGGCCCAGGAAAAGTTGGTGGAAGCGATTCTGCCGCTAGGATTCCTGCCAAAAACAACTCTGGTGCAATGATGGTGTGTGGCAATCAGCAACGCGGGACTGTGGGGAATTCCGCTTATCGTCCCCTAATATCCCCTATTTGCTGAGGGTTGGAACTGCAAGTGCTTGAAAAGAATGGCGGGGACGACGGGACTCGAACCCGCGGCCTCTGCCGTGACAGGGCAACAAAAAGTTGTAACTACTTGAAATTAGACGGTGTCGGCAGGCACTGTTTGGAACTACA
>Ga0126373_10002799_pt1 | contig 12902 bp, 11 predicted proteins | sample PanSoiMetPlot_11_FD_92545 | JGI IMG/M metagenome (GOLD analysis project Ga0126373, IMG submission 92545) | Tropical forest soil microbial communities from Panama - MetaG Plot_11 | ecosystem: Environmental > Terrestrial > Soil > Tropical forest > Bulk soil | place: Panama | collected 2016-02-17
CCGAGAGATCTTCTACACGACGCACTCGGCTCAGCGCCTCATAGATCGGTACGGTACCAATCGGAACCGGCGACTCATCAATGGTCGCCTGACGGATGAGAGGAATGTCGCCGCCAGTGGAAAGGTCCATTACAGTATCGGCACCGTACTTGATCGAGTAGCGCAGCTTCTTCAGTTCCTCTTCAATATTGGACGTCGTGGCGGAATTGCCGATATTGGCGTTGATCTTGCAAGTTCCGGCAATGCCGATACACATCGGCTCGAGATTGCGGTGGTTCACGTTGGCGGGGATCACCATTCGCCCGCGAGCGACTTCATCCCGGACCAGTTCCGGTTCCAGCTTCTCTCGCTGTGCCACGTGCCACATCTGCCGGGTAATCATTCCGGAACGGGCGTGGTGGATCTGGGTGTGATTCGAGATTGTCGCGTCAGGCATTTTGCGGTTCATGTTTTTCACTCTCTTCATTTGAGGCTGGGTTCCTGCGCCGGCAGACCTACCGACGCGATCGTCGTCCGGTGACTCAAACCGTTCTTCGGACTGCTTGCATTGGCATACAGGAATCGCCCCATCCGCTTAGCTTCGAAAGCCAGTCTCCCGGCTATTACAGCGTGACCCATGGCGCGGGCCATGGCGACACTGTCTTCGGCGGCAGCGACGGCTGTGTTGAGGAGGACTGCGTCAAATCCCAACTCCATCGCGATTGCGGCGTCTGAGGCTGTGCCCACACCGGCATCGACGATCAGAGGAACGGATGTGATCTGTTCACGCAGAATCCGCAGGTTCGTCTGATTCTGAATGCCGAGGCCTGACCCAATCGGCGCCCCCAAAGGCATGACGGCCGCAGCGCCGGCATCAATGAGTTTCCGAGCATTGACAAGATCATCAGTCGTGTAAGGCAATACGACGAACCCTTCCTTGGCCAGAATACGTGTAGCCTCGAGCAGGCCCTCGTTATCAGGGAACAAAGTCTGGTCATCTCCAATCACTTCAAGCTTGATCCAGTTGGAAAACCCGGCCTCGCGCGCCAAATGAGCGGTGCGCACCGCGTCGGCCGCCGTTCTGCATCCAGCCGTGTTCGGAAGCAGGAAATATGAATGATCCGTCAAGTGGCTAAGAATCGAATCTTGCCGTTGGTCTCCCAGGTTTACACGGCGTACGGCCACGGTAATAATCTCCGCGCCGGATTCGCGGTGACAGGCAGCCATGATTTCCGGGCTGCGATATTTTCCTGTCCCCAGCATTAAGCGCGAGCGGAAGCGGCGGCCCGCGATCGTGAGTCTCGCTGTGGGGACTTCAGTGGCCGGCAATCCCTGATCATTCATGGCAACTCCTACCAACCGTTCTTATCCTTATTATTAATGCAGCTTTTTGTCACAGCTGACCTGAAATACTGGTCCTATCCTCAAGAGGCGTGGTTCGCCTAACAAGGCCGCCATGCCTTCGGTTGCCGCTTGATCGGCGAAGATCACCGCTCGTTCCTGGCTAATCTTCCCGGCCGGGATCGACAGATCGCCCTGGCGCAGGCGGATGAGCGCGCTGGCTTTCTCACTGCCCGTGGCCAACCACAAGATCCGGCGGGCGCGATTGATCATGGGATACGTCAGTGTCATCCGCCGCCTGCGCTGGTACTCACCCGTTAGAGCTACGTCGGTATCGGTGACGTTGAGTACCGGATCTCCAGGTACCAACGAAGCGGTGTGCCCGTCCGGCCCCAGGCCCAGGTGGACCAGGTCGAGGATTGGCGGAGATCCGGCCAGGTCGCGGAGAGTTGAGGCATATTGCGCGACTCCCGCGTCCAAATCGGGCAACTCCACGGCCATGGCGTGGATATGCTCGGGACGAATCGGAGACTGAGCAAGCGATTCAAGAAGATGCGTGAGATTTCGATCCGAATCTCTTGCTGGCGCCACGCGCTCGTCCACCTGTACCACATGGACCTGCTCCCAGGGGAGTTCTTCCGCGGCCAGCGCGCGAAGCATGATCCATGGAGTGCGCCCTCCGCTAACCGCCATCACGAAACGACCGCGCGCGGCGACCGCTCTACTGACCTCCGCCGCAACATACTTCGCGGCCGCTCGAGCGGTGGATTCGTCATCGGAATAGACTTCGATCTTCATGTCCTTCTCTCAGGCAGCTTTGGCGTCGGCCGAAGGCTCGTGTCGAACAACAGGGTTGTGCCATCCGCCAGTCGGCGCAACCCGCTCGACTTCATTCGGCCCCCAGCTTTTAGGCTCGTACAGATAGACGGGAGTGCCTTTTTTCAGCACCGGATCCACGATTCGCCACGCTTCTTCCACATAGTCTTCCCGTGCGAACAGGGTGGCGTCCCCCGCCATGGCATCTCCCAATACGCGTTCGTAGGCATCCATTTCCTCCGCGCTGGGATGCTGGCTTGCGATCATCTCCGCCGACTGACCGGCCAATTTCTCGCCCGGAGCCATGACCATCATGCCCATGGCGATTCCCACATCAGGACTGATCCGGAACCGGAGATAATTCGAATGCAGGACATCCGCGGGGATCACGGTGGGTGGTTTTCGCAGCTGGCAGATGATTTCCGTGCACGTCACGGGCAGAGACTTCCCCGCCCGGATGTAGAATGGAACTCCCTGCCAGCGACAGGAATTGACTTCCAGCCGGAGTGCGGCGAAGGTCTCTACTTTCGAGTTCGGAGCCACACCTTTCTCATCGAGGTACCCGCGAAACTGGCCGCGCACAATGTTCTTTTCTTCGAGCGCCGGAATCGCCTTAAGGACCTTGACCTTCTCGTCGCGGATGGACTCGCTGTCCATTCTCACCGGAGCTTCCATCGCCAGATTGCATAGAACCTGAAACAAATGGTTTTGGACGACGTCGCGGATCGTTCCCGTCTGATCGTAGAAGCCGCCGCGGCCCTGGACGCCGAAATCTTCCGCCATGGTGATTTGCACGCTCTCGATGTAGTTGCGGTTCCAGAACGCCTCCATGAAGGCATTGGTGAAGCGGAAGACGACCATATTGTGTACCGGCCGCTTCCCCAGGTAATGATCAATTCGGAAAATCGAGGATTCATCGAACTTCCGGAGGAGGACCTGATTCAGATGTCGCGCAGACTCCAGATCGTGACCGAACGGTTTTTCAACGATGATGCGGGCGTCGGTCGTGCAGCCGCAATGCGTTAATTGTTCGAGCACCGCTTCGAACATGGTGGGCGGGATGGCAAGGTAGTGCGCCGGTCGCTGCGCCGTTTTCAGCTCCCTGCCCAGCGCCTTGAAAGTTTCCGCGTCCTGGTAGTCTCCATCCACATAGCGGAGCAAGCTGGAGAGTTTTTCGAACGAGGCCTGGTCCACGCCGCCGTGTTTCTCGAGGCTATCGTGAGCCCGCGCCTTCAGTTGCTCCAGGTTCCAGCCAGCCTTGGCAACGCCGACGACCGGTATATCGAGATGACCGCGCTTTATCATTGCCTGCAACGCTGGAAATATCTTCTTGTAGGCGAGGTCCCCGGTTGCACCGAAGAAAACAAACGCATCGGAATGAGAATTGTTCACAGTCATTTCCCTAAGCCACCTTGATCTTGTCGTCGGATTTTTCCAGGTGTCCGCCGAACTGAAAGCGCATCGCGGATAACAGCTTATCGGCGTAGTCAGCCTCACCCCGCGAACTGAATCGCTCGTAAAGTGCGCTGGTCAGAACCGGAGCCGGCACCGCTTCGTCGATCGCCGCTTTAATCGTCCAGCGACCTTCACCCGAGTCGGAGACGCGGCCGGCAAACTTTGAGAGATTTGGATCCTGTAACAGTGCGCCAGCTGTCAAGTCCAGCAACCACGAGGCAATCACGCTTCCACGGCGCCAAACCTCGGCGATATCGCGCAGGTTCAGGTCGTACTGGTACTCTTCGGGATTGCGCAAGGGCGTGGTCTCAGCATCGACGGCCGCGCCTGACCGTTTGCCGACGTTGGCAGAACGCAAGATACCCAGTCCTTCTGCATAGGCGGCCATGATGCCGTACTCGATTCCGTTGTGCACCATCTTGACAAAGTGGCCCGCGCCGTTTGGCCCGCAGTGCAGATAACCCTGCTCGGATGTGCCATCGATCTTCTCCCGGCCGGGTGTGCGTGGGACGTCGCCCATTCCAGGAGCAAGCGCAGAGAAGATTGGATTGAGACGCTTGACGACCTCGTTCTCCCCGCCGATCATCGTGCAGTAACCGCGTTCAAGACCCCACACTCCGCCGCTGGTGCCGACATCCACATAGTGGATTCTCGGAGCGAGTTCCTTCGCACGCCGTATATCGTCAATGTAGTAAGAATTACCCCCGTCGATGAGGATGTCTCCCGCTTCGAGTTGCGGCAGAAGGTCAGCGATGGTTTGGTCGACAACCGCAGCCGGCACCATCAGCCAAATCGCTCGTGGCTTGGCGAGTTTTTTTACCAGGTCCGCCAGTGACGTCGCGCCGGTCGCCTTATCCTTCACCAGTTCGTTCACTGCCTGCTCCGACCTGTCGAATACCACACAGTTGTGTCCTTTATTGATAAGGCGCCGCACCATGTTGGCGCCCATCCTTCCCAGACCAATCATTCCAAGCTGCATTGATGTCTCCTCATGAAAGCAGAATTGTTTAAGTGCGCATGACACCCTGGTGATGCGCAATCTTGGTTCTCAGCCCGTCCATGGCTGCGGTCACTCCAGCTTTGTTGCCAAAAATGGACGACCCCGCCACAAGGACATCTGCGCCTGCATCGGCAGCCAGGGGTGCGGTTTCTTCGTCCACGCCGCCGTCCACTTCCACCTCACAGCTCAGTTTCATTCGTTCGACCATCTGACGAACGCGTTCAATTTTGGGCAGCGTGCTGCGGAGAAAGTGCTGGTGTCCAAAACCGGGATTGACGGTCATAACCAACACCTGATCTACCTCCGGCAGAATTTCTTCGAGCACTGCGGCGGGCGTTGCCGGATTGATAACAACCCCTGCACGTTTTCCGAGTTCCTTGATCCGCCGTACCGTGCGATCCAAGTTGCAGTTACCCTCCCAGTGGACAAGGAAGGAATCCGAACCGGCAGCGACAAATTCTTCGAGGAACAGGTCCGGATTGGTGATCATCAGGTGCGTCTCGAGCGGAAGACTCGTGACGCGCCGGAGCGACTGCACGACCGGTGCTCCCATCGAGAGATTGGGCACAAAGTGTCCATCCATTACGTCCACGTGAATCCGGTTCGCGCCGGCCTTCTCCGCTTCAGCGACCTGTTCCCCCAGGCGAGCGAAGTCCGCTGCCAAAATTGAGGGTGCCAGCTTGACAACATCTTCTTCCGTACTCACGTCGGTCCTTTCCTTATGCATGAACAGTCTTGTTTTGGGTTTCGAAGATCTCAACGAACTCCTTATAACGGCGGGCTATCTCCGCCACCGCAGCTTCCCGTGTGATCTTGTTGCCGCGCCAGTCGACCAGCGGATCCCAGAAGCTGGTCCGACCGACGGCAAAACCGATGAAGCCCGACACGGCTGATGCGGTAGTCAGCCATTCGCGGACTTTACGGCCATCTTCGCCGCGTCCCAGGATGATGCACCCAACCCGGTTGCGGCCTCCGCGGCGTGCGGCGGCGACAATCTTTTCGCAGTCTTCGCGCCGCTCGAGGCCTTCGATCTTCCAAACGTCCGGCTCGACGCCAGCGTCCTGCAACTGCTCGATGGTCTGCGCCATTAAGCGGGGACGCAGCTCGAGATCGTAGGCTTTCTTGTCTCCTCGAAACCGTTCGAGCTGGGCCTTTTCGGCCGGCACCAGCAGTTCGAACATGAACCGGCTGCGGCTGGTGCTGTGCAGGTAGTCCGACAGGCGCTTCAGCCGGGTCGACTGGCGTCGATTGAGTTCGGAATCGCCTTCCGGGTTGTAACGAACCAGTACTTTGCAGAAGGTCGGGTGAAACGCTTCGATATGCTTCCCGAAGTCTTCTCCATACTCGAAATCGAACTCGTCCTGTCCGCTTTTTTCCGCCGGGCACGAAGTTGAGTATCCTGCCGCGCTTGCATCGCGCAGAATCGCGGCGCCAAATTCCTCGTCCACCAGAATGCCGGCCTTTTCTTTAGGCACGCCCGCGTGGACGGCGGTTGTGAAAGCGTCATAGATGACGCGCTTGGCGGCCGCAATTTCCGCTGTCTGTTGCGGGCTCAATGCACCGTCCCATCCGAACATCTTCTTCTGGAACGAGCCCCGATGATCAAAGGGCAGAACATACAGCGGTTTGTCAAAACCGAGAGTGGTCATGCGGTCTCCTTGTATTTCCTGTAGTAAGTGATCAGGTTGTTGGTGGAACTGTCGTGATCGAGCTTTGGTTCTTCCTTGCTCTCAAGTTCGGGGATGATGCGTTGCGCCAGGACTTTTCCCAGTTCGACGCCCCACTGGTCGAACGAGTCGATGTTCCAGATTGCGCCCTGAGTGAAAGTGGAATGCTCGTAAAGCGCCACCAGTTTGCCCAGGGCTTCCGGTGTCAACCGCTCTACGAAGATCGTATTCGACGGACGATTGCCCTCGAAGACGCGATGGGGAACGAGCCACTCGGGTGTGCCTTCGGCTTCCACCTGTGTGGGAGTTTTGCCGAATGCCAGCGCCTCGGTCTGGGCGAAGACGTTAGAAATCAGTAGATCGTGGTGCCGCCCAAGCCGATGCAGAGGTTTGGAAAAGGCGATGAAGTCGCACGGGATGAGCCTGGTTCCCTGGTGAATCAGTTGATAGAACGAGTGCTGGCCGTTGGTTCCGGGTTCGCCCCAGTAAACAGGGCCGGTCTGGTGAGCCACCCTCTTGCCGGCGAGCGTAATGTGCTTGCCATTGCTCTCCATCGTCAGTTGCTGAAGGTAAGCGGGAAAACGTTTCAGGTATTGCTCGTAGGGCAGCACAGCCACCGTCTGCGCTCCGAAGAAATCGCTGTACCAGACGCCCAGGAGACCCATCAGCACTGGCAGGTTGTGCTCGAAGGGAGCGGTGCGGAAGTGTTCGTCCATCTGGTGGAGACCACCGAGGAGTGCATAAAAGTTGTCCGGCCCGATGGCGACCATGGTCGAGAGGCCAATGGCCGAGCTCATCGAGTAACGTCCACCCACCCAGTCCCAAAACTCGAACATGTTGGCAGTATCGATACCGAACTTCCGTACTTCAGAGGTATTGGTGGAGACCGCAACAAAGTGCTTCGCTACCGATTGTTCGTCGCCTCCGAGTCCGGCGAGTGACCAGGCCCGGGCCGTTTGGGCGTTCGTCATGGTCTCCAGCGTGGTGAAGGTTTTCGAAGAGATGATGAAGAGTGTTTCCGAGGGATCGAGGTCTTGAACGGCCTCCGCGAAGTCGGTGCCGTCGACGTTCGATACAAAGCGAAATGTCATGCTTCGATCGGTGTAGTACTTCAGCGCCTCGTAGGCCATTACCGGGCCCAGATCAGAGCCGCCGATACCGATATTGATTACGTTACGAATACGTTTGCCGGTGTGCCCCTTCCATTCTCCGTTCCGCACCCGGTTTGCGAAATCCGCCATCCGGTCAAGTACGGCATGCACCTTGGGGACCACGTTCTCGCCATCCACAACGATGGACGCCTCTCGCGGCGCCCGCAGGGCGGTGTGCAAAACCGCTCGTTTCTCGGTGAGGTTAATCTTCTCGCCGCGAAACATAGCGTCGATTCGTTCCCGCAGTCGAGATTCCTCGGCGAGTTTGATCAACAGCTTGAGTGTTTCGCCCGTGATGCGATTCTTCGAGTAGTCGAGATAAAGGCCCAAGGCTTCCACAGTCAGACGAGTCCCCCGTTTGGGATCGTCCGCAAAGAGCTGTCGCAGGTGCAGTTCCCGGATCTCTTTATAGTGGGATCCGAGGTCCTTCCATGCCCGGCCTTTGACCGCTGGGCGCCTGGGTATTGCTTCCGCGCGTGCTGCCATCTTCGTTGTCCTTTCGTGTACTCTGCGTGCCTGAAACCGATCCAGTGGAGCTCGAAGCGTTGGGCTTACTCGCTTCGTCCCACAAGCGAAAGCCTCCCAAAAATGCGTTGCGGTTGTCCCCGAGCCTGCATTTTGGAGGCAGCTCTTTCAGTTCCTTCGCGTTGCCGCCTCCCAGAACCACTTCGTCGGGCTCGAGAGCCGCAGTAAGCTGGGCAACCGCGTCCGCGACGTGTCGCTGCCACTTCTTCTTGCCTTGCTTCACCAATGCCTCGTTGCCCACATAGCTTTCGTACGTCCCCTTCTTATAGGGAAGGTGACCCAGCTCCATGGGCTCCACGATGCCAGCGACAATCAAGGACGAGCCGAGGCCGGTTCCCAATCCCAGGAAGAGCATCTTTCCTCGTCGATAGCTGCCCAATCCCTGCATGGCGGCATCATTCACCAGCTTTACCGGACAGCCGAATGCCGACCTGAAGTTAAAGCCAACCCAACCGCTTCCCAGATTGCGAGGTTCTGCAACCGGCCGATTTCGCAGAACCGGCCCGGGGAAGCCAATCGAGACTGCGTCGTACTTCCAGTTCCCGGTAACCTGCTTCACTCCCGCGACCATTTGTTTGGCTGTCAGGGTAGGCCCGGACGCAAACTTGCGTGGGTCACGTTCGCCACTGACGAGCACCTTGACGTGCGTTCCGCCGACATCAACCACCAGCACATTCATAAGACCCTTCCGCCGGCAGCAAGCACTCTGCCGAGTAAACTCTCCCTCTTAACTGAGCGCGGGCTCCGGAACCGAATTCTCCAGTCCGCAGGCGGCCGCCCCCGCCAACCCAGCTGGTGTGACGACAACATGGATCGGGATGCGCCCCACCAACTCGGCAAAACGTCCTTTGCGCTTGAAACGCTGCATGAAGTCCGGCTTCTTGATCACGCGCAGTGTATGCACAGCAACGCCACCTGCAATGTAAACGCCACCGGTCGCCAGGAACTTCACTGCAAGATTGCCAGCCTCACTGGCCAAAATCGAAACAAAAAGGTCGACGGTTGCCGTGCACAACTTGCTACGGTTGCCGGGCTCGACAGCCTGATTAACGATCACGACCGATGGATCACCCGCGGAGGCTACGAGTGGGGCGACTTCGGGCTCCTCTGCTATTCCCTCGACGTCGCGGAGGTATCCATAGATATGCGGGATCCCGATTCCGGAACACACATGCTCGAAGCTCACATGATCGAACTTCTTGAGCATGTATTCGAGCAGGCGGATCTGCCTCGCGTCGGTGGGAGCAAAATCTGAATGACCACCCTCGGAACTGTGCGCCAGATACCGCGACCCATCCCAGGTAAGGAAGGACTCACCTAGACCCGTGCCGGGAGCAATGACGGCGATCGCTCCCCTGGGAACCGGTACGCCGGCATTGATCGTGTGTACGTCGCTGGGCCTGAGGATCGGAACCGCACGCGCAATTGCTTCCAGATCGTTGATGAGACGAACCGACTGAAGATTAATGTTCAGCTCCCGGGCGAGCGAGGCGTCTTCAATCACCCAAGGCAGGTTGGTGGTCTTTACCCGCCCGCCGATCACCGGTCCGGCAACCGCAAAACAGGCTCGGTCGACCGGCTTTTTCGTATTCGCCAGAAACTCCTTCACGATGGCTTGCAAGCTGGGGTAGTCGGCACTATGAACCTTGGTTTGTGCCAACGGCGCATGAGGGCCGGCCTCGCTCGAGAAGATCGCCAAATCCGTTTTCGTACCGCCAATGTCACCTGCAATTAGCATTGCCATCCCTCCGGCTTGCGTTGTTAGGCTCTTCGATAGCGCTCGCTGTTCGGTTTCGATCCGCTCAGGCCATAGAACAAGATGTACAAGTAGCAGATCACCGGTAGAACAAATGCGTGGTGCAGCCCGACGTGGTCCGCGATCACGCCCTGGATCACCGGCAGGATTGCACCCCCCACGATGGCCATGTTCAGGAGGCCGGATCCATTTCCCGTCAAAGGACCGAGTTCTGCCACTCCCAAACTAAAGATGGTGGGGAACATGATCGAATTGAAGAGCCCCACTGCGAGAATCGTCCACATCGCCGTGTGGCCACCCAACAGCATCGAAGCAGTAATCAGCACCGCGGCAATGGTCGCGCACAGGGCAAGGAGAGATCCAGGCCTGAACCGGCGCAGGAGTCCAGCGCCGAGAAATCTTCCAACCATCGAGCCACCCCAGTAGAAGGACACAAAGCCGGCTGCAGTCTTGGCGGAGAGATTTGCGATCTCGGGCAAACCAAAATAGTTCACCAAGAAGCTTCCGACGGAAACTTCCGCACCGACGTAGGCGAAGATCCCGAGCGCCCCGAAAAGCAGATTCGGGTGCTTCCAGATCGAATCGTCAACCCTTCTTGCTGAGCTTTCCGCCGTCTCAATTCTTGGCAGTCTGAAAGTGCCAATCAGAATTGCCAGCAAGACCAGCGCAATCCCGATCACGGCGTATGGCATCTTGACCGAGGCTGCTTCATGCACGCGGTACGCCTGAAGGGCCTGAGGCGTGAGCTGCCGTATCTGTTCCATTGCCATTGGTGCCGCGCTTAGGATGAGCAGGCCCCCGATTTTCGGGGCGATGGTGGTGCCGAGCGAGTTGAAAGCCTGCGTCAGATCCAGCCGACTCGAGGCTGTTTCAGGTTTGCCCAACAGATCCACATAGGGATTCGCCGCTACCTGAAGACCTGTAATTCCTGCCGCAAGAATGAGGAGCGCGGTCAAGAACAGCGGATACGAAGCAGCAGATGCGGCGGGCAGGAATAGAAACGCTCCGAAGGCCATGGTCAGCAGCCCGACGACCATCGTCCTCTGATACCCGATCCTGTTCACGACTTTCGACCACGGCACGGAGAATAGGAAGTATGCTGAGAAGAACGCAAATTGGACCAACATAACTCGCGCGTAGCTGAGGTCGAAGATTGACTTGAGATGAGGCACCAAAATGTCGTTCAGGCAGGTTAGAAACCCCCACATAAAGAACAACGTGGTAACCACAGCGAGGGGGCGCGAGTAATTTTGAGTCGCCGAAGTTCTCACGACATTCGGACCGGCTTCGGAATTCGTAGTAATTTCTCGAGTTGCCATTTCTTATAACCTCGTATTCCCGAACGGTTCTCGCTGTCGCAGGTTGACCACCTCAAAGGCTCATCGTCGCAAAACGAATGGTTGTTCGACGCAAGCCGTTACCACCACGCTTCGGCCTGCACTCCGTAGGTCAGGCCACTGGTCTTGTTCTGATATGGTGTTCCGCCCACCATGCCACGGAGTCCGTCCGACCAGCTTGCAAAGGTCAGGAAGGCGCGCAGCACCGGTCGGCTGAAAAACTTGTTCCCGGCTCCGATTTGAGGCGCGATCGTGACCTTGCGCAGCCATCCGTCGTACTGACCACGGCTGTGCGTGTGGTCGAACCCTCCCTCGACCGCAAGCGAGAGATGTTTGGTGAAGAAGTATTCCGGTCGGGCGCCAAACGAGACCCACTGGTTCCAGTCGTGGTGCGGATCGCCGTCCTTGGTCCGCTGGTAAACGACGATCGGCATAATGGCGAACTTTTCGTTTGGTTGAAACAGCAAGTTTTCTGTGATGAGAAGTCTCTTCGAACTGTTGATGAACGGCGTTGGATCAGAGATCGACGTACTGAAGTTGCTGGCCGCTCCGGTTCCGTACTGGAGGGAAAACGCGTGATAGCCACCGTGCCACTCCAGGCGTTGATGGCGCAGCCCAAATGCGTATCCGTCCGTTGTACGGATCACAGTAGCGTTGGGGGTCGTGCCGCCTTTTGAGGTGGCATAATCGAACCACCCGGCCCAAAGACCCATCGGCCCCTTTAGGTCATAGAGACGCACGTCGATATTGCTCTTCGCGAGGTACCCGTTTTGCGTGACAATATCGGGCCGCGCCCCGGAAAGGAACGCCACGGATGCCTTCCCGATTCGAAGATCAATATCCTCAACTCCCCCGCCATACCCGCTCATGTCGAGCATATAGAAATCATCGATATGGATTTGCTGGCGACGGTAAAACCTTTCACCCGCCCAGAACTTGGCGTTCGGCTGGCTTTCCAACACATTCCCGACTTGAACGAAGGCTTCACGCAGGCGAAACTGATCGTTGCCGATGCCATTTGAGAAGTTTGCGTAATTTGCAGAATTTGTGGTGTTGGCCTGAACCAGGAACTCGGTCTTGATCCACGCCTTGTCGGAGTTGTGCTCTGAGTTCACCCAGTTGTTGACAAAGATCAATTCGGCGTAGGTCTCCGCTTCATTTCCCAGACGGTATTTGGCAAAAGCCCCAGGGGCCTGGAATGCAACCTGCTGCCCCCCTACGCTGTTTAGACCGTAACCGGAGCGAAAATATCCGTGGAACTCAAACGTGCCGACCTGCTGCTGCAGCTTCTCGATTTTTTGGTCGGCCTCCCTCAGGAAGTCGTAGGTGGGTGCCTGTGCCAATTGGCCTTGAAATTTGGCGCCAACCTGATCGGACTGCCCGAGAACGGACTGAGTCGCTTTCTCGGCGGCCAGCTCCGCCGCCGAGACCGTATTCTCCTTGGTTTTTTGCTGGATCTCTTTGTCGTCTTTGATTTGTTGTTCCAGGGCGGCGATGCGCTGTTTCAGCTCTTGCAGTTGCTCTTGCAGCTGGTCAGATTGCTGGCCTGCAGCACTCAAGCCCCCAAGAGAAATCATTCCGATGCAGCAGATAGACCAGCGTAGGCGCCGCCTACAATGACTGCGTAACCCGGCAATCATGATTTCCTCTTCCTACCCACGTGTTGCCTCCATGGCCGCTCAACCGTACGCCTGTTGTTAGGCATTCTCATCCAAGCATGCGCATTTCCATTCCTTACGCCGCGGGAATAGAGCGCGGGGTCCTTCCCTGCGCCAACGATTTCGCAGGCTTATTCGTGGAACAGTGTTCGACTCCACGTCATTGAAGAGGCGAGGTCGCGACCACGGGTTTGGCATCTGATTGACAAATGACGAC
>Ga0126373_10002800_pt1 | contig 12902 bp, 16 predicted proteins | sample PanSoiMetPlot_11_FD_92545 | JGI IMG/M metagenome (GOLD analysis project Ga0126373, IMG submission 92545) | Tropical forest soil microbial communities from Panama - MetaG Plot_11 | ecosystem: Environmental > Terrestrial > Soil > Tropical forest > Bulk soil | place: Panama | collected 2016-02-17
CAGCCGAGAATTTGAAGGAGCGCGAAATGAGACGGCGAGCGTCGGCTCTAATGTCGTTGATTCTTGTGATTTTAGGGACTTCGGAATGGTTTCGGTCGCGGCGGGTGAAAGCAGCAGGGCAAGAGTCTGGGACGTGCGTTTTCGAGGCACCAGAGTCGTGGGGACGGTTTCGGGGCGGGTCGGAGGAGAGCGGGCTGGCGTTTGAGGACTCGCAAGGAACGCTGCGGCTTGTGACGAACATTCCGTGCAATGGAGCGGTGCCGGCGGTGGCACTGGAAGTGAGGAGGGCTCCGAACTGATCTGGAATTTGGAGTTGAGGATGGCGAACGCCGGCGATTTGCGAAGTTGTAACGTGGCTGTAATTGGAGCGACTCAGTGATGCGCGACCTTCCGCGGTCGAGGAGGGTGTGCATCGACGACGACGATCACCGGCGGGCCGTGGACGGCTCCATGCGTTCCGTGCCGGGATTTGTTGCCTCTCCGGCGGCGGCTGCGTGGACGGAGATTCGGACGCGTTCCATTACATCGGATACGCGGAGTCGCGCGACCTGATTCATTGGACGGCGATCAATGGAATCAACAATCCGATTATTTCGACCGCACCGGTGACGTTGAATGTGAATGCGGTGGGCGTTCCGGCAACGGGCGCGGGCATGGGGCCGTTGACAATTCCGGCGAATCCGGCCGTGGTGGGAAATACGCAAGGGTTCTTCGCGGGCCGTGTGTATGCGCCGAGCGCGGTGAACTTTGATTCGGACAACATCACGGTGATTTTTGCGGGCTACCACACGCAAAAGCCGAAGAACGGGCTCGGGGATTACCGAACGATTGGACGAGCGAGCCTGCATTCGAACCAGCCCGTGTTTATCGGGAACCCAAGCGTAGGCGATCAGGACAGCGATCCGGATCCGGATCAGTAGAATCGCCAGATGGCGGGTAGTCAACATTCAGAATGGTGAGCGGGGCAGCCTCGGTGGCTGCCCCGTGCTATTTTCGGGAGAAGATTCACCGTGCTGGTCGGGTGGGTTTCGGGAACAAACGCGGTGGCGGGATCGTTCCAATTTGTGGATGGGAGGGTGACGGATTTTGGTGTGGTGCGTCGGAAAGTGAATGGTGGGCCGATATGTGTGTGGGCAACAGGGACGAAGGTCGGAAGAGGATTTCAGATTTGAAATTTGAAATTTCAGAGAAAGCAAAGTCGGCAGCGAGAAATCGCACAGGCAGAATCGTGTGGAAAATCTGCTCATGATGGGAGGCGATGGTGAGTGATACGGCGAGGGACGCGCGACATGCGGTGCGGATGCTGGCGAAGCACCCGGGGTTCACGGCCGCGGCTGTGCTCTGCATGACGCTGGGGATTGGGGCGACGACCGGAATCTTTTCGGTGGTGAATGCGGTGTTGCTGAAGCCGCTTCCCTACCGTCAGCCGGCCGGGCTGGCGCGGATTTATACCGAGTTCCCGACGTTTCCGAACGGAGGACTGCACCGGTTCTGGATGTCGGGGCCGGAATTTCTGGAATTGCGGCGGGATTTGAAATCGTGGGCGACGATCGACATCTGGGCGAATTCGGGAGCGAATCTGGCGGGGATCGCGCAGCCGGTGCGAGTAAGGGCGTCGTATGTGAGCGGGACGCTGCTGGAAACACTGGGAGTGCCGCCGATCGCAGGGCGGTTGATCACGGCGGCGGATGACGATCCGGCGGCGCCGGTGGTGATGGATATTTCGTACGGGCTGTGGAAGAGCACATTCGGCGGCGATCCGGGCGTGCTGGGGAAAACGACGCTGCTCGACGGGCAGTCGGCGACGATCATCGGCGTGATGCCGCCGGGGTTCGAGTTTCCTCCGGGCGAATTGAATCCGGCGCAACTGTGGAGCCCGGTGCAACTGGATCCGGCGAAGCCGGGAGGCAGGTCGTCTCACAATTTTTCGGTGCTGGGCCGGTTGAAGGATGGAGTCGGGCAGCCGCAGGCTCAGGCGGAGGTGCAAGCGTATGAAGTTGCGCAAGACCGGCAGTACAAGGGCGAGAAAATTCACCATTTTCGGCCGGGGTTCCACGACCTGGTGACCTACCCGCTGCGTGCGGAAGTGGTGGGCGAAGTGAGGCCGGCGCTGCTGATGCTGCTGGGCGCGGTGGCGTTCGTGCTGCTGATTGCCTGCGTGAACGTGGCTAACCTGCTGTTGGCGCGGGCGGAAGCGCGGCGGCGGGAGATTGCGATCCGGAGCGCGCTGGGCGCGGACTTGTGGCGGCTGGCGAAGCAGTTTGTGACCGAGGGCGTCATCCTGTCGAGCATCGGAGCGGTGCTGGGTCTGGCGCTCGCGTTTGGCGGGATCCGGTTGATCCAGGTGACGAACGCGGGAAGCATTCCGCGGGCGGCGGAGATTGGAGTCGATTGGCACGTGCTGGTGTTTACGGTGGCAGCCGCGATTCTCACGGGGGTGCTATTCGGGCTGGCGCCGATTGTGCCGTTGGCGGTGACGGGGCTGCACGATTCGCTGAAGGATACGGTGGGGTCAACGACGGGAACGAGCGGCGCACAGGGATTTCGACGGGCGCTAGTGGTGGGCGAGTTGGCGCTGGCGATGGTGCTGCTGATCGGATGCGGGCTGATGATGCGGGCGTTCTGGAAATTGCGCGAAGTGCACACGGGGCTGAACACGAGGAACGTGATCACGATGGGGCTGGCGTTGCCGCAGTCGACGTATCCGAAAGACGAGCAGGCAGATGCGTTCTGGCGGACTCTGGAACCGAAAATCGAGCAGCTTCCTGGAGTGGAAGCGGCGGCGATCGTGGAAGGGCTGCCCCCGGACCGCCCTGCGAATATGAATGATACGCACATCGAAGGGTTCGTGCCGAAAAAGGGCGGGCCGATTGAGAACGTGGATTTCTACCAGCGCGTGAGCAAGGATTATTTTCGCGTGATGGGAATCCGGCTGATGGACGGGCGGCTGTTTGACGAGCGCGACACGATGGGCGCACCCGACGTGGCGGTCGTGAATCAGACGATGGCGCGGACGTTCTGGGGGAATGAAAGTCCCGTGGGACGGCGCGTGCAGCCGGGGATGAGCGACCCGTACTGCACGGTGATCGGCGTGGTGGAAGACGCAAAGAATGCGGGGCTCGACCGGCCGGCGGGGACAGAGATTTATCTCCCGTACACGCAGAAGCAGGGGTCGGGGCTGCGGGATGCGTACGTGGTGCTACGCGGGAAAGGCGATCCACGCGGCCTGGCGGGTGAGGTGAGGAGTGCAGTGACGAGCATCGATCCGACGCTGCCGTTGGCGAAGGTGCGGTTGATGGACGACGTGATGGAGAGCGCGCAATCCCGGCCGCGGTTCTTGACGCTGCTGCTGACCATGTTTTCGAGCGTGGCGCTGGCGATTGCGACGGTGGGAATTTACGGCGTGATTTCGTTCTCGGTGGCGCGGCGGAGAAAAGAGTTTGGACTGCGGATGGCGCTCGGGGCGCAGAGCGGCAACATTTTAGGGTTGGTGATGAAGCAGGGTGTTGCGCTCACGCTGATTGGCGCAGTGGTGGGCGTGGCGGTGGCGTTGGCTGTGACACGGCTGATGACCGGGCTGCTGTTTGGAGTGAGGACGACCGACCCGGCGACGTTCGTGAGTGTTGCGGTGGTGCTGGCGGCGGTGGCGTTGTGTGCGTGCTATTTGCCGGCGAAAAGGGCGACGCGGGTGGATCCGATGAAGGCGCTAAGGTATGAGTAAGCTGATGGATGTGGTCGACGCGGTGCTGGTGGATTAGTCAGCTTAAAACCCTTTGGAACCACAGGTTGAACACTGATGGACACAGATAAATACCAAACCGAAGACAAAAGCGACGACCAACGCCAGAGTTAGGGGCAAAAACTACAGCCAAAGGTCAAAGAACCAAAGCCCAAGCATTTCAGATCTCAAATTTCAGATTTGAAAAAGGGCGCAGGTCGCGTACAATAGCGGTTTACGAATCAGACGCCCGTTTTCGCGAAAGCGGAGACGGGCGTTTTTCTTTTTGGAGGCGCGATGACGGAATTTGTGGAGTACCGGAGTGAAGCGGAGATTGAGGAAGTGGTGCGGAAGTTTGAGGCGTGTGAGTACAAGCCCGAAGAGTTTGTTCACGCCCGGCATTTGACGGTGGCAGCGTTTTATTTTTTGCGGCTGCCGGGTGATGGGGCGAGGGAGCGGATGCGGGCGGGGTTGAAAAGATTTATTCGGCACCATGGGAAAAACGGATATCACGAGACGATTACGGAATTTTGGCTGGGAGCTGTCGGGCGAGAGGCGCGGGATTTGGGGCAGGCGCGGGAGGGCGGGCTGGTGGAATGCGTGAATCGGGTGGTGGCGGAGCTGGGAAATAAGGAGCTCATTTATCGGTTCTATTCGAGAGAGAGATTAGGATCGGCGGAGGCGAAGGCGGGATGGGTGGAGGGGGATTTGGACTGGCGTGATGCCGCATCGTTAAGGGTCAGCCGCTCAAACCTTTTTGGAACCACAGATGAACACGGATGAACAGGGATAAGCCAAACCGATAGCTGGAATTAAAATCAAAAGGCAGAAGAACTCCTGAGGCGTGAGGGCGGCGCGGAGCCGTGCTCAGCCCTTTGCGCTCGACGTTAACGATTGAAGAAAAGCGGCGGAGGACCGCCGCACTCCATAAAAAAGCAGAAACTGATCGTCGGAGATACAGAGAGTTAGGCGGGGGTGTGTTCGGCGGTGACGAGTTCGGGGATTTCGATGTGGATCTGCGTGCCTTCGCCTTCCTGGCTGCGGATGTCCATTTTGAATTGATCACCGTAGAGGAGGCGGAGACGCTCGTGGACGTTCGAGATACCGATGCCGCCGCCGTAAACCTCGGCGAGTCGATCGGCAGGAATGCCGAGACCGTTGTCGGCGATTTCGACGAAGAGGCGGCCGTCGCGGCGATGGGTGCGGATGTGAATTTGTCCGCCTTCGAGACGCGGGGCGAGACCATGCTTGATGGAGTTCTCGATCATAGGCTGGAGCAGCATGGAGGGGACAAAGGCGTCGAGAGTTTCGGCTTCGACCTCCTTGAAGATCTGCAGCTTGTCGCGGCCGAAACGGATGACTTCGATATCGAGGTAGTCGTCGATGAAATCGAGCTCTTCGCGGAGAGGAACGAACGTTTCGTGCTTGCGCAGGAGCTGGCGAAGGATGTTGGATAGTTTGAGGACCACGCCGCGAGCCATGTCGGGATCAAAACGGATGAGCGAGGAGACCGTGTTGAGCGTGTTGAAAAGGAAGTGCGGATTGATCTGGGCGGTGAGGGCATCCATGCGGGACTTTAGGAGGAGCTGCTGATTCTGCTCGAGGTTCATTTCAGTGCGCGTGTTGTGCCAGATCTTGATCATGATGGCGACGCACATCGTGGAAGTGAGCAGGACGAGGAGGAGGTAGCCGAAGTTGGAGGGATGCTCGGAGAAAAGCCATCGTTCGGGGAGCTCGCTCGCAAGCTCGATGCGGCCGAGTTCGAAGGCCGCGCAAGCGAAGAGCGGGAGCATCGCCCAATTGCCTTTGCGGTAGCGGAAGATCTTCCAGAGCCAGCGCGGCGTGGAGAGGAAGAGAAAGGGGCCGAAGTGCCAGACGTCCTCTTTTTCGGGCATGACATCGCGAATCATTCCAGCGAGCAGGCCGACGATGGCGGCCATGGGGCTTGAAAGCCACTCGTGATTCCCGAAGGCGATGAGCGAGATGAGCGAGCCGCCGAGCAGGCCGACGATGCGTCCACCGATAAGGCCCATGAGGAAGGAGCCTTCAAGGGTGAGGTCGAAAAAACGGTAGCCGACGAGACGAAGAAGAACGCCCATGGCGAGCGGGGGCGTGAGGAAAAGCAGCAGCTGAACTTTTTGGTCGGAATCTCGGACTTCGGTGAAAAGCAGGCGCCGGAACGAAGAGAAGCGGACGAGCAGCGCGGCGAGAGAAGCAGCAAAGCCGACCTTCAGGAGAAGAGTAAAGAGGAGGTCTTTTCCGCCGCTTAAGGTGCCCATGCGATTGAGGGTACGTTAGCCGAGATAGCGGCGGGATGTAAAGGTGGGTGGGGTTTACTGTGAGGCGCGGCGGAGGGTAGCGGCGATGTCTTCGGCAGCGGCGCGGGCGTGGGCGATATCGCCCGGTGGAAACGAGATTGCAGCAACGCGAGCGTGTCCGCCGCCTCCATATTTTTCGCAAAGGGAGGCAAGATTGACGCCGGCGTGCGGTTCTTTCCAGGGATTGGTACCGACGGAAACTTTTGTGCGGGTGGCGGAAGCGCTGATGCCGACGGAGTAGAGAGCCTCGGGGTGAAGGAAATACGGGATGAACTTGTTGTAGCCCTCGAGATCGAGATCGCTGACGTCGAAGAAGATGACACTGCCGCGGCAATCCAGGCGTTTGCGGAGAATATCGACGGAGCGGAAGTGGCGGACGAGGAGGGGTCCGAGATACACCTGGACCTGGGGCAAGTCGATCATTTCGGCCATGCTACGCGTGGCAATTGCGGGGATGAGCTGGGGGACGAGGTTTTCGACGGGAGCGGCTTCGATGACAAGCGCGAGCTGCATGGCGGGCTCGGCGAGGTTGACGGCGGCTTCGGCGGACGGAAATTGGGCACCGTCAATGATGTCGGCCCACTGGACTAGTTCGGCGAGTGGCTTGGGATCGAAGCCGAATTTGGCGGCAGCGACATCGGTGAGCAGCTTGGTACAGGATTTGTAGGTGGGGTCGTAGAACTTTTTGCCGGAGTGGTCGTGACGGAAGTGCTCGGCGTCCTCGGGCTTTAGGAAGGCGCTCTGGTGATGGTCGAACCACCAGGTGAGCTCGGGCGAACTGGAGTATTTGAAGTCAACGATGGCGTTTTCGTCGCCGTCGAAGATGCCGTCCTCGAAGGGCTGCGAGGCCTTGTGGGTCATCCCGGTGTAGAGGAACTCGACGGCAGGGTTAATGCGTTCCCGGTAGAAGCGCGTGAAGACGGCGGCTGAGGAAGCTCCGTCGAAGCAGCGGTCGTGGAAATAAAGGCGAAGCTTCATTTAGGGTATGCCGGGCCTCACGAAGGACCTGCGAGAGCGTCCAAGGCAAAGCTGATAAAGATGGCGGGTGGGACTTTTATTGTCAAGGGGGTCGCCTCAGGCGCGTGTTGTCGCCGGTGCAGGTAGCGGGAATCGACGCCTGCTATAATTGAGGGCTCCGATGGCGCGACGAAAGACAACCGGACGGGCTCGCATCGTAGCCAAAGCGCAACTGCCGACGCGATTTGGGCGGTTCACGATTTTCGGCGTAGAAGGCGCGCGCAAAGGCGAGGAGGGAGTGGCGCTGGTGCGCGGAAAAGCGCGCGACGGCGCGGGATCAAACGGGAATAAGGCGCCGCTGGTGCGCGTGCATTCGCAGTGCTTGACGGGAGATGTGTTCACGTCGGAGCGCTGCGATTGCCGGGCGCAATTGGAACTGGCGCTGCGGGAAATCGCGAAAGAGCCGGCGGGAGTGCTGCTCTATCTGCCGCAAGAGGGCCGCGGGATCGGGCTGCTGAACAAATTGAAGGCGTACGAGCTGCAGGACCGAGGTCTGGACACGGTGGAGGCGAACCGGAAGCTGGGGTTTGCGGCCGATTCGCGGGACTACGATTTTGCGGCGGCAGCGCTGAAAGCGCTCGGCGTGTGGCGCGTGCGGCTGCTGTCGAATAATCCGGACAAAGTGAAGCAGCTTGAGCATGGCGGGATTCGCGTGGTGGAGCGAGTGCCATGCCGTCCGCCGACGAGCAGGATTTCGCGGGGCTACCTCCGGACGAAGAAGGACAAGCTGGGGCACATTTTGGCGGGGCTGTAGGCCCGGCCGGCGCGTTAGTCCGCACCTGAGGCAGGCGCCGGGGCACGTTCGAGTTGAAGGCCGTGGTCGGCGGCGAATTTAGGGACCTCGATGAAGATTTTGTCAGCCTCAGATGCCCCACGCGGGAACGGCACCGTCCAGATGAATTTGGTTCCCCTCGGGAATTGAGCGAGCTTCGTCATCAGTGCATTGAGCGAGAGCAAGTGATATTGCGCGACGTGATAAGCGAAAGGTTCGCCGTATTGGCTCGTTGGAATGACTTGAATCGTCCAAGGCTGCGCGGACCAAGCTCTGATCTGGCCGTCGAGATTTCGCTCCATGTCCCGGCCGACGGCCAACTCGCGAATTCGACGGAGTTTGTCACCATCTGATAGCTAGCCGACGCCGCTTGAAAGGGCGTTTGCGAGTGTCTCCCCAAGATTCCTGTCCCACGTGTTCGGATTCTCGGCGCCATTCACAAAGCGAAGCTCTGCCTCTCGACCCTTCCACTGCCGATTCCATTTGCGCGTAACGATCCCAGAGGGGCTGCTCGGCGGCGGGGGAGCCAAACTGGGTTGACTTGCGCTGCGGGTGGCTCATATCCGCGCGATGCGACCTTGGACGGGCACGGGCCCTTCCTGGCAGCAGAGACTCGAAGCAACTCCCTCTCACGGCTGCATGCGGACTCACGCAGATTTTGCTTGACAAAGGAAGGCCGGGCGCGAATACTAAACCATATGGTTAAGCATTTGAGTTTGGGAGGCGAGGCGGGGGCGCTGGACGCGACGTTTGGCGCGCTCTCGGATGCGACGCGGCGCGGGATCCTGGCGCGGCTGGCGCTGGGGGAAAGTTCAGTGAGCGAACTGGCGGCGCCGTACGAAATGTCGCTGCCTGCGGTATCGAAACATTTGCGCGTGCTGGAAAACGCGGGGCTGGTGACGCGGCACAAGGACGGGCGAGTGCATAGGTGCAGGCTGATTGCGGAACCGATGAAAGATGCGGCGGAGTGGATTGAGAGGTACCGCATGTTCTGGGAAGAGCAGTTTGATGCGCTGGAGAGGTATCTGGCGGAAACGGGCGCGTTGACGACGAGCCCGAAGCCGGACTCGATGCCGGCTCGTGAGATAAAAGGCATCGAGGCGATTTCAGGTTTGAACGTTGAGCCTGAGAAGAAGGCGAAGAAGCGCAGTTCGCGGAGGAAGAAGAGCTAGAAGCGGGAGGGCTTATGGCGACAGCACCAAGCATTGCCCCATCGTTGCGGATCAAGCGGATTTTTCAAGCGCCTCGGGAAAAAGTGTTTGCAGCGTGGACGGACAAGGACCTGGTGCAGCAGTGGCGGCTGAGGGCGAGTCCCGAAATAACAACGAAACATCTCGAATGCGACGTGAGGGAAGGTGGCAATCACGTGATTGAAGTGCGACTGCCGAACGGCGCGTACCAGGTGAACCGGTCAATCTACAAAACAGTGAGGCCGCCGGAAAGGCTGGTTTTCACGTACGAATGGGAGCAGTTTGACGCTGCGAACAACAGGACGGGCGAGATGAAGGGGACGCTGGTGACGGTGGATTTTTACGAGCGGGGCAATGGCACCGAAGTGGTGCTACTCCATGAGTTCTTCCCGAACCAATCCCAGTGCGATTCGCACAACGGCGGGTGGAACACCGTATTTGGTTTGCTTGAGAAGCTGCTAGCTGTGTAGAGGAGGACAAGACGATGGCAAGCGCTCCGAGTGTGGCACCGTCGTTGAAGATCAAGCGGGTCTTTCAGGCGCCGCGGGAGAAAGTGTTTGCGGCGTGGACGGAGAAGGAACAGTTGGAAAAGTGGATGTGCAAGCCGCACCCCGGAATGGCCACGACGTACACACGATTCGACGTGCGCGAAGGCGGGAGCCACGCGCTGGAATGCCGGCTGCCGAACGGGCAGGTCTGGGTGAATCACGGCAAGTACAAGACGGTAAAGCCGCCGGAGAAGCTGGTGTTCACCTGGGAGTGGGAGCGATTTGACGGAACACGAAACAAAGTCGGCGGGATGACAGGCACGCTGGTGACGGTGGATTTCTTCGAACGGGGCGCGGCGACGGAAGTGGTGCTGGTGCATGAGATGTTCCCGAGCGAGCAGGAGAGCGATGCGCACAACACGGGTTGGGGCTTGACGTTCGATCTGCTGGAAAAGGCATTGGCGGGATAACCGCGAGGAGGAGTGGCAATGAGTGCGAGTCCAAGTGCGAGTCCGGGCCTTTCGTTGAAGGTGAAGAGAACGATCCAGGCGCCGCGGGAGAAAGTATTCGCGGCGTGGACGGAGCAAGCGCAACTCGAGAATTGGATGTGCCGCAACGCGACGAACGATCCGCGCTATGTGGCCTTCGACATGCGGCCGGGCGGGACGAACAAGATGGAGATCCGAATCAGCGACGGGAGCGTGTATCACCAGCGGACAACATTCCGGGAAATCAAACCGCCGGAGAGGCTGGTGTTTACCTGGGGCTGGGACAAGTTTTCGGTATCCGGGCAGAAGTTGGAATCGCAGGACGACACGCTCGTGACTGTGACTTTCTACGAACAAGGAAACGCGACGGAATTGGTGCTAAAGCACGAATTCTTCCAGAGCGCCGAAATGTGCGAACGGCACGAGCGCGGCTGGAACGCCTGCTTCGATTTGCTGACCAAGGCGCTGGCGGCGTAGCCGCGGGAGGACGACATGCCGAGCGCGACTCCAAGTGCAGGGCTGACGGTGAAGGTGAAGCGGACGTTCCCGGCGCCGGTTGAAAAAGTGTGGGCAGCGTGGACGGAAGCGGGCCAACTGGAACACTGGATGTGCAGGGACAAGCCGGACCACGTGACGAAGTACCGCGAGCAGAATTTCACGACGGGCGGGCGGTACTTAATCGAGAACACGACGAAAGGCGGAGTGTTTCTGGGCAGCGGGACGTACGAGGAAATCCGGCCGCTCGAGAAGATCGTGTTTACGTGGTCGTGGGAGCGAGAAGAAAAAGGCGGCAAGAAGACGAAGGTGGATGACCTGTCGCGCGTGATGGTGGAATTTCACCAGCGCGGCGGCGGGACTGAAGTTCTGCTGACGCACACGATGTTGCCGAACGAAAAGTCTCGAGCGGATCATGAGGCAGGCTGGACTGGTTGCTTCGACAAGCTGGGTGAATTCCTGGGGACGAATTAAAGAACCGGACGTGTGCGTTTAACGGAAGGGTGTGAGAGTGGCTGGACACCTACAAAGGAGAGCGGCGATGCGAAAGAGCATGAGCTTGGCGGTGGCGGCGTTGTTGGCGGTGGGAGTGTTTGCTGTGCGGGCTGGATCCCAGGCGAAGGCGGCAGGCGGGTTTGGTCAACTGAAGGCGCTGGTGGGCACGTGGGAAGCGAAGACGGAAGAAGGCACCACGATCAACACGATCCGGCTGGTGTCGAATGACTCGGCGATCGAGGAAACGTTTCAGTCGAAGGGCGGCGGGATGCACGCGCAGCAGATGGTCACGATGTACACGCCGGACGGGGCGCGGATGGCGATGACGCATTACTGCTCGATGGGAAATCAGCCGCACATGCAGACGGAAGCGGTGAGCGCAGACCAGAGGGAATTTGATTTCTCGTTTACGGGCGCGGGCAATTTGAGCGATGAGAAGGCGCCGCATATGCATCACATGACTCTGAAAATCGAAGACGCCGACCACTTCACGGAGACGTGGACGATGACTGGCGGCGCGCAGGAGCACACGGCCGTGTTTCATTTTGTCCGGACGAAAGCATAGCGCGAGCGGCCGTGACGAGACGATGTTCGGGGCCGGTTCTTGCGGCGGGATGACAACCGCGCCGGACCGGCCCTTTGTTTCGTTTTCTTCCGATTCCAAGCGGGTACAAATAGATCGCGTGTCGGCGGCTTGCTCTGCGTGTGTGCTTCCCGATAGACTGGCGCCAGTTCGATGGCGCCGCGCGGCAAATTCATCGTAATTGAGGGAATCGACGGCTCCGGAAAGCGGACGCAGATGGAGATGCTTGCGCGTGCGCTTACCGAGCACGGCGTGGAGTTCACGGAGCTGAGTTTTCCGCGCTACGGCGGATTCTTCGGCGACATGGTGGCGCAGTTTTTGAATGGTGAATTCGGGTCGCTGGAAACGGTGGACCCGCACTTCTCTGCCCTGCTGTATGCGGGCGACCGGCTGGACGCGAAGCCGGTGATCGAAGGGGCGCTCGAGGTGGGGCACACCGTGCTGGCGGACCGCTACATAGGGTCGAACTTGGCGCACCAGGGAGCCAGGGTGCCGCGCGCACGACGACGGGAGTTTCTGGCGTGGCTGAAGAAGCTGGAATATGAGGTGTATGCGCTGCCGGCGGAAGATCTGGTGATCTACCTGCGCCTGCCGGCTGGCGAGGCACACAGGATGGTTGGGAAGAAGGCCGCGCGGAAATATACGACGCGCCGGCGCGATATTCTGGAGGCGAGCATCGCGCATTTGAAGATTGCCTCGGAAGTGTACGACCAACTTGCGAAACAGCGTAATTGGGTGACGATCGAGTGCGCTGCGAAAGAACCTGAGCGAGTGCGAGGTCGGCGCGCGGCAGCGAAGGTGGCGGGTGTGGCGCTGCGTTCGCCAGAAGCGATCCATCGCGACATCATGGCGGCGATCAAGGAGCGCGCGCTGGCGGAAGCACGAGCGAGCTGAGCATGGGATTCAATGAACTGATCGGGAACGAACGGCTCGTCAGCGCGCTGCGCGGGATGCTGCGGCGCGAGCGCGTGCCGAGCGCGCTGCTGTTCACCGGTCCGCGCGGCGTGGGCAAGTACACGCTGGCGCGGATGTTCGCGCAGGCCGCAAACTGCTTGCGACTGAAGGACGATTTCTGCGGCGAGTGCGAGAACTGTGTGCGGATCGCGCGGCTGGCCAATCTGGAACCGCTGATCGAGGCTGGGCTGAGCGAGCGCGGCGAAAGCGCAGATGCCGCGGCGGTAGAGCGCATGCCGCTAATTCTCGAGACGCATCCGGACGTGTGGGCGCTGGTGCCCGATCCGGTGAGGTTGCGGACCCCGGTGGCGCGACCGATGATCCGAGTGGGGCAACTGCGAGCGGTACAGCGGGCTGCGTATTTCCAGCCGCAAAGCAAGCGGC
>Ga0126373_10002802_pt1 | contig 12895 bp, 10 predicted proteins | sample PanSoiMetPlot_11_FD_92545 | JGI IMG/M metagenome (GOLD analysis project Ga0126373, IMG submission 92545) | Tropical forest soil microbial communities from Panama - MetaG Plot_11 | ecosystem: Environmental > Terrestrial > Soil > Tropical forest > Bulk soil | place: Panama | collected 2016-02-17
CGCGACGCCGATCTGCTTGTCGTCAGGGACCGAATCGCCGCTGTCGGCAAGCACCTAGCCGCGCCGGACGGGGCGATCGAGGTCGACGCCACCGGCGGGCTGCTTATGCCCGGCATGATCGACACGCACCGGCACATGTGGCAGACGGCGATGCGCGGTTACGGCGCTGACTGGACGCTCACCCAGTACTTCGTCTGGTACTACCTCAACTGGGGCAAGGTCTTCCGGCCGCAGGACATCTACGCCGGGAATCTGCTCGCAGCAACCGAAGCCATCGACGCTGGCGTGACCACGACCGTGGACTGGTCGCATGGACTGCAGACTGTCGAGCACGCCGAGGCGGCGGTTGCAGCGCTGCGCGAAGTGCCCGGGAGGTTCGTGCTGGCCTACGGCAACATTCAGGCCGGTCCGTGGGAGTGGTCCGCTGCGCCGGAGTTCCGCGCCTTCGTCGCCCGGCATTTCGGCACGACGAACGACATGCTCGGGTTCCAGATGGCCTTCGATGTCACGGGTGACCCGACGTTCCCCGAGCGGGCAGCTTTCGAGGTAGCCCGCGAGCTTGGCGTCCCGGTGACCACACACGCAGGGGTCTGGGGCGCCACCAATGACGACGGCATCCGGCTCATGCACGAGAACGGGTTCATGACGCCCGCGACGATCTACGTCCACGCGGCGACCCTGACGAGGGACTCCTACAACAGGATCGCGGCAACAGGCGGATCGGCGTCCGTCTCTACCGAGAGCGAGCAGAGCGCGGGCCAGGGGTACCCGCCCACGTGGCAACTGCGGGAGCACGGCATCCCTGTGTCGCTGTCCATGGATACGAGTGTCTGGTGGAGCGGGGACCTCTTCTCAGCGATGCGAACCACGCTCGGCGCCGACAGGTCGCGCGAGCATCTAGAGGCGCACGCCAGGCAGGAAACCGTGACGAACTGCCACTTGCGCGCCGAAGAGGTGGTCGACTGGGCTACCCGCGGCGGGGCCAAGGCACTGGGCCTTGACTCGCATGTCGGCGCGCTCGAGCCGGGCAAGAAGGCCGACATCATCCTGATCAAGAACGACGCGTCGCCCGTGATGTTCCCGGTACTGAACCCGTACGGTCATGTAGCGTTCCAGGCCCAGCGCGGGGATGTGCATACGGTCGTGATCAACGGTCGTGTCGTGAAGCACAACCACCGCCTCACCGGGGTGGATCTCGCGAAGGCGCGCCAGGTTGTCGGCGAGACTGTCGACTACCTGCAAGGGCAGCTCGGGCCTGACGCCTGGACCGAGGGAATGTATCCCGAGATTCCGGCGACCACCGTGCTGGATAACCCGTACACCTACACCGAGTGGGACGCAGGTTCCGCGCAGTGGAAAGGCGGCACTGGCGAAGGATCCCGCTGATCTTTCGACGACGCGCCCTCCCCGACTCGCTTGCTCGATTCCTCCGCCAGTTAGGCGTGCTTACCCAGCGCTTCCGGGTACGAGACAAGCTGGCACTCATGCGCCAGGCCACGCCGGCAAGCTCGGGAGGTGTCATGACAGAACGGACACATCAGACTGTTCCCGACCACGTGCCCGCGCGCACGACCCCCGAACACGACGGCATCCTCATCGGGACGGGTCCTGTACGAATCGATGCCTTCGTCGACTTCCTGTGCCCGTACTGCAAGAAATTCGAGATGTCAGCCGGGGATGTCTTGGCCAAGCTGGCGAGTGACGGGCGCGCTACCCTCGCCTACCACCCCATGAATTTCCTCGACGAGGCGTCGACGACGAACTACTCGACCCGCGCGGCGGCCGCTGCGGCATGCGCAGCCGACCAGGGGCGGTTCACGGAATACGCGCATGCGTTGTTCGCTGCCCAGCCGCGAGAGGGCGGTCCTGGTCTGACCGATACCGACCTCATCGAGCTCAGCCGCGACGCCGGGCTCGATCACGCAAAGCTGTCGGCCTGCGTGTCGGCCGGCACTTATCTCGACTGGCCACCGTACGTGACTGCCCGCGCCATCGCTGCCGGCATCAGCGCCACCCCGACTGTGCTTGTTGCGGGCACACCTGTAGACGCGATGGGTCGGGCCATCGCAGCCGCGGTCGCCCAGGCGGACAGCTCAACCTGAGCCGACCTGAGGCGACCGCCCGCTCAACCAGAGCGACCTGACGCGATCGCCGGAGACCGGCTGTTTCGGCACTGTCAGGCCGCGCTGTCCCGAACCTGTCGCTTGATCCGGGCCAGCATGGCGGCCATGCCGCGCAGCCGGAGCGGGCTCACCAGATCCTGCAACCCGAGCTGGCTGGAGAACTCACCAGGGGTCAGCAGGACTTCCGCCGCGTCGAGGCCGTCGAGCCCGGCGTGCAGAATGCCGGCGAAACCCCTCGTCGTCGGTGACTCCTGCGGCGCCTCGAAGAACAAGTGAACCCGGCCGTCCTCGTCCACCTCGACGGCCAGAAACAGCGGAGTCTGGCATTCGGGCACCGGCTCCAGGAGGTCGCGGTGCTCGGCGTACCGAGCTGGCAGCGGCGGCAAGTCCTGGGCGAACTCGAGCAGCAGCTGGAGCCGGTCCTGGTCGGGAACGCCCACGAAGTCGTCGGCGATCTCCTGAAGGCGCGGGTGCAGTGTGTCTGCCGTCATGGGTTCTCTCCACGCCGGATGGGCAGGCGCACTGAGTTGCCCCATTCTGTCCAGGAACCATCGTAGTTGCGCACGTGCGGATAGCCCAGCAGGTGGTGCAGCACGAACCAGGTGTGACTCGATCGCTCGCCGATGCGGCAATAGACCACGACGTCGTCGTCCGGCGCGAGCCCGGCCTCGCCGGCGTAGATCGCCTCTAGCTCCGTACGCGTCCGGAACGTGGCGTCCTCGGCTGCGGCGCGTGACCATGGAACGCTCCTGGCGCCGGGAATGTGGCCGCCACGCAGCGCGCCTTCCTGCGGATAGTCGGGCATGTGAAGCAGTTCGCCGGTGTACTCGCCCGGAGAGCGAACATCGATCAGCGGCTGACCTAGGTGCGCTTCGACCTGCGCGCGGAAGGCGCGGGCAGTGCTATCGTCGCGCTCGATGACCGGGTAGACCGCCGGATCGCGCTTCGGCGCGTCGGTCGACAGTTCCCTGCCCTCGGTGATCCACTTGGCCCGCCCGCCATCGAGCAGGCGCAGGTCGGGGTGGCCGAACAGCGTGCACACCCACAGCGCATAAGCCGCCCACCAGTTGTTCCGGTCGCCGTACAGCACCAGCGTGGTGTCCCTGCTGATGCCCTTCTTCGACATGAGCCGCGCGAAGCCTGCCCCGTCGACGTAGTCGCGCGTGACCGGGTCGTTGAGTTCGGTGTGCCAGTCAAGCTTCACCGCCCCCGGGATGTGACCGGTCTCGTACAGCAGCACGTCCTCGTCGGACTCAGCGACGACGAGGTCCTGGTCGTGCAAATGCTCTGCCAGCCAGTCCGTCGTGACGAGCATCTCCGGCCGCGCGTATTCCCGGAACTTTGCGGCGGAATCATATGGAAGTGCCACGCTCTATCTCACCTCCGATCACTCTCCGCCTCGCGCTGGCGACAGCCTGGCGAAGACCCAACAACACTAAACAACGTAACGCGGTGACCGGGGCCGGCCTTCCCCGGCCTTGCGCGGTCGCGGCCTTCGCCCGGCGGCGGCCGCTGGCTGGTGCTCCGGTCAAGGAGGGGGACGCGCGATATTACAGTGAGTCACGGGCTTGGTTGAGCCGACCTGACGATGGAAGCGAGAGCTGTGAGCGATCAGCAGCCGGACCTCGATGATCTGCGGCGAAGCCTGGACGAGGTCGACAGCGGGATCGTAGGGCTCATCGCGCAGCGTGGTCGCCTGATCGCCGACATCGCAAGCCGTAAGCAAGAATACGCATCAGCAATCCAGGACGCCGACCGCGAGCGCCAGGTGCTGGCGGGTGTCGAGGCGGCGGCGACCGAGCTTGGCGTTTCGGCCAGCCTCGTGCGCCGGATCTTTCGCGAACTGCTCAGCGACTCGGTCGCTCAGCAGGCAAGGCACCTGAACGGACAGCCCGTCGGGCGGGTACGAGTGGCCTTTCAGGGGGCTGCGCATGCCTACAGCGACGCCGCGACGCGGAAGTACCTGGCAGGTCGCGGCGCCGAAGGTGACCTGGTTGGCTTCAGCACGTTCCGGCAGGCCGTCGGCGCGCTGCTTGCTGGCGAGGTCGATCTCGCGGTGTTGCCGATCGAGAACACCACAGCCGGCAGTATCAACGAGGTGTACGCGCTGTTGCGGGAGCATCAGTTGTTCATCGTCGGCGAGGAGACGTGGAAGGTAGATCACTGCCTGGCCGCCGTTGAGGATGTCCCGCTCAGCTCGCTCAGCCGGATCCTGTCCCATCCGCAGGGCCTGGAGCAGTGCGCCCAGTTCCTGCAGACCTTGCCGGACGCGGTTCCGACGACCTACTTCGATACGGCGGGCGCGATGGCAGCCGTCGCGGTGGCGCGCGATCCCGCGCTGGCTGCTATCGGCTCCGCGGAAGCCGCGGAGGCGAATGGGCTCGTCGTGTTGCGCCACGGCATCGCTGATAACGAGGACAACTACACGCGCTTTGTGGTCCTGTCGACGACCGCAGCGCCGGTGGACGTGCGCATTGCCTGCAAGACAAGCCTCATCCTGGTAACCCGCCACGAGGAAGGCGCGCTGCTGCGCTGCCTGGAGATCCTGTCGGGCAGCGGTCATTCGATGACCAAGCTTGAGTCCCGGCCCCGCCCCGGCCGGCCGTGGGAGTACCTGTTCTTCCTGGACTTCGAGGGGAACTCGGCCGACGCCCGGACTGCGGCCGCCTTGGACGAGCTTCGGTCGGCGGCTCAGTACATCAAGGTTCTGGGCAGTTACCCGGCTAAGGCGCTGCGCCATTCCGCCCGGCCTGGCAGCTTGCCAGATTCCCCGGCTGCTGAGTCACCAGCCGAGGCGCTCGAGGCCGTCGCGGCCGAGCAGCCAGCGATGGTCCGGCGCTCTCGGCAGTACCGGCTGGTGGACAGGGCCGCCCGCTCGGCCGATACCGTCGTCCGGGTCGGCGATCTGCTCGTGGGCGGCGACGGATTCGCGGTGATGGCCGGTCCGTGCTCGGTGGAGAGCAGCGAGCAGATCTACGAGACGGCCAGATTTGTTCGCGATCAGGGCGCCCATGTCCTGCGCGGCGGCGTTTTCAAGCCACGCACGTCCCCGTACGCGTTCCAGGGTCTTGGCTGGAAGGGCCTCGACCTGCTGGTCGCCGCCGGTCGCGAGACTGGCCTGCCCGTCGTCACCGAGGTGATGGCGGTCGAGCAGGTGCAGCGGATGGCCAAGGAAGCCGACATCCTGCAGATCGGCGCCCGGAACATGCAGAACTTCGATCTGCTCCGTGAGGTCGGGAAACTAGACCGGCCCGTCCTGCTCAAGCGCGGCCTGTCCAGCACCATCGAGGAGTGGCTCGCGGCCGCCGAGTACATCGTCGCGCAAGGAAACCAGCAGGTAATCCTCTGCGAGCGAGGCATCAGAACCTTCGAAAGCGCTACGCGGAACACGTTGGACCTGTCCGCCGTGGTGGTGGTCCGCGAACGCTCGCATCTGCCGATCATCGTGGATCCAAGCCACGGCACCGGGCTGCGCGGCTACGTCGCCCCCATGGCGTGGGCAGCCCGGGCCGCAGGCGCTCACGGCCTGCTCATCGAGGTCCATCCAAGCCCCGACGAAGCTTTGTCCGACGCCGAGCAGAGCCTGTCCTTCAGCGAATTCGCAGCGCTCATGCGTCAGCTAGCTGCTGTCCCCGGCCCGCGGTGAGCTAACCCGGCGGTCGCCTCGGCGAGGTACTCATCGGCGTGGCCGATGACGTATCGCGCGCATGCCGACGGCGTTCGCATTAATTCACCCGAAGTACCCGCGCAATTCGCGTATGCGCCCTACCGTCTGCGCTGAGCCGGCTGGGTGCCTGCCCGGACCCGGAATGTCGGGGCAGGCACCGGCTTGTTCCCCAGCGGCGCAGCGCGGCGACCGCCAGGTCAGTTCACGCAGGGTATGCCCGTTGCCGAGCTCACCACGCCGCCCTGGGGCCCGGCCGTGGGGATTACTGCCACTGGCGACGACGTAGGCGAGGGCGAGGTCAGTCCGGCGGCGATGCTCGCTGGGACTGAGGCGGTGGTTCCGAGCAGGATCTCGACGTGCCTGGCCGGCACTACAGCGCTTCGCGCTGCGGTCACGCCGAACAGCGCGGCGATCTGGCGTCCGCCTGCCACAGCGCCTGCACCGTAGAGCACGACGGTCGTGGTGCGGTGGCTCGTATTGCCGACCTGACCAGTGCGATACCCGGCGGCGACGAGCGCGGCCGATACCTGCCCGGCAAGGCCCTGCGTCGTGCCGCCGTTCAGGACGTCGACCGTCGTGTGGTCCGCGCCGGCAGCGACGCTGAACGCGGAGCGAGATGCATGCGGCGTCCGTCGCGGGTAGAACGTGGCGTGCACAATTGCCTTGATCGTTGCGGGATCGACTCGGTTGGCGTCTTGCCCATCTATGGTCGCGTAACCCTGGATCGGCAGCGTGTGGAAGGCGAGCTTGCCGCTGGTCAGGCTCCGCATCTGGGCGGCAAAGTCGAGCAAGTTCCAGCCGGCATCGGTAATGACGTACTGCTTGGCGACCGCGAGCAACGCCTGCATCTTCGTCAGGTCGCTGAACACGCCCTCGGTCCGCAGCTGATGCATGACTGAGTCCAGGAACGCCTGCTGGCGATGCGTCCGGTCGAGGTCACCGTTCGGCAGTCCGTGCCGCTGGCGGACGAATGCGAGCGCCTGGCGGGGGTTGAGGTGCTGGAAGCCGGCCCGGAAGTGCCCGCCCGAGTAGCTGTCGCTTGTCGCATGGTTGAGGCAGACCTCCACGCCGTCGAGCACCTTGGCCAACTCGTAAAAGCCGTCCAGGTTGACCTCGGCGAAGTGGTCGACGCGCACCCCGGTCAGCTTCTCGACGGTCGCGACGGCTGCCGCGCGGCCGGCCTCGTTCCCAAGGAAAGCCAGCTGGTCGTTAGTTATCGACGAATCCTGGGCCCGGAGTTTTTGCTGCTCGTAGAACATGCTGACGCCGTAAGCCTGGTCGATCTTCCCGGCCCGCTGCGGGCCAACCATGCCAGCGAAGTCGACCCAGTCGTCGCGGGGGATGGAGAAGCCGACGGCGCGTCTGCCGCCCGCGAATATGTGAATGAGGATGAGGGTATTTGTGGCGTTGCCGCCGGTGCCGTTCTCCACCTGCTGCCGGTTGCCCGCATGCAATGCCCGCAAGATGTCGTTGGGCAGGATGTTGCCGTTCCAGTCGGTGCGACTCTCCAGACCCATCAGCAGTATGTTCTGGGGTCCGATCGAGGGTCCGCTAACGATGGCGTGCGAAGAGCCGATGCTCGCGACGCCCTTGACGAAGAAATAGGAGAAACCGCTGACAACCAGGGCAAGGGCAGCGGCGACGCAGCTCACGGCGTACGTGAATGTCCCCGCCATAGAGCGCTGGGACATTCTGAGGCGTGCCATGCTCATCTCCGCTCTCGCGCGGCCGACTCGAACTGTGCGGGGAGACTACTCGCGAAGTTACCTCATGAGACGGCTACGATCAGGGATCACATGAGCGAGCTACGGTGGAATGACGCGGGTACTCGCGAGTCGGCGCGCCAGTCGTCGCGTCCGACGCCTGACGCCGGGCCGACGGCGTCCAGACGCTCGGTTAGTCCGCGCGGCGGGCCCAACAGGCAACGACCACCGGCCAGCGGCGGGCCACCGCGCTGGGGACGGCTCCCTTGGGGACGGGGCATCGTGCTGGTTGCCGTTGCCGCTGGGCTGGGCGCCTTGCTGACGATCGTCACGGGCAGCGATCCCGGCTTCCTCCTTGGACTTGTGGTGGTGCTCGGCACCCTGGCCGCTTCCGTGGCCGTCGACGCGCGCCGCGCTTACCTCGTCATTCCCGCGCCTGCCCTGGCCTACCTGGTGGCGGGGATCCTGGTCGGGGTAATCCATGACAGGGCCACCGATACATCGCACACCATGCTCGCAATCAACGCGGCGCGGTGGGTCGCCAGCGTTTTTCTCGGGATGGTTGTCGCGACGGCGCTGGCTGTGGTCATTACGGTCGGGCGCCGGCTGCGGTCCGGCCGGGGGACCGGATCCCGGCAGCTGCCACCGCGCAACAGCTTGCGCAGCCCGCCGCGCGCAGGCTCGTCGGGCGAGTGGGAATCAAGCGATCCAGGCCAGCGTCGACTGCCCCGGTAGCCGGACCAGCAGCTATGGCCGTGCGCCTACTCGATGCCAGTCATCATGCCCGTGGGCGCGGATCTCCCATGGGCCGTCAGGAGGCATGAGCTCGAGGTCCAGCTCGTCCCGATGAGGAGCGATGATCCGCCCGTCGGGCAGCAGGTCACCGGTGTCCTCGAATACCACGACGCCGTTGCAGAGCAAGCTCCAGCCCTGCTCCGGGTGAGCGGCCACGACGCTAGCGGCTTCGCAGTCCGGCGCGCTCGCCGGGGGACAGGGCGGCTGATGCGGACATTCCATGACGTTTCCCCCGGTCACAACCAGGCTTGACACCTCTAACTAGCTTGCACTGGCGCTCATGAGGGATGGAAGTACCCGGCCGCTGTCCATGCGACACGCTCGCGCGATCATGACGCAGCGCATATTTCGTCCAGCCTCGGCGGTAGACGGCGCCGACGCCCGCGCCGCTTCTTGCCCGTCATGTCGCCAACACAGCCGAGGAGCGGCGTCATGATCGATGCCGACAGCAGATAGGCGGTGAGCACCCACGTGACCGTGGTCTGCGTAGTGTGCAGTTCCGGGTCACTCGGCCGCGGACAGCAACCTGTGCCCCAGTACTCGCGCCGCTTCCCGCAGCTCGGGGCATCGCACGATACGGTATGACGCCGGGATCGCAGCGAGCTGCTCGGCGTACCAGGCTGGATTGCTGGTGCTCCCAGTGAGGCGGCTGGCCGCTGCATCGGCGGCCGTCAGCCGCCCCAGCGCGCGGGGCACGCAGGGGGCGACCTCGTCGGCGGGTGCGTCGATGACGATCTCGACCTCGTAGTCCCACCCGACGGCGAGATGCTCTTCGAGCATGGTCACCGGATCAAGATCGGCGGGCCGGGTGAACGTGCCATCGAGCTCCTCGACCGCGCGGACGCGATCTATCCGGTATGCCCGCCGAGCTTCGGATGTGCGTGATTGACACAGCAGATACCACCGTCCGTGGCGGATGACGACGGCCCATGGTTCAACGTCGATGACGAGCTCGGATCCGGCTTCAGACCGGTAGGTCAGGCGTACCAGGCAGTTCTTCGAGCACGCCTGGACAAGGTCGGTCGCGATCGCGGGGTCGGGCCGGGCGGCCGCGCGGTCGGGCGCGGGCGCTGCGCTCCTGCGGACGGCCTCGGCCTGAGCCGCGACTGACTCGGGCAGCGCCCGCATGATCTTGCCGAGCGCGCTGCCTACCGGGTCGGCGGGATTGCTCGCGTCATGGTGGCCGTCCAGCACCGCCATGACCAGGCCGAGTGCCTCGGTGGCGCTGAACACTAGCGGTGGAAGCCGGATGCCCCGGCCGAGGTGATAGCCGCCGTACGGTCCGCGAACGGACTCGACCGGGATGCTGGCCTCCCGGAGGATACCGATGTATCGCCGGACCGCCCGCTCCGACACGCCCAGCTTGTCGGCCAGTCGGTCGGCAGTAATGCCTGGGCTGCTCTGGAGCAGCTCGAGCGTCAGCAGTGCCCGCGCGGTCGGGCTCACGTCGGGATTCACGACATCCTCGAAATGCGGAAGTAAGACGTCCGGAACCGACAGTAGCAGGCGGGCCGTGACCGACGAAGTCACCCAGCCATCATGCCGGTTGACTTCGGGCGCGGCCGGGCTGTGAGACATCGCTCGTGACCTGTTCGCGCGAGCACCACCAGGTAGTTCGGCCGGCGACAGTGCCATGCGCCATCGGGGCGCCGCATCGAGGGCAGTGAGCGCCGGCCTTGCGGAACTCCACGATCGGTATCGTGTGGACCCCGCCGTCGGCCACTGTCGACTGGACTACGCGCTGGACCGCCCGGTACAAGCGGTCGAGCTCGGTCTGGCTGAGGTCGCCGACCGGTCGGGCCGGATGAATCTTCGCCTGCCAGAGAATGGCATCCGCCAGCAGGTTGCCGATGCCCGCGACCGCCTCCTGATCGAGCAGCCGGGCCTTGACCGGTGCGGTGCCCCGTGCGAGGGCGACGCGGAACTGCGCCCGGGTTATGTCGCGCGCGTCCGGACCGAGCACATCAACCGGAGGATCGAGGCGGACCCGGCCGAGGCGACGAGGGTCGATCAGCAGCAGCGAACCGCCGTCGGCGAACGTCAGGGAGAAACGGGTAAACCGGTGATCACCCGCAGCCCGGCCCCGTCGCCAGTAGTCGCCGCCTTCGATCTCGACGCCGCGGCCGTCGGCGATCACGATCTTGCCAGACATGCCCAGGTGAATGCCGAGGGCAGGACCCGCTTCGGGGGACTGCGCCGTGCCCGAGGTATCGAACCACATGCTCTTGCCGCGCCGGTGCGCGGCGCTAAGCCGCCGGCCGACCAGCGCCGAGCGGATCTCGCCGTGGTGGTGCGGGCGGGTTACGTACGCATCGCTGTCGTCGACGTCGACGATCTCGCGCTCCAGCGCCGCGCGCTCGATGACGGCGCGGGCGGACTCCACTTCGGGTAGCTCAGGCACTCAACAAAGCTACGGCTGCCCGGATAGAGCGGGCTACAGGCGGGAAGGTTGCTGTGCGCGACCACGGGGCGGGCGGACTGTCGGCATAGGGCTGACGAAATCAGATGCACGGTGCTGAATTAGACCGGCTTGCCCACCCGCAGAAGGGGAGCTGCCGGTGAGGAGTGCTGGATTATGCGTGTGCTGCTCGTCCATCCGAGCGCGCTGATGTACTCGGAGATATTCCTGCGCCTCGAGCCGCTAGGCCTCGAGCGGGTGGCCTCAGCAGCGCTCGCCGACGGGCACGACGTCCGGCTGATCGACCTGCAGGTGTACTCGCACGCGGAGCTGGAGCGTGAGCTCATGGGATTCCAGCCCGACGCGGTTGGCTTCAGCCTCAACTACCTGGCGAACGTCCCCGAAGTCGTGGACCTGGCCAAGTGGATCAAGGCGTTGCTGCCTGGTTGCGTGGTCTTCGCGGGCGGTCACAGCGTGTCGTTTGTGGCCGAGCAGGTTCTCGAGCATTCCGACGGTGCGATCGACGTCATCCTGAAGGGCGAGGGCGAGACTGGCACCCCTGCGCTGTTGGCCGCCTTGCCCGATCGGGCGTGGGGAGAAGTGCCCGGCGCGGTAACCGCCGACGGCGCTGGTCGGCCGCCGGCCATGCTGCACAGCCTCGACGAGCATCTGCCAGCTCGGCACCTGGGCGGACGCCGGCGCAAGTACTTCCTCGGGGTGATGGATCCGGCCGCGTCCATCGAGTTCACGCGTGGGTGTCCGTGGGATTGCTCGTTCTGCAGCGCCTGGACGTTCTACGGGCGCAGCTATCGCAAGTTGTCACCGGAAGCCGCGGTCGAGGACATGAGCCGGATCCGGGAACGTGGTGTGTTCATCGTCGATGACGTGGCGTTCATCAAGGCGGAGCAAGGAGACGAGATCGCGCGTCAGCTTGAGCACCGCAAGATCCGCAAGGAGTACTACCTCGAAACCCGCTGCGACGTGCTGTTGCGAAACGAAGAAGTGTTCCGCCGCTGGAAGCGCCTCGGACTCGCCTACATGTTCCTCGGCCTGGAAGCCCTTGATGAGGAAGGTCTCACGGCGTTCCGCAAGCGCACCACGCCGCAGGTCAACAACAAGGCCCTGGAAGTCGCCCGATCTATCGGCCTGTCGGTTGCCATCAACATCATCGCCGATCCGGACTGGGACGAGGCGCGTTTTGCTTTCGTGCGGGAATGGGCGATGAGCGTACCCGAGATCGTCAACATCACCGTGCAGACTCCGTACCCGGGCACTGAGACGTGGCTCACCGAGTCACGCCGCATGACGACGCTCGACTACCGCCTGTTCGACGTCCAGCACGCGGTGCTGCCGACCCGGCTTCCGCTGCACAGGTTTTATGAGGAACTTGTGAAGACCCAGGCCGTGCTGGCACGCAAGCATCTCGGCGTGGCCGCGCTCGCTCAGACAGTCGGCATCGTCACCCGGCAGCTCGCTCATGGCCAGACCAATTTCGTCCGGATGCTCTGGAAGTTCGACAAGGTCTACAACGCTGACCGGCAGTACGCGGAGCACCAGCGCGACGTCAAGTATCAGCTGCCGCCGCCAGCCGAGTTGCCGGTGACAAAGCTGGACCACAAAGAGCTCTACGTGCACGCTCCGCTGCGATCCAGGGCATAATCGCGAGCCTCGCATGCCCGCGCTACCTGCGTCGGCTGCCGTTGCCTGGAAAGCTTGACGATCGTCGGCAACTTGTGCCGGTAGCGGATGCTGGCGCGACGGAAGGGTGCTCTTCGTGAAGCTCGGCGCGGCGGTTGGCATGCGGAATGATCCGGAAGCTTTCGCCCGGCACGTGCGCAGGCTGGAAGAGGTCGGCGTCGAGTACCTGTGGGCGGGTGAGGCGTATACAGCCGACGCCGTGTCGACGCTAGGATTCGTAGCCGCGGTAACGAGCCGGGCGCAGATCGGGTCGGCGATCTTGCCGCTCTATACGCGGACGCCCTCGCTGCTGGCAATGACAGCGGTCGGGCTCGACAAGCTCTCGGCCGGCCGCTTCATCCTCGGCATCGGTGCGTCCGGGCCGCAGGTCATCGAGGGGTTCCACGGCGTGCCGTACGACGCCCCGGTCGGCCGGACCAGCGAGATCATCGAAATCTGTCATTCGGTGTGGCGCCGCGACCGGGTTGAGCATGCTGGCCCGCGGTATGAGATACCACTCGCTGCGGACCGC
>Ga0126373_10002803_pt1 | contig 12893 bp, 10 predicted proteins | sample PanSoiMetPlot_11_FD_92545 | JGI IMG/M metagenome (GOLD analysis project Ga0126373, IMG submission 92545) | Tropical forest soil microbial communities from Panama - MetaG Plot_11 | ecosystem: Environmental > Terrestrial > Soil > Tropical forest > Bulk soil | place: Panama | collected 2016-02-17
GAACTTCGCCGAGATTTACGACTGCTTCACGATCACAACCATGATCACACTGGAAGACTATGGCATCTGCAAAAAGGGTGAAGGTAAAGACTTCGTCAAAAACAGCCGCATCGAAGTAGGCGGCGAGCTTCCGGTGAACACTCATGGCGGTCTCCTTTCCCAGGCGCACATCGAAGGTATGCTGCATGTGACAGAAGCGGTAAAACAACTCCGCGGCAACGAAGTTGAACCCGAGCGTCAGGTGAAGAATGCCAAAGTCGGTATCGTAAGCGGCCACGGCGGCAGCTTGTGCATGCACGCCAGTTTAATATTGGGAGCAATATGAGCGAAACTAAAGACAGTCGCGGCAGAGCCGTAAGTAGAGTCGAACCGTTCCTCGAAGAACTCGAAGCCAAGCCCTTCTGGGCGAACCTTCGGGAACACAAACTCACCGCGCAGCGCTGTAAGAGCTGCAGCAAGTTTTTTACCTATCCGCCACAGGGTTCCTGCCCTCACTGCCTCTCACCTGACTACGAATGGACGCAGTTGAGTGGCAAGGGCAAAGTCTATTCTTTTGTCACTTACAACCGAGCGTGGCATCCCTCTTACCAGGACAAAGTTCCGTACAACGTCTCGCTCATCGACCTCGACGAAGGCCCACGCTTGCTCAGCAACGTCATCGGTTGCGCGCCGGAGCAAGTGAAAATTGGCATGGCGGTCGAGGTGATCTACGAGGATAACGAAAACTACACGCTGCCCAAGTTCCGTCCGGCAAAATGATGGAAAGTTGTCAGATTCACCAGCGATTGGCAATGAAGCGCATCGTCGGTGTCATTTCGGGAACAATACAAGTCTTTCTTGTCGTTAGAAATTCCGCTGTCTATTATTTCCGAACCACGATGGAGTGAAGCAACTGGTCCCACTTCTCTTCGGCATCCTGATACTGCAGACTTGTCATGCCCCGCTCGGGATACTCCCGCTTGAAAGGCTGTTCTTTCCATGCCACCCCGTATCTAAACTGTTCCATTAATTTCTGGCCCTCCGGACCGATCACAAAATCGGTGAGCAGCAACGCTGCGTGGGGATGGGGCGCATTGGTGATCACGGCTGATCCGCCGGCGTTGGCCACCACCGCATCCAAGGGAATCCAATCTATGGGAGCGCCCTTTTCCTTCGCCACCACGACTTGATTACGAAACACCGTCGGCGATGCGGCAATTTCTCCCGCCATCATGAGATTGAGAAAACCCAAACTCGCGAGTTTGAACAATCTGATTTCCTGATCTTTTAGTTTTCTAACGAATTCCTCGCCCTTATGCTTTGCGATGGTTCCTATGATCCGTGCGCTGGAACTTTCGGTGGTAACAGCCATTTTGCCCTTTAGTTCCGGGCGTAGCAGTTCCTGAAAATTTTTCGGCAGCTGATTTGCCGAGAGCATCTTGGTGTTGTAGCCAAAGCCCAGATAAGCCTCGCGGTCGGTAACCCAATAGATTAATCCCTTGTCAGCCCTGGTTTTGGCTTCCTCCGGGAATTTAGCCAACTCCGGCGAGGTGTAGGCCTTAAGTACACCTGCCTCACGCAATAGCATGAGAGCGCCAGGCGTGGTTTCGAGGGCGTCGGCCAAATATCTTCCCGCTTTCGCTTCGCTAAGCAGCCGTTGAGAAACGTCGCTGCTGCCCGCGCGATAAACCTCGATCTGGACTTCGGGATATTTCTTCTTGAAAGCGTCAACCAGTTCCCGGTAGTTTCCCGATAACGACGTATACCAAAGCACTTTTCCTTCCGCCTTCGCACCGTCCAAAATAATTTTTTGCCGGTCCGGCCCGGTATAGGCAGCCAGTTCGTTCAAGGTTCTTGGCTTGCCACTCTGCCCCCACGCCGAAGAGGACAACGTCATGATTAATGTTATGACTAGACCTAAAGCCTTCATGCATTTCTCCTTCCAAGATGCGCAAACAAAATCGTTGCTCCGCAATGTAGCAGGCAACGGCACGAAAGTTGAGAGCACGAGGACAAAACATTGACGCGACCGCGAAGAGGCGATATGTCAGCGGAGAGAGAAAACACGGAGAGCCTGGAGGAATCCTATGCTTGGAGGTCATGCAGTCGCTCGGTGCCTGCGCAATGAAGGCGTGAAACACGTTTTTAGCGTGCCTGGCGAAAGCTATATCGCGGTGGTCGATGGGCTGGTAGATTTTCCTGAAATCAAACTTATTACCAACCGCCAAGAAGGCTGCGCCGCATTCATGGCGGAGGGCTACGCCAAGGCCACACGGAAACCCGGCGTCTGCATCGTCACCCGCGGTCCTGGCGCAACCAACGCAAGCATCGCTGTTCACAGCGCCAAATATGATTCCGTACCGATGGTGCTCCTGGTCGGACAGGTCAGCCGCGGCGCGCGGGGCCGGGAAGCGGGCCAGGAGATGGACTACGGTCAATTCTTCGGCAGCATTGCCAAGTGGGTGATCGAGATTAACGATCCTAAGCAGATTCCCCGGATCGTGAGCCGCGCGTTTCACATCGCCCGAACGGGTCGGCCCGGACCGGTGGTCGTGTCACTGCCGCGAGATGTGATCGAACAGGACGCGGAAATATCCATGATCGATCCTTATCCGGAAGTAAAGCCCAATCCGGATCCGGCGGCGATCGAAGCCTTGATCGGGCGCATCAACGCGGCGCGCAAGCCCGTGCTGCTAATCGGCTCGGGGACGCAATATACCCGGGCGTGGCAAGAGGTGATCGACTTTTCAGAAAAATTTCAGCTGCCGGTGCTGACTTCCTATAAACGGCAAGATGCCTTTCCCAATAATCATCTCAACTACGCCGGCAACCTTTTGACGTCGAACAAAGAGGCGCAAAAGCTCGCCTATGATGAAAGTGATCTACTGATTGTCCTCGGCTGCCGTCTCAACCAGCAGACCACGGGAGCCTTCACGTTCCCGCGGCCGGGACACCCATTTGTGCAGATCGACGCGGCCGAGGAGAACATCGGCCAGAACGCGCGCCCGGAAGTGGGCATCATCGCCGACGCTAAACAGACATTGCTCGCGGCGCTAAAGCATCCGGGGCCGCGACCCAATGAAAATCGCGCGGCATGGATTGCCGAGCAACACGCTAAGCAAAAAGATTTCTGCACGCCCAAAGATCGTCCCACGCCCAAAGTCTCCATGGAACGGGTTATGAAGGACATAAAATCCGCCATGCCCGCCGACGCGATCACGACCACCGATGCCGGGAGCTTTGGCCAATGGCCGCAGCGTTACATCGAGTTTGATTACCCGGACTCCTACATTTCGCCAACCTTGGGCTGCATGGGTCCCGGCGTGCCTTCAGCGGTGGCGGCCAAGTTAGCCCATCCAAATCGCACGGTCGTCGCCCACGTGGGCGACGGCGGATTTCTTATGACAGGGCAAGAAATGGCCACCGCCAAGCAATATGGCGCGAACATAATTACGATTGTGTACAACAATGAGGGCTATAACTCGATTCGCATGCACCAGGAGGCCCAGTACCCCGGCCGCCAATACGGGGTCGGCTTGGAGAACCCCGACTTTGCCGTCATGGGTGAATCCTACGGCGCACTGGGTTTGACGGTCACGCGGGACGAGGAATTCTTGCCGGCGTTTAAAAAAGCTCTGGCCGCCGATCGCTCGGCGTTGATCGAAGTGCAGACGGACTACGAATACGTGACGCCAACGGCAAGGTTATCCGAATTGGCAGGAAAGAAATTGGGCGGGGATTAGTTTCAAAGAGCGTTGTCTGGAGTTAAGAGATCATGGCTCGAGGCGACAGAACGAATGTTGGGTGGGTTTATAAGTCCCTTCCCCCTCGACGGGGGAAGGTTAGGATGGGGGTGCACTCTAGCAAAAATTGGGCACCCCTCCTTTGCCCTCCCCCGTCAAGGGGGAGGGCGTGAAAACCCCAAGCAAATCACCTGGGACGGTCGCAAGCCTATCTCGTCGTTTTGTCAAAGACTGACAATTTCTTGAGTTCGAAGATAACCATCGCTTCTCGCGGTGGCATGAAAGCAAAACTTGATGCGATCCGGCTTTCGAGTCGTCATCTCCTTAATGGTTTTTTCCTGCGGATGGATGGCCTTCGAGGTCAATGCCCAGAAAGATTTCATCGCCAAGGTATAACGAACTCCGCGAGAAAGGAAACGAGAACCATGAAGCTTTTCAACTTCATCATCTCAGCTCTTTTACTTCTTCCAACTGCAACATGGGGCCAAGCGCGAAAGCCCGCGACGATCACAGAGCTTGCCAGCTACCGCGGCGCCGATCGGGAACAGGTTCTTTATGCCGGAGCAAAGAGCGAAGGCAAAATCATTTGGTACACATCGCTGGCCGGCGACTCCTACAAAGAAATGGTCAAAGCTTTCGAAGCCAAATATCCAGGTGTGAAGGTTGAATCTTTTCGTGCCCCGGGAGCCGACTTGGTTACGCGGCTAGAGGAAGAAGCCAAAGCGAGACGAAATATTGCAGACACTATTGAGACAACCGAGGGAAGTCTCATATTCCTGCGCGATGGAAAACTGCTCCGGCCTTATGACTCTCCGTATCTGGACAAATATCCGGAAGACGGAAAGGAGCGGGCGCCCGACAAACGCCTCGTTTATTGGGCTCTCGCCAGAGAATCTTATATTGGTTTTACTTACAACACGACACTTGTGCCCAAGGAGGCGGTCCCGAAAAATTTCGACGGCCTTTTTCACCCGCAACTTAAAGGGAAAATGGGCATCAGCATCGGGCAGACTAGTGATAAGATCATCGGAGCCATGCTTAAAACCAAAGGCGAGGAGACGGTGAGAAAGCTTAAAGGGCAGGAAATAAAGCTTTATTCGATCGAGGCCCCAGCACTCGTCAACAACATCGCCGCCGGAGAGATCGTCGCGTCGCCGGCTATCTTTCAGACCCATACTTTACTCGCCGCCTCTAAGGGAGCGCCGGTGGAGTGGGTACCAATGGACTTAGTTCCCACCAATGTCGGCAGCGCCGCCATCGCGGCCAATCCACCGCATCCCCACGCCGCACTGCTCATGGCAGATTTTCTTCTTAGTCCTGAGGGGCAGGGGTTGTTGGAAAAATTCTACTACGGCAGCGGCGCCAAAGAGTATGGATTCAAAAAGTGGCGCCCGGAACGGGGCCTGACAACGGACCAGTACGAAAAAGACCTGGCTCGTTGGGATAAACTATTGAATGCGATTACGCGCAAATGAAATCGTCGTGGTTCGTGCTCGTGATTCGTGCCCAAAACACGAATACGAGCCACGAGCACGAGCGACGAGCGCGAATCACGAAGGAGAATCACCATGAACAACCTACGCATCATCGACGCCGACGGACATGTGCAAGAGCGGGATGCCAACTGGCAGGAGCTCTTGGACCCGCCATATCGGAAGCATGCTCCTTCGATGGTCCAGTGCGCCGACGGCCGCACGCATCTCTTGTTGGAAGGAAAGATCTGGGCGAAGCCCGAGCGGGATCGGCTGCGGCATCGGTACCGCACCGATTACACGGAGGCCGCAACCAACCACCGGCATGTTCGATCCCGTGCAACGCCTAAAGGACATGGACATGGAAGGCATCGACACTGCGGTTAACTTTGGGACCACCGTGTTCTTGAGCCTGCCGTTTCTAGAAAACCATGATCTCGCCTGCGCCATCGCGCGCGCTTACAACAATTGGCTCGCGGATTATTGCCGGACCGATGCAAGACGGCTGAAAGGCGTCGCATTGGTCGCCATGCAAGAGCCAGCGGAAGCGGTCAAAGAGCTGACTCGTTGCGTCAAGGAGCTGGGCTTTGTCGCTGTCGCCGTCGCCGGACATTCCGCCGGGAGAAATCTCGATCATCCCGACTTTTACCCCTTCTATGCGAAAGCCGAGGAACTCGGCGTACCGGTCTGCGTCCACGTCGGCTCGGGCCGCCCGGCTGCGGCGGCAGATCGCTTCGACAATCCGTTTTTCGTTCACGCCACGACCCACGCGTTCGAACAGATGATCGGCGTCATGTGCATCGTCGGCGGCGGCATTCTCGAACGTTATCCAAAGTTGAAGGTGGCGTTTTTGGAAGCCGGCGCAGGTTGGGTGCCATATTGGATGGAGCGGTTGGACGAGCATTATGAGTACATGGCGCCCGCCGTGCCGCTGATGAAAAAGCCCTTTAGCGAATATATGCGCAGCGAACAAGTTTACTATTCGTTTGAGCCCGACGAACACACGTTGAATTTTGTCATGGATTACGTTGGCGAAGATCGATTAGTATTCGCATCGGACTACAACCACGGCGACAGCAAGTTCCCGCATACCGTTGAAGCTGTGACCGGCCGCAAGAATTTAAGCGAGAGTCAACTGCGCAAGCTCATGGGCGACAACGCAGCGCGGCTGTACAATATCTGAATCGTTCAAGCCGTCCGTCACAGGTCAGAGATCGGAGGTCAGAGGTGAAACTAATTATTCTGTGTCTGGCGCTCACTGCGATATTTATAAATGTGCGCTCGGGCCGCGCTCAGAACAAACCGCTTAAGAAAATCATTTGGGGCGTCACGTCGCTGTCGGCCTCGCAGTGGATTCCTTGGATTGCCAAAGACGCCAAGATTTATGAGAAGTACGGCCTCGATACGGAATTAGTCTTGCTTCGCGGCTCCGGACAGTCCGCCCAGGCAATTATCGGCAATAGCATTCTCGCCGCGCCTTGTACTTTGACGACGGTGATGAGCGCGGTTTTGAGCGGTGCGGATCTCGTGACCGTCGCTCACACCGTTCCGGGGGTTCAAAGCAAGTTACTTGTCAAACCAGACATCAAGCGGCCGCAAGACCTCAAAGGTAAAAAACTGGCGGTTTCCGGCTTCGGTTCTCTGGGAGATTTTCTCGAACGATATATCATAAGAAAATATGGCTTGGAGCCAGGTCGAGATGTCGTTATGCTTTCCATTGGAAACCAGCCGGAAAGAATCCAGGCTCTCGAAACGGGAGCCGTCGACGCGGCGGACCTTTCGTTTCCCGGCGACGTGCAGGCAACGCGTAAAGGCTTCAAAGTGCTATGGGACGCCAAGCAAGAGGTGTCGTATCCCTCCATGTCGGTGGTGCTGCGGCGCAAATCCATTACCGACGATCGCGACACCGTCATGCGCATGGTCAAGGCCCATGTCGAAGGCATTCACTTTTTAAAAGCGAACAAGGAAGCGAGCACGAAGATCTTAGGCAAATATTTGAAGACCAACGATCGGGAGCTTCTCGATGGGTCCTATGAGATCTACCGCAACGATTTCATCTCGGTCCCCTACCCTATCACACAGGGACTGCAACCCACATACGAATACGTCGCCCTTCAGCGCCCCGATATCTGGAACCACAAACCTGACGAATTCATGGACCCCAGCTTCATCGCCGAGCTGGACAAAAGCGGATTCATGAAGAATCTGGCCCAAAGCCTCCGATAATTTCGGCGACTCCTGCGGATAGCAACCGCTCAGGCCATATTGCAAAAAAACAGACAAGAGGTGTTGCCATGGAGAACGCAAACAGTCAGTTAGATCCCGAAAAGCAGCCCGCGCTGGTACGAGTCGACATGTATGAAGAGTGGCGTAAGCGCGAAGGCGTCCCCCTCATGGGAGGCGTATACATCAAAGATATGAAATCGGTGGAAGTGGGCCCCTGGCCGCGCAAAGGCGAGGGCGTCAATGGCGCGCTCTGTTATTTGGACGGCGATGACGAAGCCGACGAGCACATCGTCGAGCTATCTCCGGGAAGCTTTACAGCGCCGCTACGGCATATGTACACCGAGGCAATCTATGTGGTCTCGGGCAATGGTTCCGCCAGCGTCTGGCGAGAACAGGGAGCAAAGCAGACCTTTGAATGGGGACCAGGCAGTTACTTTGTGCTTCCGACCAATGCTTGGCACCAGTTTTTCAATGCCAGCCTGTCCCGCACGGCGAGGTGGTTTTCCGTAACCGACCTGCCGCAGCAACTGCGCCAGTGGGGAAGCGAGGACTTCGTCTTCAACAACAGCTATGACTTCAAGGACCGTTACGCTGGCGAGCCCGACTATTTTACCGCCGAGGCGAAGCTATACCGCGGCCGGGTCTGGGAGACCAACTTCATCCCCGATGTCAGGAAACTGCCCCTTTACGAGTGGAAGAGCCGCGGCGGAGGCGGTACAAACGCGTTCATGGTCATGGGCGCAGGAATGATGGAGTCACACATCTCTCGCTTCGCATCGGGCCACTATAAGAAGGCTCACCGGCACGGCCCCGGCGCACATTTGTACATCATGGAAGGCGAAGGCTACGTGCTTACACAGCGGGGCAATGAGCACCGCATCCGCTGTGATTGGAAAGAGGGCAGCCTTTACCTCTCAGGTGCCGGCGAGGGGCTCTGGCTGCACCAGCATTTCAACGTAGGCCCTACGCCAGCCACCTACTTAGTCCTGAACCAAGGACTATCGCGCAAGTACGCCGCCAATCGCTGGCAGGCACATGAGTCGACCGTGCTCCGCACGGGTGAGGTGAGCGGCAAGGAAGGCGGTCGCCAGGTCGAGTACGAGGACGAGGACCCCGAGATCCATCGCATCTTTGAGGAAGAGCTGCGCAAACGCGGAATCACCTGCAAGATGAAGAGCATGGTGCCCTGGTGTACAGGGGAACCTGGGGCAGAAACCGCGAAAGCTCACTTCCTGGACGAGCACGGGGCCTACGAATAGAGCCGGCTGTCCGATCTCCAGTATTGGATTTCGCTACGACAAGCAATCTGAGCGGGCGCCGCCCGTTATTCGAGACAGAGAAACACCATGCACGACGTCCATCACGACCACACTCACGATGAACATGAGCCCGCCGATGAGGAAGAGCATCCTCTCTGGAAGCTGGACACGGTTACACTTATCAGCGTCGGAATCGACGTCGGCACGGCGACATCGCAGATCGTTTTTTCGCGGCTCGTGCTACGCAGACTGGGACGAGAACTATCCAGCCGATTTGTGGTGGCGGAGCGCCAAACCCTCTACCTGTCGCCGATCCATTTCACGCCGTATACTGCCGGCCGCGAACGAATCGACGACCAAGCCCTCGGACGGCTTGTCGATGCCGCCTACCAGGAGGCGGGAATCAGCCCCGATCATGTGGACACGGGCGCTATCATTCTCACGGGCGAGGCAATCCGCAGAGACAACGCGCGCGCCATCGCCGATCTCTTCGCCGCGCAGCGGGGAAACTTTGTCTGCGCCAGTGCAGGCCACAATTTCGAAGCGCTGCTCTCGGCCCACGGCTCCGGCGCGGTCGCGCTCTCAGCCGAGCGACCAGGTCGAGTACTGAACGTGGACATCGGCGGCGGCACCACCAAGCTGGCGGTCGCAGAACAAGGAAAAGTCTTGAGCACGGCCGCGTTTCACGTCGGTGGCCGGCTCCTCGCTACCGAAGAGGCCGGCATCGTCTCGGTGCTGGAACCCGGCGGCCAAGCGCTAGCGCGCCAAGTGGGATTTGAATTGCAGATTGGAGACCGCGTAGCCGCAGAGCAAATCGAGCGACTAGCAGACCAGATGGCTGTGGCCGTTCTCGCTCTCGTCCATGATGAGAAGCCCGCGCCGGAATTTGAACAGCTCTGGCTGACCCCGGCTCTAGGCGGCGCCAAGAGCTACGACGCCGTCGTCTTCTCAGGCGGCGTCGGCGAGTACGTTTACGGCAAAGAGACCAAGTCCTTTGGGGACGTCGGCGCGTCCCTGGGGAAAGCGCTCCAGCGCCGTATCAGAAACGGCGCGCTGGCCTGGCCCGTCGCGCCAGCCCGTGAATGTATCCGCGCCACGGTCATGGGCGCCGCTCAACACACCGTTCAGGTGAGCGGCAACACGATCTATCGTTCCAACGATGATCTACTGCCGCGAAAAAACCTGCAGGCGCTGCGGCCGGCCGTCGACTTGAGCGACAAGATCGACGCTCCGGTGCTCGCGCAGGCGATCGCCAGCCACTTTCAGATTTTCGACCTTAAGGAAGGAGACGCCGAGGTGGCTTTGGTGTTTCGTTGGGCCGGGCCACCCGCGGCGATCCGCATCGCCGCTTTCTGTCGCGGCCTCATGGAAGGCTTGCCGCGCACGTTGGCGAGCGGTCGGCCCATCTATTTGGTCTTCGATCACGATCTTGCAGGGTCAGTGGGCACCATTCTGAACAACGACTTCGCAGTAAAAAACGACATCCTTGCCATCGACGGAATCACTCTGCGCGATTTCGACTTCATCGACATCGGCAAGGTTCTGGAGCCTTCCGGCACTGTCCCTGTGACCATCAAGTCGTTAGTGTTCCGGCTTTAGTTTTCCCAGAGGCTGAGGCCCACTGTCGCACGCTACTTGATCGCTTCGGCCTTCTTCAGCTCCTCGATCTGGTCCGGGCTTAATCCCAAAATATTCCCAAAAACTTGATCATTGTGCGCGCCGATCCAGGGCGCGGGGCGTGCAGCGCTGGCGTAAGATAGCGAGGGAATACCCGGCAGACCGTGATGCGTTACTTTGCCCCACGGTTCGGTTTCGGTTTCTACGATGTGGCCGCGCTCCCGCAGGTGAATATCGTAATAGAGATCTTCGCCGGACATGGGAATACCAGCGGCAATGCCCGCGTCTTGAATCAAACGAAAAGCCTGACGTGGGGTCCATCTGCGGGTCCACTGGGAGAGATTTGAATCGATCTCATCGCGGTTCTCTTTTCGACCGCTCTTGGTAGAGAATCGCGGATCAGCCGCCCAGGAGGATTTTCCGATTAAGCGGACCATGCTTTGCCATTCTTCATCAGTCTTACACGCGATGATGATCCAATTATCTTCGCCGCGGCACGGATAGCAGCCGTAGGGCGCATAAGCTTCGCCCAAAACTTCGCGATAACCCATCGCGTCCCACTCATGGTCGTTTACCGTATAATCCAGAATTGCCGGTCCCATCATGGCGCCCTGAGCTTCAAGCATACCGGCTTCGACGAATTGTCCTTGCCCTGTGCGCTGCTGATATTCGAGCGCAGCGAGAACGCCCAGCGTCATTGTTACTGCCCCGACACGGTCGGGCCATGCAATTTTACAGCGGCTTTCCATCGGCGAGTCGGGATAACCCCAGAGCCGCATGATGCCGTTATAGGCGAGCAGCTGCCAACCCCAGGCGACCCAGGATTTGAGCGGCCCAGTTAGCCCCCAGCCTGGCATCACGGCTTGAACAATTCGAGGGTTGATTTTTTGCAACGCCTCGAAGCTGAAGCCCAGCCGTTCCAACACACCTGAGCTGAAATTATCCACGACGACGTCGGAGACAGAGATAAGTCGCTTGAAAAGTTCTTTTCCCTCGGCGTGACGCAGGTTGATCGTGCAGCCGAGTTTGCCCCGGTTCATGTCCGCGTGAACGGCGGCTTCGCGCTCCTTGCTGGGAATAACATTGGTCTCAATCTTCACGACTTCCATTCCGTAGTCGGCCAAAATTGTCGTCCCCAGAGGACCCGCATACTGTTGGGTGAGATCGGCCATGCGGAGACCCTCGAGCATCGGTCGTTGTACCTTCTGATGATCAGACAGATTGCGGGGAGCTTTTGCTGCTTGGTCTTTCAGTTCCGCTAAGATCTCGTCTTGATGCTGGCCTAAGAGAGGGGCGGGTCGGCGAATCTGCATCGGCGTCAACGAAAGCCGCATCGGAAAGCCTGGCGCCCGGTAGCGGCCAATCACAGGATGCTCGATTTCCTGCAGCCAGTGGCGCGAGCGCACCTGCTCACAGGTAATAAACTCGCCTACCGTATTGAGCGGAGCCGCCGCCAGGTGTCGGCGTTGAGCCTCATTGGCGAATTCGTCCGCTGTGAACTGCCCAATGAATTCGGCGAATGCTTTCGAGACTTCCTCCGAGTGCGCATCCCGGTATTTTGGATTTTCCCATTCCGGGCCCGACAGAATATTGTCGGTCATCCAGTTCTGCGCGAACTCCCGCCACATGTGCGGCATATTGGTGGTAAAATGAACGTAGCGACCGTCCTTGCAGCGATAAATGTTCGTACCTGCGCCACCGTAGTTCTTGCTCCCCGGCCTTCGCTCCAACCGATTTTCTCGCGTGTAGCGCGCAACGGAACTGCTGTTGGTAAAAGTCAGCGCCTCCTGAAGTGAAACGTCGATGCGCTGGCCAGCGCCGGTGAGCCTCGCGTGGCGGATGCCAGCGAGCCCAAGCGTGGCCGCGACGCAAGCGGCTACTTGGTAAGCCAGATGGCTCGGCGCGGTGCACTGGCCTTTCTTGTCGTCGCCTTGACCGAATAGAAATCCGCCGGTTGCATTGGCGATGGCATCGCTGCCCTTGTAGTTGCGATACGGCCCGGTGCGACCGAATGGGGTTAGTGAAACAACGACCAGGCCCGGGAAATCGGCGCGAAATTTGCCATCCGTGAAACCCAGGTTTTCCAAATATCCCAGCGGAGTCGCTTCCACGAGAAGTTGCGCAGACGCGATTAGCTTGCCGAAGATCTCACGATCGGTGGCGCTGTTTTCCAGATCGAGAACGATGCTTCGCTTATTGGTATTGGCATTGATGAAAGTGAGACTGCGCTCCGAGTCCTCGATACCTCCCGCGAAAGGTGGCAACAAACGATTGGGATCGCCGCCCGGCGGTTCCACTTTGATGACGTCCGCTCCGAGGTCTGCGAGCAAGCGCGTGGCATAGGAAGCCGGGATATCGCCTAGTTCAACGATGCGAATGTGAGTTAGCGCGCCATCATTATTTTGTTCAGCTTCAGTGGACATTCACTTGTGCCTTTTTGTGGATCCGGAAAACCGAATTGTCATCTCGAACGAATGTGAGAGATCTAAGATTTCTCCCTCCGGTCGAAATGACAGACGCGCGTTTCGACAAAGATTGGCCAATACTGATATTTCCAAACGAGTCATCGACTTAGATCGACGACCACCCGTCCGCGA
>Ga0126373_10002805_pt1 | contig 12888 bp, 8 predicted proteins | sample PanSoiMetPlot_11_FD_92545 | JGI IMG/M metagenome (GOLD analysis project Ga0126373, IMG submission 92545) | Tropical forest soil microbial communities from Panama - MetaG Plot_11 | ecosystem: Environmental > Terrestrial > Soil > Tropical forest > Bulk soil | place: Panama | collected 2016-02-17
AGTTCGAAGGATGCACGCGCAACAGCAAACGCGTTTTCTCGTTGATGGCAATCTCATAATCCGCCAACCGTGTCCGGTTCGTCGTTCCCACTTCACGCAGCAGCGCTCCACTCTGCTCCATAATTTCCGGAATGCGGAAGCCGTCGCCAATTTCAATCAATTCGCCGCGCGAAACAATCACTTCGCCGCCGCGCGCCAGGGCCGCCAGCGTCACCAGCACCGCCGCGGCGCAATTATTCACCACGATCGCCGCTTCCGCGCCCGTGAGGCGCGTCAGCAGCTCCGCCGTGTGTACGTCGCGTTTGCCTCGCGCGCCCGCTTCCAGGTCGTATTCCAAGTTCGAATACTGCCTTGCCGCAAGCCGGAACTCCTCGACGATGCTCTCCGGCAGCGGTGCTCGTCCCAAGTTCGTGTGCAGGATCACGCCGGTGGCGTTAATCACGGGCAGCAGCGAGTGCGCCAAAATCCGCTCGACAAGTGCAGTGATGCGCTCTTCGAGCGCAGCGGAGTCGCACGCAACTGGAGAGATCTCGACAAGGACGGAAGTCGCGATTTGGCCCGTGATGCGTGCTCGCAGATCGTCCAGCACCGTGCGTGCAACGTCCACGACAAGGTTTCGGTCCACGCGTTTCGCAAGCTCCGCTAGCCGCGGCTGCGCCAGCAATTCGTCTAGGGAAGGAATCTGCCGCAGCAACTCCGACTGCTCCGCGGAGATCGCGCGCTTGGTATGAGGCGCCATGCGAACATTTCAGCATAGACCCGCTCCGCCGGCAATCCCGGGCCACCGTCCAGGCCGGCTCCGACGCCCGAACCTCGGTTTCAGCCGTATCACATTCGGAGCACCCTTTCGCCCCTTTGATTGACGGTTTCGGTGTATCCACCTAGCATGGAGTTTTGGGAGATTCCAGCACGACATGGCGACCATTGACGAAGACCTGGGCCAGATCGAGAAGGACATCCGTCAGCTCAAGATCGAATACGACCAGTATTTCGGCGGCGGCCGCAAGCGTCCTCCCACCGAAATCGAATGGCGCATTGACCTTCTTGTAAAGCGCTACAACGAACGCGGCGGGGACATGAAGTCTCACCAGCGCTTCCGCTTCAACAACCTCACGCAGACTTACGCGAAGTACAAAGACATTTTCCGCAAGAAGACCAAGCAGAAAGAAGAGGGCACCATCCAGCGGCATTACGGCGCGGCGGCAAAACAAATTGAAGCTTCGCGCGCTAGGGAACACACCAAGGAAGCCGCCGTCACCGTTGCGGCCGGAAATGCCAAGGCTTTTCGCATGGTTTGCTCGCAGCCCGAAAGCGAACCCGACAAGGTCGAGAAGCTTTACGAAGCTTTTCTTCAGGCGAAGCAACTCGCCGGAGAGCACACGGGAAGATTATCCCGATCCAGCTTCAATCAATTTGTCCTGAAGAAAACCAAAGAACTGCAAAAGCAAAAAAACTGCAAAGACGTGGAATACGTTGTCGAAACCGTTGAAGGTCAGGTCAAGCTCAAAGCGCTCGTAAAGACCTGAGCGTTGGCGGATTTGGTTTTCGGTCACAGATTCCCCTTTTAGACTTTTCCTTTCTCATTTTTGCCTTCTGCTTCTGCCTTTTCCACAGCGGCACTTTCCGATTCCACGCGGCGCGCTTAAACTGGTCTGCTTCTCCTAGCGGAGGAAACATGGCGGTGGGGCGCGCGCTCATCAGTGTTTTTGACAAAACCGGAATCGTCGAATTTGCCAAGCGGCTCGCAGCGCTTGGAATCGAAATCCTGTCCACTGGCGGGACCGCCAAGCTGCTTCGCGAAAACGGAATCGCGGTGCGTGACGTTTCCGAATTTACCGCCTGGCCGGAAATGCTCGGCGGGCGTGTAAAGACTCTGCATCCCAAGGTCCACGGCGGCCTGCTCTTCCGCCGCAAGCATGCGGACGACGAGAAGCAAGTCAAGGAACACGGCATTTCGCCAATCGATCTCGTCGTCGTGAATCTGTATCCGTTCGAGGCAACGGCAGCTAAAGCCGGGCTGACGGCCGAGGAACTCATCGAGAATATTGATATTGGCGGGCCGACGATGCTGCGTTCGGCGGCAAAAAATTTCGCGAGCGTGACGGTCGTAAGCGATCCCGCGGATTTCGAGCGCGTAGCGAAAGAAATCGAAGCCGCGGGCGACACCACGCTTGCCACCCGTCTGGAGCTGGCGCGCAAAGTTTTCGCCACAACCTCGCGTTACGACGGAATGATTACCATGGAGCTCGAACGCCTCGCCGCCAATGGGCACGTGGTGTTGCAGGCAAAACCTGCGCTACTGGAGCGAGTGCACGTCGCGCTGCGGCAGCAGCAGGAATTGCGTTACGGAGAAAATCCTCACCAGGCCGCGGCGCTCTACGTGCCAGCGGGACGCGCTCCCGAAGGCTTGGCGGCGGCAAAGCAACTGCAGGGCAAAGAGCTGTCGTACAACAATTTTGTGGATCTCGAAGCTGCGCGCAGCCTCGCTGCGGAGTTCAAGAATCCCGCTGCGGTCATTATTAAGCACAACAATCCCTGCGGTACGGCTGAACAGTCGACGTTGCGCGACGCTTACCTGAAGGCGCTCGCGTGTGATCCAGTTTCCGCGTTTGGCGGTGTACTAGCGTTCAATCGCGAAGTGGACGCCGCCACGGCGGAAGAAGTGGCGAAGCTGTTTGTCGAGTGTATTGCTGCGCCGGGATTTGCAGGCCGCACAAAGGAAATTTTCGCAGCGAAGAAGAATCTACGTTTGCTCGAACTTCCTCCCGGCGGCCTGGAGCCGGAGCGCGGGCTGCAACTGAAGCGGATTCTTGGCGGAATGCTCGTGCAGCAGCCGGACTCCGGCGAACTCACCGACAGCGAACTCCGCACCGTAACAAAACGCGGGCCGACGGTAGAGGAAATGCAAACGATGCGCTTCGCATGGAAGGTTGCGAAACACGTGAAGTCGAACGCCATCGTGTTCGCGAAGGATGGCGCAACCATCGGTGTTGGTGCAGGCCAAATGAGCCGCGTGGACTCCGTGAAAATCGCAGTCATGAAAGCTCAAGCGCCGCTCGCGGGAACGGTTGTCGCTTCCGACGCGTTCTTCCCCTTTCCCGACGGCATCGAAGAAGCCGCGAAAGCCGGTGCAACAGCGGTCATCCAGCCGGGTGGCTCGGTGCGCGACCCGGACGTGGTTGTCGCTGCCGATCGCCTCGGCCTTGCCATGGTCTTCACCGGCATGCGTCACTTTTTGCATTAAAGGAAACTAAAAAGATGCGGTGGACCATCGTCAAAACGATGTAACGAAGGCCCTGCCAATATGGCGCAGGCCTGCGCCTCCCGCGCGTCTCATCTCCTTGTCCTTTGTGCACTCTGTGGTGAAATCTTAGTCGTATTCTTTACGAATTCTCGCTGGTTTTCGACGAACCTTCGGACGGAGGCTCGACATGCACTACAACTTGCAAGACACCATTGCACTTCTTGCCCGCACGCCAGCTGTTTTCAATGCCCTTCTCCGAGATTTGCCAGAAACGTGGACGCTTGGGAACGAAGGAGAAAAGACCTGGAGCGCGTTTGATGTCGTCGGCCATCTGATTCACGGCGAGCGCACGGATTGGATGCCTCGCGTGAAAATGATTTTGCAATTTGGCGAGAGCAAGGCCTTTGGGCCGTTCGATCGCTGGGCGCAGGAACGGGAAAGCAAAGGCAAGCCGCTCGCCCAGCTGCTGGATGAATTCGCGCGCTTGCGGTCCGAAAACTTGAACGAGCTGCGCGCACGGAATCTAAAGCCCGAGGACCTTACGCGACGTGGACTCCACCCGGCACTTGGCGTAGTGACGCTTTCTCACTTGCTTGCGACCTGGGCCGTTCACGATTTGACGCATCTACACCAAATCTCGCGCGTCATGGCTCATCACTACCGCGAAGCTGTGGGTCCGTGGAGCGCATATCTTGGCGTGCTGCATTGCGCCGGCCACAGCGCTCCTTGAGTCCCGGATCTGTCCGCTCTGTTAGGCCGCCCTCTTGGGTTCTTGGAAAATCAACCATTTCTTTCAAATCTTCAGACGGAATGGGATTTGGCTTGGGAGCAATCATCATCATGCCGATTATTTATGGAATCATCGGTGGAATCGGGGCCGCCATCCGGCGCATTCGTCTATAACCTCGCGGCAGCGTGGGTCGGCGGGCTGGAAGTCGATATCAGCTAGCGCCCCGCAGGCGTCACCGCGAGAGGCTTGCCGTTTGCGGGGAGACCGCGGACGAGCGTTAGGGCTAAGACGACGACCTCGGGGTTCTGGGGCAAAGTGAGGGCGCGAACTTTCCTCTTCTCATCCAGAGAGAATGTGTAGCCATAGACGTGAAACTCACGCTCGTCTCGGTTGCCGCTGCCGGTGAGGCGATAGGGCAGCAGGATTGCTTGGGACTCGCCCGGGAAGTTTTGCGGCGTATACCAGTCGCTGACGCTCTGGGTGAAAGAAGACGACGTGCCGTCGGTGTAGGTTACTTTGAAAACCTGGGACTCCTGGTCTCCATTCACACCGAATGCCAGCATCTTCAGACCATCGAATCTGCCGTCGGGCAGGGGAATCTTTTGGCTGGTCACGGCATTCAGTTGGTTCGGCGGGGCGAAAATGAAAGCTGCTCCCCCCCACTCCAAAGCTTTCTTAAGCAGTTCGGCCGGAAGGGCACTGCCTACTTGATCGATACTTTGGCGTGAGCTGAACGCCGTTCCTTGGCTATAGATGCCCGTTGCATTGTATTCCGTCGAAAGGTTGACGGGGCGAATCTGTGGCCGAGGTCTTGCCGGAACTGGCGTCTTCATTGTGGCAACGCGAGGTTCAGACAGTTCGGCAGCTATTTTTTCACGTAGCGCAGGGGACGGCGATTCGGCGGACTTCGATGGATGCGGAGGGCCCTGGCGCCACAGGTGCGGCGGCGGTCCGAATACCAGGGTTCGCAGAACTACAATCCCGAGAACGATACTCCCCAATGACGCCCATTTTTTCCAAGGGCTCCGTCGACCGGCCTCAGTGCCGCGAGCTCCCTGCGGAACAGGGGCGCCGGAAATGGGCTCCAGCGAAATGAGGGCTCTCTTCAGGCGCTCCAAATCGGTGCGAATTTCGGCGGCGAATTGATAACGGAATTTGCGATCTTTTTCGAGCGCCTTCAAGATGACTTCTTCCAGACGCAAAGGAACAAGAGGGTTGAGACGCGAGGGCGCTTCCGGCGCACGATCGAGAATCCGGTTGGTAACGGCTTCGGAAGTTTCTCCGCGAAATGGAACAAAGCCCGTGGCCATTTGATAGAGGACCACGCCAAAGGAAAACAGGTCTGCGCGCGCATCGAGTTCTTCGCCGCGCACCTGTTCCGGAGACATGTAGTTTGGCGTGCCCATAGCCCGGCCCAGCAGGGTGATCCCGGCTGACACGCCCGTTGCCGGCACCGCGGAAAGATTCGAGTGGGGATCGGAAGTCCGCTGGTGGGTTAATTTCGCCAAACCGAAATCTAGAATTTTCGCGTTGCCTCGTTTTGTGACGTAAACGTTGGCCGGCTTAATGTCGCGATGAATGATGCCTTGAACGTGGGCGGCGCTGAGAGCGTCGGCAATTTCAATGGCCAGATCGAGAGTTTCCTGCAACGGGAGCGGTTTGCCGGAAATGCGGCGCTCCAGTGTCTGCCCGTCAAGAAACTCCATGGCGATAAACCGCTGCGGTTCGCTTTGCGCTCCGCTTTCGAGAGGCAACTCGCCAACGTCGTAGATGGTGCAGATGTTTGGATGATTCAAAGCCGACGCGGCTTGGGCTTCACGGCGAAAACGTTCGAGCGCGGCGGCATCTTCCGCCATTTCGAGAGGCAGAAATTTCAGGGCGACGGCACGATTGAGCCGTGTGTCCAAAGCCTTGTAGACCACGCCCATGCCGCCACCTCCCAGCCTCTCCAGGACCTGGTAGTGCGAGGCGTTCGGCCCGGTCAGCTTCTCGCGCGACGGGGCGGCCTCTGACGGTGCGTCTGGTGGCCGGGGTGGCTCTTCGAATTGCACCGGGACCATGAAACGGTATCCGCGCCGCGCCAGAGTTTCAATGAAGTGCGGATTCTCGGCAGAGTCGCTGAGAGCTTGCCGCAAGCGGTTCATGGCGGCGCTGATGCTGTGCTCGAACTCGACAATCGTGTCGTTGGGCCAGAGGCACTTGCGAAGCTCTTCGCGGGTGACGACTTCACCCGGATGTTCGAGCAACGTCTTTAGGATGCGAAATGGCTGGTCTGGCAGGCGGGCGGTTTTGCCGCTGCCGTCCTGCAATTCACCTGCGCGAAGATCGAGGCGAAAACCAGCGAAATGAGCGGCAGCCGGGGGTGTGGGGGGGGAAACCTGCATGAGTGGGGGCCCCTTTTTTTCTCCTCTATTCTTCTACGCGGACGGACTCGATCCAGTTCCAAGCCTCCATCCACTTAGACTTTTATTCTCGAAAATTGTTCCAAAGGAAATTGGTCTGTGCTTCACGCGGAGCCTGAAGCCGCTGATAAGTCGTTGAAACTGCGAGGGATCGGCTTATGAGGGGGAAATGAGGCGTTTTTGACCCCGCCTGCATGGAGGGAAACAAGGGCCTCCACCAGAGTCTCCTGTGACGCACAAAACGTGCGGCCCCGAGGGCGACTTGGAAGGCAAACGGAAGCAGCGCGTAGGTTCCGCAAGAGGGCAAGTTTCACTGTACTGGTGGCTGGTGGCGGCATCGGTCTTGGTGATGGGCGCTATATTGCCCGCAAGGGCTTTCGCTCGGCACTCGCCTGGTAGAGGGGGCAGGTGCGAGGCCGAGCGAGCGGCGGTCGGAGGGCGCCAAGTTCCAAGCCCGTATGCAAAGCTTGCTCTTCGGGTTTATAACTACGCCCAGGTCGACCGAGCGGTGCTGTCCCGCGCAGAGAAAGTAGCTGACACAGTATTTGAGGAATCGGGCATAGGAATCGTCTGGATGGACTGCACTCCGCTCCGCGGGGCAAACCCTGCGTGTCCCTCCGATATGCGAGCAAGCGATCTGGTGTTGAGGCTTCTGCCCCGCCGTATGGCAATGAGGCTGGCCACGCCGAATGAACCGTTGGGCTTCGCTCAACAGTGTCCCGAGACGGAGCCGGGGTGCGAATTGACGGTCCTTTATTTTCGAGTGGAGGAACTGGCGGCGGACGAACATCGGCCAGAACTTATTTTGGGGCATGTGATGGCGCACGAAGTGGCGCACGTTCTGATTGGGCCCGGGCATTCTGAGGATGGGATAATGCGGCGGGAATGGTCTCGCGAGGAATTGCGGCGCATGTCGCTGGGACTGCAGCTGAGTTTCAGCAGCGTGCAATCCGGGCGGCTCCGGGACGCTGTTCTGCGACGGATCAAACATCCGATTCCGGAGACATCAACGCGAGCCGATTTAGTTGCTGGACAAGCGCAAGCCCGCGAGTGATCGGCGCACCCCTTCGGCCTCAAGAGCTAAACTCCTTCGAAGGAGTTACCTCGTTGTCGCCGTAAAACCCCGACCCTCTAAAAACCAGCGACTAATTTCGGGTTTGTCACGCTAGCTCCAAATACTGCTTGACGTGCGTCTCTCGTTTTCTTAGGAAGAGCATGGCGAGCAAGAAGCATGCGGGAGTCACTGCGGAGGGGAACGTGAGTGAGCAAACGCAATTAGCAGATCGACGGAAGTTTTTGCGGAAGTCAGCGGCGTTGGCGCTTGGTGGAGTTGCGGGGAGAAGCGGCATTGCGCACGTTGATGCGGCAGAGGAGGCGCGCCCTGAAGCACGCGTCAATGGGGAGGACGCGACATTCGCTGCGAGGCAGGGCGAGCGGAGGAAGGAACTGTGGAGCTTGTTGGGAGATCTGCCTACGGGGTACGTGCCGGGGCCGCCAAAGGTGGTTAGTACGGAAAAGCATGAGGGCTACACATTGCAGCGGCTGGTCTTAGACTTAAACGGCATCGAGCCGGTTCCAGGGCTTTTGCTGATTCCGGACCAGCGGCCGGCGCGCGCGCCGGGGCTCCTCTACATTCATTGGCATGGCGGCATGTACGACTTGGGGAAGGAGATGTTGCTCAAGGGAGTGAGCGTGGCTCCGCCGTACGCTCCGGTGTGCGCGGAGAAGGGAATCGTGACACTGGCGATTGATAGCTGGTGTTTTGGCGAGCGCAAGCACGAGAAGGTCGGGAAAACGGGAGAAGAAAACGCGTTCAAGGAGATGCTTTGGAAGGGGCGAGTGCTCTACGGAATGATGATGCTCGACGAGTTTCGCGCGTTCGATTTTTTGGCGCAGCGGCCGGAAGTGGACGCGGAGCGGCTGGGAGTTTTGGGGATGTCCATGGGCTCGACGAAGGCGTGGTGGCTCGCGGCGTTGGAGCCGCGCGTGAAAGTCTGCATGGACGTTTGCTGCCTGACCGATTTCGAAGAACTGATCAAGGCGGATGGGTTGAGCGGGCACGGAGTCTATTACTACGTGCCGTCGCTGCTGAAACATTTTCAAACCGCGGAGATCAATGAGTTAATTGTCCCGCGGGCGCATTTGAGCGTGAACGGGCGGCTGGATGAGTTGACGCCGCCAAGAGGCGTCGAGAAGATTCGGGATTACCTAACCCCGCTGTACCGGAAGTATGGGAAGGAATCCGACTGCCACATTGAATTGTTCGAGTGCAAACACGTGGAACTGCCCGAGATGCGGAAGCTGATTTTGGAGTGGATGGACCAGTATTTGGTAGAAAACGCAAGAGCTTAGCCCAGAGCTCAATCCCTCCCCTTGGCGTGACCAATTCGATTATGAATCGTCTTAGTGTTTGGCCAAACCAACCGTTTGCGGAACAAAGTACGAAAAAGTACGTATTCACGACTGAAGGCGACGGGATGCCCCGGACAGTAAGGCCTGCGGGAGAGCCTCGATAAATCCTAAGCGGAGGCGTTTTTCATGAGCTTCAACCATTGGGTTGGCACGTGGATTAGCGACTTTAGGTATGCCCTGCGGACGCTGAGGCGGAGCCCCGGTTTTGTGGCCGTGGCGGCGATGACGCTGGCACTGGGGATCGGGGCAAATACGGCGATTTTCTCCCTTTTGGATCAAATCTTGTTGCGGCTCCTCCCTGTGAAAAATCCGCAGCAACTCGTGCTGTTGACGATGCGGGGGCACCATTACGGGAACAATTGGGGAGGAAACGCGATTTCACATCCGATGTTCCGCGATTTTCAGGCGCACAACGAAGTGTTTTCCGGGATGTTCTGCCGTTTTCCGCAGCCCGTGAGCCTGACGTTTGGCGGACAGTCGGAGCTCGTCCATGCGGAACTGGTTTCCGGGACGTACTTCAGCGTGCTTGGAGTCAAGACGATTCTGGGACGCGCATTCACACCAGAGGATGACCGCGTTCCCAATGGACATCCGTTGGTGATGCTCACCTATGCCTATTGGAAGCAACGGTTCGCGGGAGACCCTGAAGTTGTAGGCAGGAGCTTGCTTGTGGACGGCCACAGCATGACGGTGGTCGGCGTGGTGCAGCAAGGTTTTGACGGTGTGGAGCTGGGCTACAACACGAAAATCTTTATTCCGATCATGATGCAAGAACAAGTTGTTGTGGTGCCGATGAAGATGCTTACGGACCGCCGAAGCCGCTGGGTGAACGCGTTTGGGCGGCTGAAGCCGGGCGTGTCCACCACGCAGGCGAAGGCGTCTCTCGAGCCTTTCATGCATGCGATGCTTGAATCCGAAGTAAAAGAGGCGGCGTTTGCCCATGCTTCGACTTACGATCGCGAACAATTTCTAAAATGCTGGATTGACGTTTTGCCGGGATCGCAGGGCCGGTCCTATACGAGGCGGGAGCTTTCGACGCCGCTTTGGGTGCTGATGGCGACGACGGGAATGGTGCTGTTGATTGCGTGCGCGAACCTGGCGAATCTCCTGCTGGCGCGAGCGACCGGCAGGCAGAAAGAAATTGCGGTGAGGCTGGCGATTGGTGCGAGCCGGGGCCGCATTGTTTCGCAGCTTTTGACGGAGACGCTTTCGCTTGCGGCGCTTGGGGGAATTGTGGGGCTGGCGCTGGCCTTTTGGGCGGACCAGGCGCTGATGCGGATTTACTTGCCGGCAGATTCGACGGACTTGAATATTTCGACGTTGCCGGATTTTCGGATTTTGGTTTTCACGTTGGGCGTAACCGTTCTGACGGGAATCTTGTTCGGGCTTGTGCCGGCTTTGCAGACTACGCGCCCGGATGTCGGGCGCATTTTGAAGGATGAAGCGGGAGCGGTGGTGGGCGGCGCGCACGCGGGATTGAGGAAGACGCTTGTGGTTGCGCAAGTTGCGCTTTCTCTGTTGTTGCTCATCGGCGCGGGCTTGTTTTTGCGAAGTTTGAGAAACTTGAGCAACTTGGGGCCAGGATTTCCCGCGGAACGACTGGTCGGATTCAAAATCGACCCTTCGCTGGGGGGCTACACTCCGGACAGGGCGAGAATTTATTACCAGCAGTTGACGAACTCCCTCAGCGGAATTCCCGGAGTGCAATCCGTGGCTTTGGCGAGCATGCGAATTCTGGAAGACAACGAGTGGGACAGTAGCATGACGGTGGAGGGGTACACACCGGGTAAACCAGAGGAGCGAGCTCAGCCTTTTATGAACCAAATCGGTCCGGGATATTTTGCGACGCTGGGCGTGCCGATTGTGGAAGGGCGCGACTTCCGGATGACCGACGACCAGGAGATCAAGAAAGGGCCGGAGGATGATGACTGGACTCCGACCACGGTGATGATCAACGAAAAATTCGCAAAGAGGTTCTTTCCGGGAAGAAATCCGATTGGCAGGCACCTTGGTTTCGGAAGCGATCCGGGGACGCGCACAGACATGGAAGTGATTGGCGTGGTGAAGGACATCAAGTACACGAATTTGCGGGACGAGATTCCGGCGCAGGCGTACGTCCCGTACATGGGGAGCCATTTTCTGGGCGGCATGACCGTGTACTTGCGAACGGGAGTGGATCCGAGCCTGCTAATGCAGACGGTACGGGAGAAAGTTCGCGAGCAGGATCCAAATCTTCCGATCTATAGTTTGCGGACGACCGAAACGCAAATCAGCAATTCTTTGACGACTGAGCGCATGATTGCGAGCCTCTCGACGGTGTTTGGTTTTCTGGCAACGCTGCTGGCTGTGATTGGGCTGTATGGCGTGATGTCGTATACGGTGGCGCAGCGAACACGCGAGATTGGAATCCGCATAGCGCTGGGCGCGGAACAGGGAAACGTCGTGTGGATGGTGATGCGCGAAGTGCTGCGGCTGATTGGCATAGGCATAGTAGCCGGAATTCCGGCGGCGCTGGCGCTGACGCAAGTGGTGAAGAACCAGCTTTTTGGGTTGACCGGGCATGACCCGCAGACGCTGGCGATTGCGACAGTCGCTCTCACGGTGGTGGCGTGCGCGGCGGGATATATTCCGGCGCTGCGCGCGAGCCGGTTGGATCCGATCAAGGCGCTGCGCTATGAGTGAGGACGAGCAGTCACCAGGAAGGGAGCTTCAAATCTGCAAGCGGGGTCGGGGGAATACTGCCAGGGCATCCGGAAGGGCGATTTGTTTGAATTCCGTCCACGTAGAAAATGCCCTGCTTCCGACTTACCTCAACGTACAGCTCTTCTTCTTTCGCAGTGGGATTCATTTGACGGTCGATCCAAAGCTCAATCACCCATCGATCGGTTGAATCTTGCTGCTTAGGACAGGGTTGAACAACCCTGATCTCTGTCGAATCCGATTCAAGTTCGTTCAATTGAGAATACCACGCTTGGATGTTGGGTAACTTAGAAGGGTTGGTCCATTGAGCTGCTTCATCCCAGCTCAATTGAACCCACTCATCCAGAAAATCCTCAGGCCAAAGCGCCAAAGGATGGATACGCCTTACTTGTTGATCTTTGACTTCGAAGCGAGCAATAGATACACCCGACTCTCCATCCAGTTTTCTTTGCTTTCCCCTCGTAACCGAGAACCAATCCTCTTCGACACGAATTTCAAAAGGCGGGTCAAACTTTGTGTCGATAGCTTCGCGGTGATCCAAGAGAGTTATTGGCTTGTCGGGTGACGGACCTGGTTGCAGTATCCGGTAGCGCAAATCAGGCGGTGCTAGACGACAGGAGGGAGGTGTATTGGCGGCGGCCAAGAACCAATTCCCGTCCGAGTCGGGCGGCGATAACTTGAACTGAAGGCCGCTTCCCAGTTCGGTCCCTTGCGAATCGTAGTCGGCGTCGGCTGCCAACACTAACTCCCAATGCCTTGCCCTTCCGCGGAAAACGTAAATTGCAGAATCGGGGTCGCTGCTTCCGCAAGGAATCCACAATCGGGTGGACACCATTAAAATCCCCGGTTCGTATCCGCCAAAATCGAAGAGAATGTCAACAATTTCGCCGTAAGCATTCCACTTGTGGTCTGGTACCTCTTCCCAACCTGCGGCCCGCAGTTGGTCCATGATCTCCGCCTCTCCGGGCACGCCGCGGCGGGCATGATCATTCAGAGTTTCAATAATTAACGCCCTGAGTTCTCGGTTGAGGAGACGGAGCAGGCCGGGAACCTTGGCGGGCGGACCATTTCGAAGTTCTTCCGGGCCGGGCAGGCCTACGGCACGAAGCTCGCGAATCGTATGTACAGCTCCGCGAGCATGGGAAGACACTGGCCGAGCAATTATTGGAGGGCAGACTGCTAAGGCGGCCGAAACGGCAAGAGCTAGGCGTAACATGAAAATCCCCGTGGAGGGGATGCCACCACGGGGATAATTGGTTGCAGAGCGATTGAGAGTAAGTGAAATTCTTCCCTAGTCGGCGGCGGATTGGTTGGCGGCTTTGGTTGGGTCGATTTCGATGCGGCCCTTGAAATAGGCGCCATCTTCGATGCTGATGCGGGCGGAAGAAATGTCGCCGGTG
>Ga0126373_10002806_pt1 | contig 12886 bp, 6 predicted proteins | sample PanSoiMetPlot_11_FD_92545 | JGI IMG/M metagenome (GOLD analysis project Ga0126373, IMG submission 92545) | Tropical forest soil microbial communities from Panama - MetaG Plot_11 | ecosystem: Environmental > Terrestrial > Soil > Tropical forest > Bulk soil | place: Panama | collected 2016-02-17
CCCATCGGGGAAACCGCGCAGTTCCGCCTCCACAAGGATAAGCTGATCCTGAGAGTGGCCGAAGGTGGCGATGACAAGGAACGTGAGTACATCGTCGTGTCCATGACCCCGCGCGAAGACCGCCAGGAGGCGGTAGCCAGCAAGAACTAAGCTAGCGAATTCTTGAAGTGGCACGAACGGCGTTTCGCAAGCGTGCGAGCGCCGTTTTTGTTTGTGCGCTTATGGTGCGCGGGCAGCGACAACGCCAAGGTCAGCGATGTTGTCTCCTTTCTTCAATGAAGGTACGGCGTTGACGTGAAGCACCACGCCCGTGACGGGCGCACGAGGCTCGGCGATGACTTTGCCGAAGTAATCGGTGATGGTGCCAAGCTTCATTCCCACGGAAACGTAAGTTCCGCGCTTGACGAGCGGATACCAAATCCCTGGACCATCGGCTAAAACGTCGGAGAGTTTTTGAATCCAAACCGGATTCTCAATCACGTGCGGCTCGCCCGGAATCATCTTGAGCGCGCGCATCGTGCTAAGTGTTCCGTTGACGAGCAGGTTGAGGTCGTCCGTCTCGACCGTCCCCGCGTGGCCCGCTTCCACAACGATCGAAGGCTTGCCGCGAACGGCGGCCGTGTTGTCCAAATAGCGCGTGGCATTCGGATCGGTAGGCCGTTCGCTCCAAATAATGATGTGGTCGAGCCCAAAGGCCAGAACCATTTCCTTCGAAATGCTGTCTTGCTCCGCGTGACCGGTCGGCCCCCAATACGAGTAGGGGCGAAGGCTCTCGTCGAGATCGCCTCCGTGATAGTCGATCAAGTAATCGCAGCGCTCCACAATTTGCTTCGTGATGAGAAACGACGCGCGCTCGGTTTGCGTGCCATCTGCTTTGCCCGGATAGAAGCGATTCATGCTCTTGCTGTCGACCGGATTGACGTGCGGCACTTTTTGTTCGAACGACTGAATGTTGATCAGCGGCACGAGAATGACCGTTCCCGTAACTTGCGCTGGATCAAGCTGCGCGATGAGTTTCTCGATCGCGATAATGGAGACGTATTCCGTCCCGTGCGCCCCGGAAACCAGCGCAAGCACCTTCCCTGGCTTCGCGCCATGCACCACAACAACGGGAATATTTGTTGCCGCATCCACCCCCGCTGGCACTTCAAGGTAGCCGGTTGCTTTTTGTCCCGGCGCAGCCGTAGCCGTGCCCACAGTGAAGGATTGCGCACGAACCAAGACTGGTGAAGTCAGTGCGATTGCCGCAATCAGGATACGAGCGCGCAAAGTCATAGAACCTCCTTCGCGGACGCGAGCATAGCGCGAGCCTAAGCCGGAAGCAAAGGGCGGCCAAGCACTCCTCGTATATTTCCGAGACACGGACTGCGATTATGTGAATCGCGCTATACTCCCGTGCCAATCCGCTCGGAGGCGCGAAATTATGAGGAATCTTGCCTGCCTTGTCATCCTCGCTGCATTCCCTCTTGCGCTTCACTCTCAAACTAACGACTCCACGCTGGTGATTCGCGGCGGGACGCTCGTCGATGTGAAGTCGGGAAGCGAAATCCCGAACAGTGTCATTGTCGTCCACGGCGACCGCATCGCAGAAGTGATCAAAGAAGGAAAGTCCGATGGACCCCCTGGGGCGAAAATCATTGACGCCAAGGGAAAGTGGATCATTCCTGGATTGATCGATTCGCACGCTCATGCCGAGTCTGCCGAGGGAACGCCCTTCGGCTTGTACCTGGCAAATGGCGTTACCACGATTCGCAATCCCGGTGGACCTATAACCGTACTGCGGCTGACGCGTGACAAGCTTCTTCGCGGTGAACTTGTGGGCCCGCGCCTGTTTTTCTCGGGCCAGATTCTAGACGGCATGCCGCCGGTACAAACCTGGTTCTTGCTGGTAGATACGCCGGAGCGGGCGCGAAGCGCGGTAAATTTTCTTGCCGACCAAGGCGTCGATTTTGTAAAGATCTACAACAACGTGAAAGAGCCCGAGCTTAAGGTCATCATACAGACCGCGAAAGACCGAGGTTTGCCCGTGTCGGGCCATGTTCCACGTACGCTGACGATGACGCGCGCGATCGAGTTAGGCATGACGCGCCTTGAACATATTCGAATCACCGGCAAGGAAATGTTGAGCGCCGAAGAAGCTGCCGCGATTGACCCGCTGCCAGTAGGAAAAAGAGAACCCATGCTGTGGCAGCGCTTCAATCTGGAGTCGGAGAAAATGCGCGCGTTGGTGCAACTGCTCGCAAAGAGCAAAGTCTTTCTGGATCCGACCCTGGTGACTGACGAATACTTCGGAGCCTCCGCCAAAGAGGCCATCGAGAAAGATCCTAACAACCAGTATTGGCCCAAATCCGACGTGGACGAGGCACTAAAGTATTGGAACACGGGCCTTTTCGAGACCCCGCCCGAGTTGGTGCCCGCAGCCCGCGAAGCATTCGATAAGGAACAGAAATTCGTTGGGATGTGCGGCAAAGCAGGAGTGCGCATCATAGCGGGAACGGATGGTCCGGGAATCGGCCTGCTTGTGCCAGGATTTGCGCTCCATCACGAGATGGAGCTGCTCGTGGCTTCCGGCCTCAGCCCGTTGCAGGCCTTGCGAGCCGCGACTTCCACGGCCTCTGAGGCGCTTGGCAAAGAGGATGAGCTGGGGAGTGTCGAGCCCGGAAAGTTTGCGGACCTCGTCATTCTGGATGCGGATCCGTTAGCGTCGGTTCAGAACCTGCGGCAAATCCATCTGGTAGTGCAGGGCGGCAAAATCTATGAGCCCAAGCCACTCCTGGATGAGGTTAGAGCGCGAGCGAACAAGAAACAGTAGAAGTGCCCTCGCTCCTCCGTCCGTGCCTGGGGACGCTAGTCAGCTGCCTTGACCACCGGCGCAGCCGGTTGTTCAGCCGGCCGCGCTGGCGCGGAGTCCCCCTTAACGTAGTGGTTGTACCAGGCCATGTAGCGCTCCAGCCGGTCCTTAATATGCGATGGCACCGTGAAGCCGTGAAACTCGCCCGGGTACACGACAAGTTCCGTGGTGCGCCCAAGTGTCTTCATCGCCTGGTACATTTGCTCGCTTCCCAGAATCGGCACATTGGAATCGAGGTCTCCGCCCATGAAGAGCGTCGGCGTGGTGATGTCTGCGACGCGGTAGAAGGGCGAGATTCTCTCCCACACGTCTTTGTGCTCCCAGGGATAGCCCAACTCAATGTCGTAATCGCGCTGATAGTGGTCATGCCCGTAGAAACTGGTTACCAGTGCAACTCCGGCGCCTGAAATGGCGGCCTTGAAGCGCTTCGTCTGCGCAATGATGAAGTCCGTCGAAATTCCACCATAAGACCACCCGCCGACGCCGAGCTTGTCTGGATCTGCAATGCCTTGCGCTACCGCATAATCCACCATCGCCACGTCGTCTTGATAGTCCTTGTTACCCCAATCCGCGTAAATCGCGGCGCAGAATTTTTGCCCGTAGCCGGAAGAGCCGCGCGGATTCGGAAGCAGAACCGCGTAGCCATTCGCGGCATAAAGCTGTGCGAGGTGGTAGAAGGAAGCCGAGTATTGACCAACTGGGCCGCCATGGGGATTGAGCAGTGTCGGGACTTTCTTGCCTGCCGTGTAATCAAGCGGCTTATAAAGATAGCCAGCGACGGTCGTTCCGTCCTTGCTCTTGAAGTGCACGTAATCGGCCTGTGCAAGTCGCAGCTGGGCAAACAATGCATCATTCGTCTTGGTGAGCCGCGTCGGCTCTTTCGCGCCTTTGTCGAGGAAGAAGATTTCGTCAGGACGATCGATCGTTGTGATTTGTGCTGCTACGGAGTCGTCTTTGCCGAGGGAGTAGCTTCCAATAACTAGACGCGCGCCGATCGGGTGAGCGATTTCTCCGCCATTTGCCGGGATGCGGCAAAGATTCTGCACGCCATCATCTTCGGCAGTGAAGTAAATGTACTTGCTATCACTCGAAAAACGCGGGCGGTGAACGCTGCGGTCAAAAGCTCGCGTGAGGACATTTGCCTGCCCGCCCGTCGATGGAACGACCGCCAAGTGCCGCGTGTTGTAGTAAAAAAGGTGCGGGTCCAGCTCGGTGACGTAAGCGATCCATTTGCCATCGGGAGACCAAACCGGTGAGGAATCTGGCCCAGGTTTCGGACTGACTTGTGTGGGGTGGGCCCCTTTGTCCGTATTGTCCGCGGCGACAACCCAAATGTGCGCTTCATAGTTGGCATCCGGATCAGATGAGCGATTGCTGCTGAAGGCTAGAGATTTGCTGTCGGGCGACCACGCCGGCTCGCCGTCATCGAAATCGCCGGATGTAATTTGTGTGGTCGTTTTCGCGGACAAATTGAACACATAGAGATGCGTGCGGCGGCGATCCAAGTATCCAACCGTGTCGCGCTTGAATTGAAGGCGGTCAATCACCAAGGGCGCGGGAGTCTTGGGCTTTGGCGGCGTGGCTGGAGCGGGCTTTTCCTTGTTCTTGGCCGCCTCCAGATCCTCCGGCTTAGGATCGTGCAAAATCAACACCAGCCGCGTGCTGTCTGGAGACCACTCGAAATCGTCCACGCCTTGCGCAACATCGGTCAGGCGAGCCGCTTCACCGCCGCGGCGATCGAGCAGCCACACTTGTGATTTGCCCCCGTCACGAGCCGACAAAAACGAAATGTATTTGCCATCAGGGCTCCAGCGCGCGTGACCCGAGGAAACACCCTCCGCAGTCAAAGACAGAGCGTCGCCCCCGTGCGAGGAAATCATCCACAAGCGCTGCTCGTTTTTGTCTTCCTTCAGCATTCTTGTTCGGACGGCATAAACCACCCACTGCCCGTCAGGACTCAACTCTGGCTGCGACACGTCGCGAATCTGAAAGAAATCATCAATCGTAATCGCTCGTCCAGATTTTTGTGTTTGTTCCTGAGCGACCGAGGGGAGCACGAACGTAAGAAGCGAGAAGGCAAGCCGGAACGCAAACTTCATGCGGATACTCCTGAAAGCGAATTTGCGGATGTGACGGGCACGTAGTGTAGCAGAGGAAAGAGTTGCTCGCTTTTACAAAATGGTAAGAAAATGCCCGGGCGCCACTCGCCAAAGCTCGCCTACTCGTAATGCAATGCTTTTAACGGATCGAGACGCGACGCGCGGTACGCCGGCAGGAAGCTGGCAAACGCAGCGACGGCGGCTAAGGTGACCACCGCCAAGACTATGGTCAGCGGGTCGCGCGGTTTCAATCCATAAATCAGCGACTTTACGACTTGGGCGGAAACAAGCGCCAGCGTGGTTCCAATCACCAGGCCCACGAGCGTGAGGATTCCCGCTTCCTTGAGGATCATCCCCACAACGTCGCGGCGATCGGCGCCGATGGCCATCCGGATTCCGATTTCTTTCGTACGCTGCACAACCATGTAGGAAATTACTCCGTAGAGACCGATCGCCGCCAGCAACGCGGCAAGGAAACCGAAGAAACCGGAAAGAGTGGTCATCAATTCGTCTTGCAACAACGAATTGTGGACCTGCGTTTTGAACACTCTGAACTCAAAATCGATTCCCGGGTTGACGTCGCTTATCGCTTGTTTGACGGAAGTCATTAAGCTGGCCAGCGGCAGCGAAGAGCGAATGATGATTTGATCGCCCGGGAAGCTCTTTTCCTGCTGCGTCGCCGGGAAATACATGAAGGGAAGATATTCTTCGTGCATGTCTTGATATTTGTTGTTTCCGGTTAGTCCGACAATTTCATATAGAGGTCTAGGCTTTCCCGGCGCCTCATGAATCCGGAATGTCTTTCCTAGAGGATCCGCGCCTTTCAGAATCTTTCGGACGAACGCCTGGTTAACGATAGCAACTTTGGCTGACGTGGCGGTGTCACGATCATCGAAGTCTCGCCCGGCGAGAAGCGGCGTCCCGATCGTCTGAAAATAGCCCGGCCCAACGTAGTTCTGCCAGGAAACCCCCTGATCCTCATCGGATCCTGGAGTGATGATGTCATCGTTCCAACCGCTCCCTCCAAAGGGAACCATCATCGCGTTGGCCGCGGAGTCCACACCTGGTATGCCCCTGATTGGCTTCACAAGCTGTCGCTTGTACTCCGTATTCTGTTCGTCCGGAATGTGCAGCCGGCCGAAGTCAACGCTCACAATGAGGATGCCGTTTTGCTGGAAACCAGTGTTTAGCGTGGTCAAATTGCGAAGGCTCCGCGCAAAGAGCAGCGCACCCATGAGCAGAACCACTGACAATGCAACTTGCGAGACAACAAGAATTCTCCGCAGGCTAAACCGTTCGCGGCCGCCCGTCATTCCTCGAGTGCCGGATTGCAGCAACGTGGCAGGTTCAACGCGTGTCGCGCGGAATGCCGGCGTCAGCCCAAACAAAACTGTGGTCAGCACGGCAAGCGCAGTGGCGAACCCAAGCACGCGCCAGTCGGTCCCGAGATCAAGAAAGATCTGATTGTTCTCGGTGCTGAGGAAGGCCACCAGCATCCGGCTGATGGCCAAGGCGAGCAATAATCCGCAGAGGGAGCCCACAACCGCCAGCAGCAGACTCTCTGAAAGCAACTCGCGAATCATCCTGCCGCGAGTCGCTCCGAGCGCAAGCCGGACGGTAATTTGTTGTTCCCGAGCGCTCGCGCGTGCCAGCATTAAATTCGCCAGGTTGGCGCAGGCAATTAGTAAAACCAACCCGGAAATGCCCAGCAACAGCAAAAGAGGCTTTTCCGAGTCTTCGCGCAATTCGGAAAATCCCGTGCTTGCCGAGAACACTCCTAATTTGTATTCGAGATATTTCTTTGTCGCATTGGCGTCATAGACCTCTGGGATGGTTTCTTGCAGAACCGCCGAAGTAACTGCCTTGATTTGTGCGTTGGCGCGTTCGACGGTCCACCCAGGTTTCAACCGGCCGATGGAAGCGAGCCACCAGGCGTGACGAAGCTTGAGCCGGTCATTTCGCGGGCTCATAATCGGCTCGATGCAAATGGGCACGGCCACGTCAAAGGTGTCTCCAACAGAAATTCCGGTGAAACCAGGAAGGGTCACGCCCACAATCTCAAAAGAATTTCCATCCAAACTGAGACGCTTGCCTACAATGGCGGGATCGCCGCCGAAGTTGCGCTGCCAAAAGGCGTAGCTAATGTCCGCTCCGCCAATGGCGCACCCCGGCTGGTCATCCGCAGGACCCAGCAGCCGACCCGAGAGCGGCTTAGTTCCGAGCACTTGAAAAAACTCGCCGCCGACGCGCAAGGTCTTGGCGTACCGAATCTCGCCCCCCGTCCCCAGATTGAATCGGTCGCTGCTCCAGACTGCAATTTGTGAAAAGCCCTGCTGACGGTCCCGAATTTGCTCCCACATCGGAAAAGTAAGTTGAGAAAAGGGTCCGGAAAACTGGCCGGAGCCCCAATGGCGATCCGCGATGCGCACGGTAGCCAGCTCTTCGGGTTTCTTGACTGGGATTGACCGAAGCCGGATAGCATCAATCAGCTGGAAAATCGCGGTATTTGCACCGATCCCCAAAGCGAGCGTCAGGATAGCGATGCTCGTGAAACCGGGACTTAGGCGAAGCTGCCGGAAACCGTACCGGAGATCTTTCCACCATGAAGACATAGCAACCTCCCGCCACTCCTTAGAGACGTTGTAAAGGGCCAAAAGTCACGAACACTCGCTAGGAGGAAGACCCTCATCTTGGGCTGGTTTACAGCTTCTTAGAATTGAGGAATTCACCCTAAAGGGGTCATTCACCGGCCTCAGGAGTGGCTGTGAGAGGACGTTCGAGCGGACGCGCAGGGGCAGAGTCCCCTTTGACGTAGTGATTGTACCAGGCAAGGTAGCGCTCCAGGCGATCCTTGATGTGCGACGGCGTTTTGAATTCGTGGTACTCGCCGGGGTAGACGACAAGTTCCGTGGCCCGGCCCAGCCGCTTAAGAGCCTGGTACATCTGCTCGCCGCCTAAGATCGGAACGTTTGAATCCATCTCCCCGCCCATAAATAGAGTAGGCGTCGTAATGTTGTTCACGCGATAGAACGGCGAGATCTTCTCCCAAACGGCTTTGCTCTCCCAAGGTTCGCCGAGTTCGGCTCCGTAATCGCGCTGATATTGGTCATGGCCATACATGCTGACAAAGAGGGCCGCTCCCGCTCCTGAGATGGCCGCCTTGAAGCGATTGGTCTGAGCAATGATGAAGTCGGTGGAGATGCCGCCATAAGACCAGCCGCCAACGGCGAGCTTTGTCGGGTCCGCAATGCCTTGCTCGATGACGTAGTCCACCATGGCCATGTCGTCTTGAAAATCCTTGTTGCCCCAATCGGCCCAAATGGCTTGAGCGTACTTCTGGCCATAGCCAGTAGAGCCGCGCGGGTTGGGAAAGAGAACGACATAGCCATTCGCTGCATAAAGCTGAGGCAAGTGGTCAAACTCCGCGTAATAGGCCCAGACTGGCCCGCCGTGAGGCCGAAGAATTGTGGGGTACTTTTTGCCTGCAACGTAGTCGATCGGTTTGTACAGGTAACCGGAGACGGTCGTACCGTCCTTGCTCTTGAAATGAACATATTCGCCGTGCGAAAGCTTGAGCTGGCTCATCAAGGCGTCGTTGGTGTGCGTGATTTGCGTCAGCTTGCCGTCGGGAATCGCGTATAGCTCATCTGGGCGATCAATGGTCGCTACTTGCGCGACGATATTCCCACTTTTGGCGAGGGCATAATCGTTGACCATGAGCCGGTCGTGGATCGTGCAAACGAAATTGCCCATCGGAAAGGAGCCGTGCGCAAAAGATGTGGGCAGCTGACACAATTGCTGCGTTCCATCGTTATCCGCAATGAAATAGACAGACTTCCCGTCGGGCGCGAATCGAGGTTCGCTGGAGTTGCGATCCAGAAAACGAGTGAGAATTCTTGCTTCCCCGCCGGTTGAGGGGGCCATTGCGACATGCCTAGTGGAGTAGTCGAAAAGGCGCGGCTCGAGCTGAGTTACGTAGGTGATCCATTTTCCGTCGGGAGACCAGTTGGGAGTGGTGTCAGGCCCTGGGTTCGTAGTGACCTGTGTGAGGTGAGCACCCTTGTCCGTATTGTCCGCTGCGACCACCCAAATGTTGCTGTCATAAGACGCGTCGGGGTCCGGTTGCGAGCGATTGCTGCTGAACGCTATGAATTTGCCATCGGGCGACCAGGCCGGCTCGGAATCGTCGAAATCGCCCGCGTTGACTTGCGTCATCGTTTTCGCCGCCAAGTCGAATACATAAAGGTGGGTACGGCGGCGGTCGAGGTAGCCGACTTCATCCCTCTTGAATTGCAAACGGTCAATCACCCACGGCTTTTGCGTCTTGGGCTTCTCGCTCCCCGCAGGCTTCTCCTTCCTTTCCTTGGCAGCCGCTAGTTCCTCAGGTTTGGGATCACGCAAGACAAGGACGAGCCGGCGGCTGTCCGGTGACCAAGCGAAATCTTCCACGTCCTGCGGCGTATCGGTAAGTCGCTCGGCTTCGCCGCCTCGCGGCAGCAACCAAACTTGCGTTTTGCCCCCGTCCCGAGCGGAAAGGAAAGCAATGGACTTCCCATCAAGGCTCCAGCGCGCATGGGAGGACGAGACGCCGGCAGCTGTAAGCGGTATGGCATCGCCGCCCTTGGCGGGGACCATCCAAATGCGGTCTTCGTTTTTGTCCTCTTTCAACAGCGTCGTCTCCACTGTATAGGTGGCGAACTGCCCGTCGGGACTCAGCTGCGGGTCGCTGACTCGGCGGATTTGAAAATAATCGTCAATGGTGATGGGGCGAAGAGCTGAGGGGGATTGCTGCGCAAGTCCTAAGGAAGCCGTTAGTAGCACTGGAAGCAAAAAGACAACAAACGCAATACGGCCAGCCAACCTCATTCCGAACGCTCCTTGGAAACCCGAAAAGAGTAACGGCAAGGAAGTGCATCAGAAGTCTAGCATGAGCCTTCCTAGCGATACGGGCAGCGGGCCAATCTATCCGCAGAAGTGGGAAAGAATTGTTGCATTGCGTAGTACGAAAGTCCGCTCAGCAAATTGAAAAAAATTTTGCCTCACATGCATTTTTCTCTTGCATGCCGAGACAGCTCTTGTATTCTGCAACTGCGAACTCGCTCCACCGCAGCGCGAGAGTGAGGATCGCTCAGGAGGACGAAAGTAAGAATTGAGTTCGTTATCGCTTCCAGCGCAGTACCCTTCCCGTGTAATCCCAACCACCAGAAAGAGAGTTGCGAAACTAACGCTCTGGCCCCTTGTTGCGGCCACTTTCTTTATGGTGTCCGGCGGGACCTACGGCACGGAGGAAATCATTCATGGAGCCGGCTACGGCCGCGGAATTTTGATTCTACTCTTCTTGCCTGTTCTGTGGAGCTTGCCGACCGCTTTGATGATCGGGGAACTTTCGAGCGCGTTGCCCGCGGAGGGCGGCTACTACGCCTGGGTGCGGCGTGGCATGGGAAATCTCTGGGGATTCCAGGAAGCTTGGCTGTCCTTGGCCGCCAGCATTTTTGACATGGCCATTTACCCGACGCTGTTTGTGTTTTATTTGAGGCAGATGTCGCCGTGGTTCGGCTCCGGGAATCATGGAATTTACGCGGGCTTGTTTGTCGTCGTGACTTGCGCGGCTCTGAACCTTGCGGGAATTCGTGTTGTGGGTATGACGTCGCTGTGGCTGTTTTTCCTGCTGTCTGCGCCCTTTGCCCTCGTCGTCGTGCTGTCCCCGTTCCAGACGGGGGCGCTGACTGTGCCGCACTCGGCGTCTGCAGCAAGCGAGCTCAGCCTGATAGGTGGCGTGCTGGTAGCGATGTGGAACTACATGGGCTGGGACAACGCATCAACGATCGCGCAAGAAGTGGAGAAGCCGCAGCGCACCTATCCGCGCGCGATGATTGCAGCTGTGGTTCTGGTTTCGCTGAGCTACGTGCTGCCTTTTGCGGCGGTGTATCTGACTGGCGCCCCTTCTTCCCTTTTTGGAGAGGATGGCTCGTGGGCAACCGTAGCAGGAGCAATAGGAGGAAGCATCGCCGGATTCCAATGGCTGCGATTCCTGATCGTGCTCGGCGGCTTGATGAGCGCGTTCGGAATGTTCAACGCGCTGGTAATGAGCTACTCGCGCTTACCGCTGGCAATGGCAAGGGACGGCATGCTGCCAAAGGTGTTCGGCAAAACGAGCAAGCGCGCGAACGTACCGTGGCTCGCGATCATCGTTTGCGCATCGTGTTGGGCGTTGTGTTTGCGGCTGGGCTTCCGGCGGCTCGTGACGCTGGACATCATGTTGTATGGCGCGAGCCTGATGATGGAGTTCGTCACGCTGGTCGTGTTGCGCATCAAGGAACCAAACCTGAAGCGCGGATTCCGCGTTCCCGGCGGCATGACCGGAGCAGTCTTGACCGGAGTCTTTCCTCTCTTACTGCTGATCCTCGCCGTGGTAGAGAGCAATCACGAAACCGTGCTAGGCATGAATGGACTGCTGTTCGGGGCGCTAATCATGCTCGCGGGCTTCGTCGTTTACTTCGTCAGCGGCAGACTGAATCTCCTGCCTGCCAAGCCGGTGGCGGCGAGAGAGACCAAAGAATTCGAAACCGCGTAACGCGAGCAAAACTTATCTCCTTTATTTTAAATGAGTTGCCTTTCATACAGGGACGGAACGCCATCGGCCATGTAGATTGCGCGGCCGTGTAATTTATCCCGCAAACTTACTTTGCTTGGAAGGGCCATGGAAACAACGCTTTGAAAGTTGTGCAGACCGTTCTTTTCCCCACCGATAGCATCAGCGCCACAAGACTCCAAAGGGCGGTTCTGTTTTTGGGTGGTGAGATATACTCGACGCTCGTTGGAACGCGCCAGAATTTTTAACTTCTCTTGGGAGATGACTTTGAAACTGCGTCCAGTTGTTTTCGCTCTTGCGTCCCTGATGTTTCTTGGTTTCGCCGCGGTCCGGCTTATCGCTGAACCCGATTCGCCTAAACAAGTCGATCCAAAACTGTTTCAAGATCTGCATTGGCGGTCGATTGGGCCTTTCCGCGGCGGCCGTGTGCTGGCAGTGACCGGCGTGCGAGGCCAACCGGACACTTATTATTTCGGAAGCGTGGGCGGCGGAGTTTGGAAAACGGACGACGCGGGACGAACGTGGAAGCCGATTTTTGACTCGCAGCCGGTTGCGTCGATTGGAGCGATTGCCGTAGCCCCTTCGGACGCCAACATAATTTACGTCGGCTCCGGCGAAGCGGACATGCGGTCGTCCATTTCCGTGGGAAACGGGATGTACAAGTCCACGGATGCGGGAAAAACGTGGAAGCAAATTGGACTGAGCGATTCGCGCCAGATAGCCAGGATTCTTGTGGATCCGCGCGACGCGAATCACGTTTTCGTTGCAGCGCTTGGTCACGCGTATGGACCGAACCAAGAGCGCGGCGTATTTCGCTCGAAAGACGGGGGAGCCCACTGGCAAAAAGTGCTGTTTCATGACGAAAACACCGGAGCCATTGACCTGGCATTTGAACCTGGAAATCCCAAGACAATTTTTGCCGCGCTGTGGCAAACACGCAGGCCACCGTGGAGCATTTATCCGCCGTCGAATGGCCCGGGCAGCGGGCTTTACCGTTCGAACGACGGCGGCGACCATTGGCAGGCCGTCAAGGGCGGATTGCCGACCGAAGGTCTGGGGCGAATGGGAATCGCATTTGCTCCCAGTAATGCGAAACGGATTTATCTCGTCGTAGACGCCAAGGAAGGCGGGCTATACCGTTCGGACGACGGCGGACAGAACTGGCAGCAGATTTCCAAGGACCATCGGATTTGGGGGCGAGGCTGGTATTTCAACGAAGTCACCGTCGACCCGAAGAACCCGGACATCGTCTACGTGCCAAACACTTCGATCTACAAATCAGTGGATGGAGGAAAAAGTTTCACTGTGTTCAAAGGCGATCCCACGGGCCCGGACTACCACGCG
>Ga0126373_10002807_pt1 | contig 12879 bp, 12 predicted proteins | sample PanSoiMetPlot_11_FD_92545 | JGI IMG/M metagenome (GOLD analysis project Ga0126373, IMG submission 92545) | Tropical forest soil microbial communities from Panama - MetaG Plot_11 | ecosystem: Environmental > Terrestrial > Soil > Tropical forest > Bulk soil | place: Panama | collected 2016-02-17
CTGTCGACCGCGCCCGACGCCGAAATCGTCCAGCTGGCGCAGGCGCTGTCGGGCGCCAACGCCACCGGCAAGGTCAGCTACACCACCGAAGGTGGGCTGTATCAGCAGGGCGGCATTCCGACCGTGATCTGCGGGCCGGGCTCGATCGAGCAGGCGCACCGGCCCGACGAATTCATCGCGCTCGATCAAGTGAAGCAGTGCACGACGTTCATGCAGCGGCTGCTGGAACGCTGCGCGCGCTGACCATCATGGTTGAACCGGTTCCGGTCGAGCTCGATCCACCCGATCTTACGCCTTACGCCGCCGGCAACAACGGCGTTCCCTATGTGATGAGCTTCCGCGCGGCCGCGCGGGGGCCGCATGTCGTGCTCAACGCCCTGATGCACGGCAACGAAATCTGTGGCGCCATCGCGCTCGACCATTTGCTGTCGGAAAACGTGCGGCCGGTCCGCGGCACGCTCACCTTCGTTTTCTGCAATGTCGGGGCTTACCGCCACTTCGACCGGACCAATCCCACCGCCTCGCGCTATGTCAACGAGGACATGAACCGGCTGTGGGATAACACCACGCTGACGGGCAAGCGAAACAGCCTCGAGATTGCGCGCGCACGAGCGCTGCGGCCGGTGTTCGATGCCGCCGACACCCTGCTCGATCTCCACTCGATGCAGTACAGCAGCGCGCCGCTGATCCTCGCCGGCCTGACCGACAAAAGCGTCGCGCTGGCACGGCGGATCCGCGCGCCGGAGATCATCGTGCGCGATCGCGGCCATGCCGCCGGGCCGCGCTTGCGCGATTACGGCGCGTTCGCCGATCCGGCTTCGTCGAAAACCGCTCTGCTGGTCGAGTGCGGACAGCACTGGGAGAAAAGCACCGCCGAAATCGCGATTGCGACGAGCTATCGGTTTCTCGCAGCGTGCGGTGTGCTGGCTCCGGACAAGTGCCGCGCGGTCCTCGACTTTGCCGCGCCGCCGCAACGCGTCCTCGACGTCACCGAGGCGGTGACCGTGACGAGCGATCATTTCCGCTTCACCGTGCCCTATCGCGGCCTCGAGGTCATTCCGAAGGCCGGCACCGAGATCGCGCGCGACGGCGGTCGCGCCGTTGTCACGCCCTACGACGATTGCGTGCTGGTAATGCCCTCGATGCGCCTCAGCCGTGGACAGACCGCGGTGCGGCTCGGTCGTTACACGGGGTAGCCATGGGGCCAATGGATCAAGCCGTCACGCGATGGATCAATGCGCCTGCCGGCAGCAGCCCCCCGCTCGACCATGTCATGGTCGCGGCAAGCCAGTTCGGCGTTCCCCTCCTCGTGCTGCTCGTCGTGCTGCAATGGTGGAGCAAACAGGACAGATTTCGCGTCCGGCACACCTGCGTGGCCGCCGGCTTGTCCTTCCTTATCGGGCTCGCGCTCAATCAGATCGTTCTCCTGTTCGTGCACCGGGTGCGCCCCTATAACGCCGGACTGACGCACCTGATCATCGGCCGAAGCAGCGACTGGTCGTTTCCCTCCGACCACGCCACCGCGACCATCGCGATTGCCGCTGCGTTCCTGTTTCATGGCTGGGGCAAGCGCGCGCTCGCCTTGTTGATCGTCGCCCTGGTGATCTGCGTGTCGCGCATCTATGTCGGAACGCATTATTTCACGGACGTGCTCGGCGGCGCCGTCACCGGCATCATCGCCGCCGGCGTCGTGCGCTGGCTTTACAGTGAAGGCACGCGAATGGATCGGCTGATCACGCGAATCTTATAGGACCTTATTGCCGCGATCGGGCCGGCACGGCGGCGGGAACCGCGATGACCACGTGCCGTTAGCGGTTTAATCCGAATCGCGAAGCACCATCATGGCGACGGCAAGGAAACGCACGACATTCCGCTCAAAACGGGGCCGCGGCAAGCGCTGGTCGGGGCGCGTGACCCGATCCAGCAACGCGCTCGATCTTCGGCCCGCCGTCTTCACGCGGCGCGATCCCAAGAGCATCGCACGCTCGCTGAAGCGCTCGGCGGAGAAGAGCCGCCGCCGCAAAGCGGGCGCCTATCAATCGGCGATGTCGATGCTCAATTTCTACGTTAACCGCGCCGGCCGCAACCTGCCGACGATGCAGAAGCGCAAGCTGCAACGTGCCAAGACGGAATTGCGGAAATTGTACAAGCGCGGCTAAGCCGCCGAATTTGGTGGCAAGCAGCGGAGTGAACCCACCGCGCTGATGCACCAAGGTTCATCCATCAGACCAAGGGATGAACCCATGCACCGCACCTGTGAACCCGCGATCCTCTATTTCGGCACGCCGGTCGTGCTCATCAGCACGGTCAACGAAGACGGCTCCTACAATTTGGCGCCGATGTCGTCGGCCTGGTGGCTGGGCTGGCGGTGCCTGCTCGGCCTCGCCGCCGTGTCGCAGACGCCACAGAACATGCTGCGCACGCGCGAATGCGTGCTCAACCTGCCGAGCACCGATCAGGTTGCCGCCGTCAATCGCCTGGCCAAGACCACCGGCACCGAAATCGTGCCGGCGGCCAAGCTCCGCCGCGGCTACCGCTTCGTGCGCGATAAGTTCGGCCTCGCCGGCCTGACGCCCGACCCGTCGGAAATCGTCGCCGCGCCGCGCGTGCGCGAATGTCCGGTGCAGCTTGAAGCCACCGTCGAAGCCTTCTATCCGTTGGCCGAGAATGATCCGACCTGGCGCGGCCGTCAGGTCGCCTTCGAGGTGCGCATCCGTTGCGCGCATATCGAGGAATCGATTCTCGCGGGCGGCGAGGCGAACCGCGTCGATCCGGACAAATGGCGGCCGCTCATCATGAGCTTCCAGAAATTCTACGGCCTGACGCCGGAGGAGCTGCATCTGTCGACGCTGGCCGAAATTCCCGAAGCGCTTTATCGCCCTTAGTCGCCGGCGATCGTTTTCAGCTTCGTCGCCGCCAGCGTTTTCGCGACGTCGGTTCGGGCGCCAAGTACGACAGCGACGTGGCCGTTCTTCTGCGCGAAGCCGAGATAGCGGTACGAGAAGCCGCTGTCGCGGATGAATTCTTGGAACGCCCTGAACTCGTGGCGTTCCCAGTTGGGGTAGTTGAAATACTCGTCAAAGACGATGACCGCGCCGGGCGCAAGTCTTGGCGTCAAATGATCGAGCACGGTCTTGGTGGAAGAATAGATGTCGCAGTCCATATGCAGGAAGGTAACCGGTTCGGCATGAACACGCAGAAATTCGGGCAGCGTCTTGTCGAACCAGCCTTTGTGCAGCGTCACGTTCGCCGGCACCTGCGGCAGCGCGCCTTGGCGCGAGAACTTTCCCGCACGCTCGAACGTGCCGGACCATGCCTCGGGCAGGCCTTCGAAACTGTCGAAGCCGTGAAACTGTCGGCCCGAAGTGACAGTTAAGTGCCGCAAGCTGCCGCCGTCGGCGACGCCGAATTCGAGCGCCAGGCCGGCCTTCGCCGCGGTACCGAGCGCGAACGACAGCAGGTCCCAGCGATCGGCGAAGATCGTCGCGTCGCGCATGTAGCGTTCGATGTAATCGAGGCTGCGCTCACGTGCCCGCGCTTGCAGGCCCGTAATCAGATAGCGGCCGTGATATTTGAGCGCGAAACGGCGATAGAGCCGTTCGCTCAGCGGCATCGGCCGACGCTCGCTCATGCCTTGTCTCCCAGCGTCGTCAGCTTGAGCTCGATCAGCAGCGGATAGAGCGCCGAGAACAGCGCCAGCGCCATGCCGTAAGCACCTTCGCGATAGCCACGGCGCGCGACGTAGCTTTTCCAGCCGCGGCTCCAGAAGCGGCGGAAGGCTTGCATCACGTTCGGCTTACGTCCCGCATCGCGCGCGTCGAGCGCTGCGAGATCAGTGTAGCGGTTGAGCCGCGCGAACAGATCGGAGAGGTCGCGGTCGACAAAATGCAGCATCGAGTTTTCCAGGATTCCTCTTCGGCCGTGGAATTCGACCTTCGGATGGACGCGGCCGCCGAGTACGCGCTTTGCCCCTTTGCGGAACAGCCTCGTCGTCGCATCGACCCCGTTATAGGCGCCCCAGCCGTAACGCACTAGGCGGTTGCCGATATAGTTGGCGATCGGCACGAGAAAGTAGTCAGCCCCGGGTTTTGTCAGCATAACGCGAATCTCGGCCGCCAATTCGGGCGTCGCGCGTTCGTCGGCATCGACCTCGAGAATCCACGGGCCCGCGCAGGCTGCGTAGCCAGCATTGCGGCGCGGCCCTTCGAGGTCCCACGCGCCCTCGACCAGTTTGACGCCGGCATCGCGGGCAATTGCCGCCGAGGCATCGGTCGAGCGGTCGAGCAGCACCACGATCTCGTCGGCGAAACGCAGCGTTTCGAGACAGGCGCCAAGCTGCGCCGCCTCGTTGCGCGCCACCACCAGCGCCGACAATTGCGTCGAATCCGCCATTCCTCCCCTACCCGGCGAAACATGGCCACGCCCCGCCGCGTGCCGTCAATGGTCGCCGCGACCGGAACTGTCCCGGCGGGCGCATGGGACGCAGTTTTATCTCGGCCGCCATGCGCGGCGAGCAATTCCTTTAAGCGCCGGCTGGGCGTTGTTTTGCCCGGCAGGACTTCCTACTCTCTCCGTCGGGAGGCGGGCATCGGGCCAATGACGCTCGCGCAAGTCACGCTGGACGACAAATACACCCGGCCGTCGGGGCGGGTGTTCCTGTCCGGCGTCCAGGCGTTGGTGCGGCTGCCGATGCTCCAGCAGGAGCGCGACCGCGCCGCCGGTCTCAAGACCGCCGGATTCATCTCGGGCTATCGCGGCTCGCCGTTGGCGGTTTACGACGCGGCGCTGCACCAAGCGCGCAGCCATCTCGCCGCGCACGACATCCACTTCCAGCCCGGCGTCAACGAAGACATCGCCGCCACCGCGTTGTGGGGCAGCCAACAGGTCACGCTCTATCCGACGGCGAAGTTCGACGGCGTCTTCGGCATCTGGTACGGCAAGGGTCCGGGCGTCGACCGCTCGATGGACCCGTTCAAGCACACCAATTTCGCCGGCACCGCGAAGCACGGCGGCGTGCTGGCGATCGCCGGCGACGATCACGGTTGCCAATCCTCGACCACCGCGCACCAGAGCGAGCAGATGTTCCTGGCGGCGATGATGCCGCTGCTCAATCCCGCGACGGTGCAGGAATACATCGACTACGGGCTTTACGGCTTCGCGTTGTCGCGCTTCGCCGGCGTGTGGACCGGCTTCAAGGCGATCTCGGAAGCGGTCGAAAGCTCGGCGTCGATCACCATCGATCCGCAGCGCTTGACGCTGGTGACGCCGGCCGATTTCGAGATGCCGACCGGCGGCCTCAACATCCGCTGGCCCGATACGCCCTTGGAACAAGAGCGACGCTTGCACGGACCCAAGATGGCGGCCGTCGCCGCATTCGCGCGCGCGAATCCGTTGGATCGGCGGATCTTCGATCCGCCACGTGCCCGCTTCGGCCTGATGGCGGCGGGCAAGGCCTATCTCGATCTGCGGCAGGCGCTCGACGATCTCGGATTGACCGAAGCGCGGTGCCGCGAGCTCGGCCTGCGGCTCTACAAGGTCGGCATGGTCTGGCCGCTTGAAGCGGAGGGCGTGAAACGCTTTGCCGACGGGCTGGAGGAGATTTTCGTCGTCGAGGAAAAGCGCGGCTTTATCGAAGACCAATTGATGCGCGCGCTCTACAACCTGGACGCCGCGCGCCGGCCGCGTGTCGTCGGCAAGACCGACGAAGCCGGCGCGCCGCTGGTGCCGAGCGCCGGCGAACTGACGCCGACGATGGTGGCGCAGGCGCTGGTGACGCGCCTCAAACGACTCGATGCGGCGACGCCGGAAATCGACCAGCGGCTCCAGCGCCTGCTGTCGTTCGAGACCATCGCCGAGACCGGCCACAAATCGGTGCGCCTGCCCTATTTCTGCGCCGGCTGTCCGCACAACACGTCGACGCGCGTGCCCGAAGGCAGCCGCGCGCTTGCCGGCATCGGTTGCCACTTCATGACGATCTGGATGCCGCGCGCGACCTCAACTTACAGCCACATGGGCGGCGAAGGCGCCGCCTGGATCGGCCAGGCGCCGTTCACCGAGGACAAGCACGTCTTCCAGAATCTCGGCGACGGCACTTATTCGCATTCCGGCCTGCTGGCGATCCGCGCCGCCGCCATCGCCGGCGTCAACATCACCTATAAGATCCTCTACAACGACGCGGTGGCGATGACCGGCGGCCAGCAGGTCGAAGGCCATTTGAGCGTCGGCCAGATCGCGCGCCAAGTCGCCGCCGAAGGCGCCAAGCAGATCGTCGTCGTCACCGACGAGCCGGATAAATATCCGAGCGGCACCTTTGCCAACGACATCACCGTGCGCCATCGCGACGAGCTCGACGCCGTTCAACGCGAATTACGGGAAATCGCCGGCCTCACCATCCTGATCTACGACCAGACCTGCGCCGCCGAGAAACGCCGCCGCCGCAAGCGCGGCACCTATCCCGATCCGGCCAAGCGCGTGTTCATCAACGAGGCGGTGTGCGAAGGCTGCGGCGATTGTTCCGAAAAATCGAACTGCGTGGCGGTCAAGCCGCTCGAAACCGAATTCGGCCGCAAGCGGACGATCGATCAGTCGAGCTGCAACAAGGATTTCTCGTGCCTCAAGGGCTTCTGTCCGAGCTTCGTCACCGTTCACGGCGGCGAGTTGCGCCGGCTTGAGGCCAAGCATCGGCAGCTGCGCTCGATCGCCGAGCACGTCGCCGCCTTGCCGCCGCCGGCGCCGAATCCACTGGGCGAGCCTTACAGCATCCTGATCGCCGGTATCGGCGGCACCGGCGTCATCACCATCGGCGCGCTGCTTGGCATGGCGGCGCACATCGAAGGCAAAGGCTGCTCGGTGCTCGATTTCACCGGCTTGGCGCAGAAGAACGGCGCGGTGTTGAGCCACGTGCGGCTGGCGCCGCGGCCCGAAGACCTTCACGCCGTGCGCGTCGCCGCCGGTGGCGCCAATCTGGTGCTCGGCTGCGACATGGTGGTGGCGGCGAGCCCGACGTCGCTGGCGCGGATCGAGCATGGCGTGACGCGCTGCGTCGTCAACAGCGATTACCAGCCGACCGCCGCGTTCGTCATGAATCCGGACGTCGATTTCGAGACCGCGGCGCTGACCAAATCGATCCGCAACGCGGCTGGCGACACCAACGCCGATTTCGTCGACGCCACCGGCATCGCCACCGCGCTGCTCGGCGACAGCATCGCATCCAACATGTTCATCCTCGGCTATGCGGTACAGCGCGGCCTGGTGCCGTTGAGCGCCGCGGCGATCGAACGCGCCATCGAGTTGAACGGCGTCGCGGTCGAGATGAACAAGCACGCGCTCGCCTGGGGCCGCCTAACCGCATACGACCATGCGCGCGTCGCCGCGCTGGTGCATCCGGTTGCCGAGCAAACGCCGAAGCCGCCGAAAGGTTTCGGCCCGCTGGTCGAACGCCGCGCTGCCTTCCTCGCCCGCTATCAGAACGCCAGCTATGCCACGCGCTATCGCGATTTCGTCGATACGGTCGAGCGCGCCGAGCGTGCGCGGCTGGGTCACGGCACGGCGTTGGCGGAGGCCGTCGCAGACAATCTCTTCAAGCTGATGGCGTACAAGGACGAATACGAAGTCGCGCGGCTTTATACCGACGGCGCGTTCCTGAAGGAGCTGCGTCATCAGTTCGCCGGCAATTACCGGCTTGAATTCCACCTGGCGCCGCCGACCTTCGCCAAACGCGATCCGGCGACCGGCGAGCTACAAAAGCGCGCGTTCGGCGCCTGGGCATTCACCGCCTTCAAGATTCTGGCGCGGCTCAAATTCCTGCGCGGCACCGCGTTCGATCCGTTCGGCCGCACGGCGGAGCGACAGACGGAGCGCCGCCTCATCGATGACTATCAAACCATCGTGAACGAGCTGAGCGCGGCGCTGACACCGGCCAACCACAGTCTTGCCATCGAGATTGCGCGCATCCCCGAGCGCATCCGCGGCTTCGGTCACGTCAAGGAGCGCGCAATCGCCGTCGCCAAGGCGCGCGAAGCGGCGTTGCTGGCTTCGTTCCGCGCGCCGGCGCCGGCCGCGCATGCGGCGGAATGACTTTGCGCGCCAGCGCCTCGGCGGGCTAATCTGCCGCCCTGGCCAGGAAAGCATGACCGCGTCACCGCCGTCGAAACGGCCCTATAAGATTGAAGCCATCGAGGTGCTGGCGGACACGCCTGACCTGCGGATGACGGTGTTCACGGTTGGCGCCGGCGAAGGCATTCCCTGGCATTGGCACACGAACGTGTCCGACACCTTTTTCGGCATGGAGGGCGTCACGGTGGTGGAAACCCGCGCCCCCGCCGCGCGCCTCGAGATCGGTCCCGGCGAAACCACGATGGTTCCGGCCAAGCGCGCGCATCACGTGTCGGGTAAGGATGGCGGCCGCTGCAAGTTCGCCGTCCTGCAAGGCGTCGGCACATACGATTTCAATTTGGTAGGACAACCATGAAGCAATCGCTGCGTTATTTTCTCCTCGGCGCCGGGTGCACCGTTCTTGTCGTCGCCGCCTTCGCGGCCGGCGTAACCGTCGCCGCGCCCGAGCAGGCCAGCACCTCGAAGATGCTCGCGCTCTATAACGAGGTCTTCAACGAGGTGAAGGCGAACTACGTCAAGCCTGTCACCGACCAGAACCTGGTCGAAGGCAGCATCCAGGGCATGTTGTCGTCGCTCGATCCGCATTCGAGCTACATGGACGCCAAAGAGTTCAAAGACATGATGGTGCAAACCCGGGGCGAGTTCGGCGGCCTCGGCATGCAGGTGACCATGGAAGACGGCGCGGTGAAGGTGGTGTCGCCGATCGACGACACGCCTGCCGCCAAGGCCGGCGTCATGCCGGGCGATATGATCGTCGGCATCGACCGCGCGCCGGTCAGCGACATGACGCTGACGCAGGCCGTCGACAAGCTGCGCGGCCCGATCGGCAGCCACGTGACGCTGACCATGCGCCGCCAAGGCGCCCAGCCCTTCGAGCTGACCCTGACGCGCGCCGACATCAAGGTCGATCCGGTGAAGTCGCGCCTGGTCGACAACAATATCGGCTATATCCGCATCGCCACGTTCTCCGAGCGCGCCGGCAGCGCGCTGGCGTCGGCGATCAAGGATCTGAACGCCAAGTCGAAGAACCATCTCGCCGGCGTCGTGCTCGATTTGCGCAACAACCCGGGCGGTTTGCTCGATGAAGCGGTGGCGGTCGCCAACACCTTCATTCCGAAAGGCGAGATCGTCTCGATCAAAGGCCGCGTCGCCAGCGACACGCGCAGCTTCAGTGCCGAAGCGAGCAAGGATCTGGTGCCGGTCGACGTACCGATGGTGGTGCTGGTCAACGGCGGCTCGGCGTCGGCGTCCGAGATCGTCGCGGGCGCGCTGCAAGACACGCATCGTGCGGTGGTCATGGGTACGCGTTCGTTCGGCAAAGGCTCGGTGCAGACGATCCTGCCGGTGAAAGAAAGCGGCGGCGCGATCCGCCTCACCACCGCGCTCTACTACACGCCGTCCGGCCGCTCCATCCAGGGCACCGGCATCGAGCCCGACGTCGTCGTGTCGCCGGCCAAGATCGAGAAGATCGCGCTCGGTCCGGTGATCCGCGAGGAAGATCTCAAAGGCGCGCTGAAGAATCCCGACGGCAGCGCCGTGCCCGAAGCGACGACCGCGCCGACCAAGCCCGCCAACGACAACAATAAGTCGCCGGCGAAACCCGCTGCCTCGCCGGGCGCCAGCCTGCCGCCCAGCGCCAAGCCGTTGCCGGTGCCGGCCAATGCCGCGCTCGAGCCCAACCTGATCGCCACCGACAGCGATTATCAGTTCGTGCGCGCGGTCGATCTGCTGCGCGGACTAGCGCTGTTCCGTGGCGAGGAGCACACCGCCGCGCGTTAGCGCGGCGGCGCCGATCGCGTCCGATTAGATGTGGGAAATGACCGCGCGCGCCGCGTTGGTGATGCTGACGTCGGTCGCGGTGGCGCTGATCGCCTCGGCGTACCACTGATCGACGGCCTGCGACAGCAAGAGGCTGCCGCGCTTGCGCAGATCGGCGCCGATGATCGCCTCGAGCGAACGCAGCCGGGCAAAGAGCTTGCGGGTCGCGGCCTTGCGCCGCTCCTCGGCCTGCTGCGCCAGGGCCTGACGGGCGGGGCTTTCGCCCGGACGCGCGACGGCCGGTTTAGCGGCCGGCTTGGCAGCGGGCTTGGCGCCAAGTGGCGCGGCCGGACCGATCGGCCGGGCGAGCTGACCCGGCAGCGGCCGCATTGGCATGCCCGGGCGTGGCGGCAGCGGCAACGGCGTCGCCGGCTTCTTCAACGCAGCGACCTTCTTCGGCGGCGGCGCGGCCTTCTTTGCCGCGGGTTTCTTCTTGGGCGCGGCTTTGCTGCGTGTGGTCATTCATGCCCTCCGACGCGGGCGCGGCGCCCGCAGAAATCCTTGTACCGCCCTGTGGGTCGAGCCAGAGAAACCAGCTAAATGCTTATTCATCCTGGAAAATTCGGCATTTTGCCGGCGGCCCGAACGGTCCCCCGATACCGGATCAGGTTCGGCGGTGTTTCATTACAAGTAGCTGAGCCGCCGCACTATTTCCATAGCTCTCTGGATGGAGCCCGATACGCGCGCGACGGCGCACGATAAAAGCTATAAAATCAGTTGTTTACATAGTTATCCTCAGGTGATCCGGCGGCTAAGGACCGCCCCATCGGCCTGGTGCCCGCGGCTGGATTTGAACCAGCACTCCGGTTTCCCGGCACGGATTTTAAGTCCGTTGCGTCTACCGTTCCGCCACGCGGGCACAGCCTCGGCCACAGGCATCCTAACAGTCCAAATCGGGGCTATTCGAGGGCGGGATTGCCGCCTAAGCCCTTGACCATCGCCGCCACCTCGCCGGCCGCCTGGTCGAGCCGAGCCAGGTTGCGGCCGCGCAGCACGAGGCTGACCCAAAAGCCGCCGCCGCGCCGGAACGCCGGATAGGAGCCGATATCGACATCGCGATAGCGGTCCTGGATGGCGGCCAAGCCTTGCGCGACCGTCCCTTCCGGCAAATCGCAACCGACGGTGCGCGACAGCACCGGCGGCCCGCCTTTGAGGGTCGGCTTGACGCTGTCGAACATCGCCTGCATCACGCGCGGGATGCCGGCCATGACGTAGACGTTTTCCTTGCGGAAGCCCGGCGCGCGCGACACCGGATTGAGAATGAGCTCGGCGCCTTCGGGCGCGTGGCACATGCGCAACCGCGCCTCGTTCAAATCCTCGGGCTTGAACACCGCCTGGAAGATGGCGAGTGCTTTGGGATTGAGCACGTTCTTCACGCCGAACGCCTTGGCGACACACTCGGCGGTGATGTCGTCGTGCGTCGGACCGATGCCGCCCGTCGTGAACACGTAATCGTACTTGGCGCGCAGCTCGTTCACCGTCGCGGCGATGGTTTCGCAGATGTCGGGGATGACGCGCGCCTCCTTGAGCACGACGCCGACCTGCGCCAAGCCCTGCGCGATATAGGCGAGATTGGTGTCCTGGGTGCGGCCGGACAGGATTTCGTTGCCGATGACAAGAACGCAGGCGGTGTAGGTCTTGTCCGGCACGGCGGTGTCGCTCATGCGTTTCCCTTAGCGCCAATCGCGCAGCGGAGCAATCGGCTCTGGATCATCCGTGGCGGTGCCGGTGATGGATGTCGGGATAATGCGGATGGCTGTGCACCAGCCGCGCATGAACGTGACGATGGCTGTGCGGCTCGCCCGGCGGATCGTCCGGCGCGTGCGCATGCTGATGGTGTTCGTCGTGCCAATGAAAATGCTCGTGCTCCATCGGCTCGTGCACATGCTCGTGCTGGTGCTGCTCGGTGAGATGCAGCGCGACGCCCGCCGCCATCAGCACGGCGGCGACAAGGAACGTCGCGGTCACCGGTTCGCCAAAGCCGACGATCGCCACGGCCGCACCGACGAACGGCGCGACTGAAAAATAGGCCATGGTGCGCGCCGCGCCGAGCTCGCGCAGCGCGACGACGAACAGGCATAGACTCACGCCGTAGCCGAAAAAGCCGACGATGCCCGCGCCGGCAATCGCCGGCAGCGGCGGAAAATTGCCGTCGATCGACAGCGCAAAGCCGACGTTGACCGCACCCGCCACCAGGCCTTTGATCGCAGTCAATCGAACCGGATCGACGCCGGAAATCTTGCGCGTCAGATTGTCGTCGATCGACCATGCGAAGCACGCCGCGACGGTCCACAAATTTTCCCAGTCGAAGCCGGCGTGGCCGTTCCACGACAGCACCACGCCGCCGGCGACCACGGCAGCCGCGCCGATGCCGATCCGCAAATCGACGAACTCGTGGAAGACCAGCCAGGCAATCGCCAGCGCGAAAACGCTCTCGAGATTGAGCAGCAGCGCCGCCGTCGCCGCCTGGGTTTCGGCGAGACCGAGCATCAGCAGCACCGGACCACAGACGCCGCCGGCAAAAATCGTCGCGATCAGCCATGGCAGATCGGCCGCACGCAACGGCGCGCCTTGCGATGTGCCGCGCCAGCGCTGCCACCCCAGAACCGCCGTCAGGCCGATGCCGGAGGCGAGATAGAGCAAGCCGGCGAGCAACCACGGGCTGACCGCACCGAGCAGGGCTTTGGCCAGCGGCGTGCTCGCGCCGAACAGCGCCGCTGACGCCAAAGCCATCGCGATGCCGGCCCTGCCGGGATGTGCGTCGCCGCCCATCCCGCATCATAGCGCACCGGCGCAATGCCGATGCGGTTACTCGCGCTCGTAGGTGCCGATCAGCAGGCCCTTGGCGATGGCGAAGACGTGCAGCGCATCGATCAGTTCGGTGCGCCCCGGCGCCGCGGTGTCGATGGTCAGCGGGTTGCGCAGCGCGAAGATCTGGAAGGCGTA
>Ga0126373_10002808_pt1 | contig 12877 bp, 11 predicted proteins | sample PanSoiMetPlot_11_FD_92545 | JGI IMG/M metagenome (GOLD analysis project Ga0126373, IMG submission 92545) | Tropical forest soil microbial communities from Panama - MetaG Plot_11 | ecosystem: Environmental > Terrestrial > Soil > Tropical forest > Bulk soil | place: Panama | collected 2016-02-17
CTTCATCACCAGCGCCGAGCACGACATGGCTGACAACATCTTGCACATCGTGCTGGCCAGGCCCGAGGGAGCCGGGCCCGGCACTAAGGGACTGTCGATGTTCCTCGTGCCGAAGTTCCACGTGAATCAGGACGGCTCGCTCGGTGAGCGCAACGGCGTCTACACGACGAACGTCGAGCACAAGATGGGCCTGAAGGCGTCGACGACATGCGAGCTGACGTTTGGTGGCGAGCACCCGGCGGTCGGCACGCTCGTCGGGGATGTTCACGACGGCATCCGGCAGATGTTCCTGATCATCGAGTTCGCCCGGATGCTGGTCGGCACCAAGGCAATCGCGGCGCTGTCCACCGGATACCTGAACGCGCTTGATTACGCCAAGACCCGCGTGCAAGGCGCGGACCTGACGCAGCTGACGGACAAGGCCGCGCCGCGCGTCACCATCATGAAGCACCCCGACGTCAGGCGCAGCCTGCTCTTGCAGAAGGCGTACGCCGAGGGCATGCGGGCACTCGTGCTGTACACGGCGAGCCAGCAGGATGCCGTTCAGGTCGCCGCGGCCCGGGGCGACAAGGACGATCGCGCCGTCGCGGTGAACGAGCTGCTCCTGCCGATTGTCAAGGGCGTGGGCTCCGAGCGAGGCTACGAGCAACTCGCCCAGTCCCTGCAGACGCTGGGCGGCTCCGGCTACCTCCAGGATTATCCGATCGAGCAGTACATCCGGGACGCCAAGATCGACAGCCTGTATGAGGGCACGACGGCAATCCAGGGCATGGACCTGTACTTCCGCAAGATCGTCCGCGACCAGAGTGTCGCGCTGACCTACCTGCTCGAGCAGGTTCGCGAGTTTGCGACCGCAGACAACGGCAATGGCCGGCTCAAGAAGGAACGAGCCACGCTGGCTAAGGCGGCCGACAACGTCGAAGGCATCGTCACCGCCATGAACGGCTTCCTCGGCAGCAGCCTCGAGCACGCGCCCGAGATCTACCGCGTCGGTTTGAACACAACCAGGCTGCTGCTCGCGCTCGGGGACCTTGTGGTCGGCTGGCTACTCGCCCGGCAGGCCGAGGTGGCCCTCACCAAGCTCGACCAGGGCGGCCGGAGCGCCGCCGACACAGCGTTCTATCAGGGCAAGGTGGCGACGGCCGCGTTCTTTGCCGCGACCGTGCTGCCCCGCCTCGGCTCCGAGCGTGAAATCGCCGAAGCTACCTCGCTCGACCCAATGGAGCTTGCCGAAGAGGCGTTCTGATCCTGGTAAGACCAGCGCCTCCCGAACCCGCGAGTGGATCAGATCTCATACTGAACGGCAGCGCGCGACTTGGTGTTCGGTCGACTGAACCGCCGGATGATGTCCTGGTGCTGGGCGCTGTCGCGATAGCCGGCGTAGCTGTCTGCGTCGTCGAAGTCGGCAACCACGGCGAAGTCGAAGTTGCCCTCGTTGATTCCGACATCAGGTCCCGCGTTGTACGCCTTCAGCCCCGGCAGCGTGGCCGCCATGGCCCTCAGTTCGGCTGCGAACTGCTGCTCCATCTCCTCCGTCATGTCCTCGGTCCAGGTGAACAGCGCGACATGCCTGATCATCAGGTTTCCTCCGCGGTGATGTGCCTTCGTTGTCCGGCTTATCCGGCAGGTTCAGGACCAGGCGAGCATCGTCAGCGGGTCCGTCAGCATCGCGCCGACGTCCCGCAGCACGGCCGAGCCGAGGTCCCCGTCAACGAGCCGGTGATCGAACGACAGGGCGAGCGTACAGACCTTGCGCACCGCCAGCTGGCCGTCGACTACCCACGGTGCATCCCTGATCTGGCCGAACGCCAGGATCGCCGCTTCCCCCGGAGACAAGATCGGCGTACCGGTGTCGACGCCAAAGACGCCCACGTTGGTGATCGTGATGGTGCCATGCGTGAGGTCGGCGGGCGTGGACTTGCCGGCTCGCGCGGTGTCGGACAGCCGGGCCAGCGCCCGCGCAAGCTCAGGCAGCGACAGCGCGTGCGCGTCCTTGACGTTCGGCACGACAAGCCCGCGCTCGGTCGCCGCCGCGATGCCCAGGTTCACGTAGTGCTTGACCACGATCTCCTGAGCGTCCTCGTCCCAGCGCGAGTTGATCATCGGGTGCCGCGCCACGGCCAGGATGAGCGCCCGCGCGACGAGCAGTAGCGGCGACACCTTGACGTCGGTGAACTCCGGCAGCGCACGCAGCCTGGCCGTCGCCTTCATCGTCTCGGTGATGTCGATCTGCAGGAATTCGGTCACGTGCGGCGCCGTGAATGCACTAGCGGCCATCGCCGCCGCGGTGTGCTTACGCACGCCGCGGATGGCGATCCGCTCCTCACGCGCGACCGCAGTGACCGTCGGAGCGCTCTGGATAGGAACGGGGCCGACTGCCGCTACCGCCGCCGCTTGCTGAACGTCGTCTCGGGTAATCGACCCGTTCGGCCCGGTGCCGGTGACCGCAGCGAGGTCGACGCCCAGATCCCTGGCCATCTTGCGAACAGGAGGCTTCGCCAGCGCGGTCGCGCCCCGCCCGGGCTCGCCGCCCGACGCGAGCGCACCAGCGCCGTTGGCGTTCGCTCGCGTCGCGCTCGGTGCAGCGCTCGCGGCCGCCGGGACCGGTCCCGACGGTGCAGGCGCGGCTCCGCCGTTGGCCGGCCGCCCCGACGTCGTCTTGCGCGCCCGGCGAGCGGTCGAGCCGAACTTCACGCCGTAACCGACGAGCACCGCCTGCCGCTCGGCCTTAGGCGCCGGGCTGCCGTGGATACCGGGTTCGACGGCACCCTCGATGGGCGGAGACGGCACGAGATCCTCGTTTTCGCTAATCAGGCGCTGAGCCGCGGCCTCGGCCGGCACTGCGTCCTCCGGCGCCTGGGCCCGTGCCGCACCCGCCGGCGCCGCCTCCATCGGGACAGCGCTCGCGCCCGCGCCTACCTGCACGGCGATGATCGGCGTGCCAACGTCGGCTGTCTGGCCTTCAGACACGAGCAGCTTCGCGACGACGCCCTCGTACGGACTCGGCAACTCCACGACCGCCTTGGCGGTCTCGATCTCCACGATGATCTGGTTCAAGGTGACCTGATCACCGGGCTTGACGTGCCACCTGACGATGTCGGCCTCGGTCAGGCCTTCGCCGACATCAGGGAGCTTGAACTCCTTGAGTTCTGACATGCGGGCCCTCTCAGTAGCTGAACGTGCGGTCGACAGCATCCAGGATCCGATCCAGGTCGGGCAGGTAATGCTCCTCCAACCGGGATGGCGGATACGGGGTGGTGTACGCGCCCACGCGCAGTACCGGAGCCTCAAGGCTGTAGAAGCACTCCTGGGTCACCTGCGCCGCGATCTCCGCGCCAATGCCTCCGGTCACGACGGCCTCATGCACGACGACGCACCGGCCCGTCTTGCGGACAGAGGCAAAGATCGCCTCGGTGTCGAGCGGAGCCAGCGACCGCAGGTTGATGACCTCCATCGACTTGCCGTCGTTCGCCGCCGCCACGGCCGCCTCGGCGCAGGTGCGCACCATCGGGCCGTAGCACAACACCGTCACGTCGCTGCCGGCGACCAGGACCTGCGCGGACTCCAGCGGCAGTGCGGCCGCCAGGCCACCCTCGATGTCAACCTCGGCCTTGTCCCAGTACCGCCGCTTGGGTTCGAAGAACAACACCGGGTCATCGCACGAAGCGGCCTGCTGGATCATCGCGTACGCGTCCACGGGATCGCCGCAGGACACGACGCGCAGTCCGGGCGTATGCGCGAACAGCGCCTCGGGCGATTCACTGTGATGCTCGACCGCGCCGATGCCGCCGCCGAACGGGATCCTGATCGTGACGGGGAGGCGCACGGTTCCGAGCGACCGGTACCTCATCTTCGCGAGCTGGGTGACGATCTGGTCGAACGCCGGGAAGACGAAGCCGTCGAACTGGATCTCGCAGATCGGCCGGTAGCCACGAAGCGCGAGCCCAATCGCAGTGCCGACGATGCCCGACTCGGCGAGCGGGGTGTCGATGACCCTGGCCTCGCCGAAGTCCTTCTGCAGCCCGTCGGTCACTCGGAAAACACCGCCGAGCTTGCCGACGTCTTCGCCCATAATGAGCGCCTTCGGATCGTTCTCGAGGGCCTTGCGCAGGCCTTCGTTCAGCGCCTTCGACAGGGTGAGCGTGGTCATCGCGCGGCCTCCTCGGCGACGAACGAGTCAAGGTAGGCAGCGAACTCAGTCCGCTCAGCCGCTAGCTGCGCCGTCTCCGACGTCAGCACGTCGTCGAACATCGAGTCGACCGACGGGTCAGGCATTTGCTGACAGCCAGCCCGCACCCTGGCTCCCACGGCGGCAGCTTCGGCTTCAACCTCGTCGAAGAAGCTCATCTCGGCTTGCTCGGTGCGGATCAGGTACTGCTTCACGCGCTCGATGGGATCCTTCAGTTTCCACGCTTCCAGCTCGGCCGACAGACGGTACCTAGTGGGGTCGTCGGTTGTTGTGTGCGCGCCCATGCGGTACGTGAACGCTTCGATCATCGTCGGGCCCTGTCCGTCGCGCGCCGCCTGCAAGGCTTTGCGCGTCACGGCCAGGCAGGCCAGCACGTCGTTGCCGTCGACCCGGACGCCCGGGAAGCCGAATCCCCTGGCCCGTATGTACAGCGGAGTCCGACTCTGGCGCTCCAGCGGCTCCGAGATCGCCCACTGGTTGTTCTGGCAGAAGAACACGACGGGCGCGTTGGTGACCGATGCCCAGATGAAGGACTCGTTGACGTCGCCCTGGCTCGTCGCGCCGTCACCGAAGAACGCGATGACGGCCTCGCCGTCCTCGCCGACGGCGCCGTCGCGCTGGATGCCCATCGCGTAGCCGGTCGCGTGCAGCGTCTGGCTGCCGATGACGATCGTGTACAGGTGGAAGTTGTGCGCGGTGGGATCCCAGCCGCCGTGGCTGACGCCGCGGAACAGCTCGAACAGCTTCAGCGGATCCAGGCCGCGGCACCAGGCCACGCCGTGCTCACGGTAGGTCGGGAACGCCATGTCGCGCGCGCCAAGGGCGCGGCCGGCGCCGACCTGGGCGGCCTCCTGACCGAGCAGGGAAGCCCAGATCCCGAGCTCACCCTGGCGTTGAAGGGCGATCGCTTCGAAGTCAATCCGGCGGACGATGACCAGGTCCCGGTAGAGCGCCTTGACCTCGTCGGCGGTGATCTCAAGTGGATAGTCCGGGTGCTCGACTCGCTCACCTTCCGGGGTGAGGAGCTGGATCAGCTCAGCAGGGTCCGCCTGTCGTTCTGGTTCTCGGGCTGCAGCCCGATTAGCAGAGCGGGCGGCGCGTCCGGCATCTTTGACGGCCACGTGCCACTCCTTGCATCTTCATGTTCGATCTGGAACTAGCCCGGACCGGTGTGTCGCCCCGTCGGTGACGGTGCGACAGTACTATCGCTGCGCCTGCGATGGTCAAGCACAACTGACCACAGGGTACCGATGGTGACGCACGTCACTAATCGGGTCACGGTGGCTACCTTTAAGGCTACTGCCGGGCGGCCCGGATCCCTACCCGATGCTGAGGACGCGGCTCGCGTACTGTTCGGGATGTGCCCAGATTTGTGATCGACGTGATGCTGAAGCCTGAGATTCACGACCCTCAGGGTGAGGCGATCGCCAGCGCCTGCCGGCGCCTCGGCTTTGGCCAGGTCTCCGGTGTCCGTCAGGGCAAGAGGTTCGAGATCGACCTAGCTGAGCCTGTCGAGGAAGAGCGGATGACCGAGCTGGCGGCCGAGTTGCTCGCAAACCCCGTCATCGAGGTGTTCTCCATCCATCCCGCCTAACTGATAAGCCGAAGGCCTGCGCATTACCAACGGGCATTACTGAGACACCGCGATAAAGGTGCCGCTGGGCGAGGCTCCACCATTTCCTTTGCGGCCCTGAGCGCCTGCTTCCACGAGCATCGTCGTCACAGCCGCACGCTTGTGCTTACTCGATTGTTATTTTCGCCTAACCGGCGCAGGGTCCGCGCGCCGTCGCGCTGCGAACTATCGCAACGTGCGTTTCCGCAGCTCAAGTACGCCGCAGCGGCATCAGCGCGGCAGCAGACGGTAGCGCACTGTTCGTCCAGAGATCGCCTGAGTTCATGATTACCGGGCTCCGTCTGGGGAAGCCTTCAGAATGTGAACTGACTGTTTCGGCACTGGCGAGGAGCGGATGCGATCTCGGGTGTTCCATTCTGGGGAGCCGACCGCAGACGTAGAGTTCTGCCTGGTGTTCCCCCGGGAATCGCTGAGCGTCCCGGTGATGCGGCGGGTCCTGGGTGACACGCTCACCCGTCTTGGCATCGTCGAAAGCTGCACTAACGACATCCTGCTGGCGGTGACTGAGGCGTGCACAAACGTGCTGCGCCACGCCGGGCCAGGTCGGCGTTACGAGCTGGTAGCCCACGTCAGCAGCAAGCAGTGCCTGCTCGAGGTACTCGACAGCGGCCGCGGCTTCGATCCCGCCGCCATCAGCCGCCGGTCGGGAATCCGGCACTCGGTGCGACCAGTCGCCGGGCTGCGCCGGCACCAGACCGCTCCGGCGTCGACAGCTCCAGGCTCACCCACCACGCTGCGCAGCCGGATCGCCCGGTCGAGGCGGCTGGCCAGGGAACGCGCCATCGCCGAGCTGCCCGAGTCGGGGCGCGGCCTGGCGATCATGCAAGCTTGCGTCGACGACGTGATCATGCGCAGCAAGCCAGGTCAGGGAACCGTCGTGTCGCTGAACAAGCGGATCGAGTGGCGCAGCGATTCACCGTTGGCGCGGCGACCTGCTTCTCAGCTCAGGGACGCGGGGTAAGCGGGTAGCCTGCGAGCATGCGCCGCTCGCGAGGACGCTCATGACGGCCCGGATCGGAGTCGTCGCATTCCCAGGTTCTCTTGATGATCGTGACGCCCTGCGAGCCGTCGAGCGCGCCGGCGCCACGCCCGTCGAGCTGTGGCACGGCGATCCCAGCCTGCACCAGGTGGACGCCGTCATCTTGCCTGGCGGCTTCTCTTACGGCGACTATCTGCGGTGCGGCGCGATCGCGCGTTTTGCGCCGGTAATGGCCGAGATCATCGCCGCCGCCGCTCACGACCTGCCGGTCCTGGGCATCTGCAACGGCTTCCAGATTCTGTGCGAGGCGCATCTCCTGCCCGGTGCGCTGACCCGCAATCAAGGACGGCGTTTCATCAACCGGGACGTGCGGATCAGGATTGAGAACAACACCTCCGCGTGGACGAACGGATACGACGCAGGCGACGAGATCACCGTGGTGCTGAAGAGCGGCGAGGGTGCCTACGTGGCCGACGAGCCGACGGTGGCCGACCTCGAATCACGTGGTCAGATCCTGGGCCGGTACGTCGACGGGAACCCGAACGGATCGGTAGCCGAGATCGCCGGCGTCGTCAGTGCGGCCGGTAACGTGGCGGGGCTCATGCCCCATCCCGAGCACGCCATCGACATCCTCACCGGCCCGGGCGCGGAGGGCCTCGGCTTCTTCACCTCGGTCCTACGGACCGCCACGGGTCGGATCAGCGCGGGAGCAACGAGCACCGGGGCAAGGAGCACGGGCCGATGAGCGGGCCCGGAACGACGGTCGCAGCCCACGACACCGTGGCCGCTGCCGTAGCCACGCCTGACCGCTCTCAGCCGTTCGCTGCGCTCGGGCTGACCGCGGACGAGTTCGCGCGGATTGTCAGCATTCTCGGCCGCAGGCCGACCGATGCCGAACTGGCCATCTACTCCGTGATGTGGAGCGAGCACTGCTCCTACAAGTCCTCGCGCAAGCACCTGCGCCAGTTCGCTGACAAGGCACCGGCCACTGACGTGCTGCTCGCTGGCATCGGACAGAACGCCGGCGTCGTCGACATCGGACACGGCTACGCGGTCACGTTCAAGATCGAGTCCCATAACCACCCGTCCTATGTGGAGCCGTTCCAGGGCGCGGCGACCGGTGTGGGCGGCATCGTTCGGGACATCCTGGCCATGGGTGCGCGCCCGGTCGCGGTGATGGACGCGCTGCGGTTCGGGCCTGCCGACGCGCCGGACACTCACCGCGTGCTGCCCGGCGTCGTGAGCGGTATCTCCTTCTACGGCAACTGCCTGGGCCTGCCCAACATCGGTGGCGAGCTGGCGTTCGATCCCTGCTACCTCGGCAACCCGCTGGTAAACGCGCTGTGCGTCGGTGTCCTCAGGCACGAGGACCTCAAGCTGGCTGCCGCCACCGGGCCGGGCAATCAGGTCGTACTGTTCGGCTCGCGTACCGGCCCCGACGGCATCGGCGGGGCGTCGGTGCTTGCCAGCGCCTCGTTTGGTGGCGCCGGCGAGGGAGCGAAGCGACCAAGTGTCCAGGTCGGCGATCCGTTCATGGAGAAATTGCTCGTCGAGTGCTGCCTCGAGCTCTACCAGGCCGGGCTTGTGGTCGGAATCCAGGATCTCGGCGCGGCCGGCGTGGCCTGTGCGACGACGGAGCTGGCAGCCGGCGGCGGCACCGGCATGCGGGTCTGGCTGGATCAGATACCACTGCGAGACGCCTCGCTCGGCCCGGCCGAGATCCTGATGAGCGAGTCGCAAGAGCGCATGATGGCGATCGTTGCGCCGGAACATGTGCCGGCGTTCATGGCAATCTGCGCGAAATGGGATGTCCACGCGACGGTCATCGGCGAGGTCACGGGATCGGGTCGGCTCGAGATGACCTGGCACGGTGCGCACGTAGTGGACATTCCGCCCGGCAGCGCTGCCGATGAGGGCCCGGTGTACGACCGGCCGGTGCGTCGCCCTGACACCCAGGACGCGCTCGCAGCCGACGATCCGGCCCGGTTGCTCCGGCCAAGCCCGGCCAGCGCCGGCGTCGGCGCGGACCTGCGGGCCGACCTCATGCTGCTGCTCGGGTCGCCGGAGGGTGGCGACAAGACCTGGGTGACCGAGCAATATGACCGCTACGTTCGCGGCGACACTGTCCTGGCGATGCCACACGACAGCGGGCTGCTGCGGGTAGACGACTCAATCGGGCTCGGTGTCGCGCTGGCGACCGACGGCAACGGGCGGTACTGCGAGCTGGATCCCTACACGGGAACGCAGCTGGCGCTGGCCGAGGCGTACCGCAACGTGGCCGTCTCAGGAGCCAGACCGCTCGCCGTGACCAACTGCCTGAACTTCGGCTCACCCGAAGACCCGGCGGTGATGTGGCAGTTCACGGAGGCGGTGCGCGGCCTGGCGGACGGCTGCCAGCAGCTTGGCGTGCCGGTGACGGGCGGCAACGTCAGCTTTTACAACCAGACCGGGAACGCGCCCATCCAGCCGACTCCCGTGGTCGGGGTGCTCGGTGTGCACGACGACGTGCGCCGACGGGTCGGCTCGGGCTTCAGCAGGCCGGACGCCGCTATCGTCCTGCTCGGCGAGACCAGAGCGGAGTTCGGTGGCTCACTTTGGGCATGGCTCCGGCATGGCCACCTCGGCGGCATGCCGCCCGCGGCGGACCTGAACGCCGAGCGCGCGCTCGCTGATGTCCTGGTCGCGGCGGCCGCGCGCGAACTGCTGACCGCGGCGCATGACGTCTCCGACGGCGGCCTGGCCATCGCGCTGGCCGAATCATGCCTGGCCGGCGGGACCGGCTGTACGGTCGCACTGCCAGCCGATCCGGCCACGTTCCTCTTCAGTGAATCCGCGGCACGGGCAGTCGTCGCGGTCCGTCCCGGTGCGGAGCCGGAGTTCATCGCCGTGTGTCAGCAGGCGCGCGTGCCGACGGTCAGGCTCGGCGCAACGGGTGGCTCGGCGCTGGTGGTCAGCGGACTGTTCTCGGTGCCTCTCGACGAGCTTCGCGAGGTGCACCGCGGCGCCCTGCCCGCGTTGTTCGGCTGAGCTATAACGTCGACCACCAGAAGGCGACGAGCTGGTCGGCCCGCTGCTGGGCCGCGCACGCGCCGAGGCCAGCCCCGAAGGTCTGGCCGGAAAGCTGGCCGGTCCGCGTCAGGCAATCGCCATCGCGCAGGTTCGCGTACTGGTAGTAATCGTGTCCCTGGTTCAGCACCGCAGCCTGCGCGCGGCGCCAGCGCTGCGCGTCGCTGAGGTCACAGTGCCGCAAGGCTAGCCTCGGCTTGTTGCCGGTGCCGGTCGCGCTGAGGCACTGCCCAGTCGGCAGGTAGATGAAGATGTACGTCGCGCCGCCCATCAGGTCGGCGGTCCACTGCGGCGCGCCCGTGCTCTGCTGCGCCTGCGCGACCGGGCTGAAGGCCAGCGCGCCATCTTGGGCTCGAAGCTGAAGCAGCTGACCGCTGGCACTACCCGGCTGGGTGTCCGTGGTCACGAGGCCGACAGTCTGATAGCTGATCACCCGGGCGGGCAGTGGAGGTGGCCGGTGCGGCGTTGCCGGGTGGAACGCCACCACGTACGCGGTCACCGCCCCAGCCGCCAGCGCAACCACAACGCCCAGGCCAGCGAGTCTGGGCAGCCAGGAACCCCTGGCCCGCCTGCCCGTTGATCGGCGCTGACCTGGCATACCGAACGAATACCCGGATCAGGTCGCCGATGGGGCCAGATGGCCGGAAATTCCGTAAGAAATTTCTTTCTGGCCTCGGCGGATGCGCCGCCAGCGAGTGACAGATGGGTCCGCTAGCCTGCTTAGCCGTGCCACCGCGTGGACCTGACCTGGCCAAGCTGCTCGTCGCGGTCAACGACCAGCGCGCAGTGCTTGGTCAGCCGCCGTGGGAAGGGCTGGCGACAGAACGTGCACTCGGCGCGGCGAGCCTGGCCGCGGTGACGGGGGCGCTAGCTGCGGATTCGCCGCCGCTGCGTCCCGCACTGCGGGCCGCGGTCAGGTACAGCCTGGGTCTGCTTGAGCAGCGCGTCCCTGGCCGGACGGTGGAGGTGCGGGTCCCGCCGTTCGCCGCGATCCAGTGCGTGCCCGGGCCGCGCCATACCCGCGGGACGCCGCCGAACGTGGTCGAGACCGATCCGCTGACCTGGCTAGACCTGGCGGCCGGGCGGGTTGGCTGGTCGGCCGCCGTCGCGGCTGGCCGGGTGCGGGCCAGCGGCCAGCGCGCGGACCTTTCTCCGTACCTTCCGCTTGTGTCGAGCGGATCTGGCGGGCCGGGAAGTCACTAGAATTAACCGGTGATTAAGCCCGACGGCCTGCTGTCGCACGATCCCAACGAGCAGCCGCCGAGGGATGCTTGCGGCGTCTTCGGCGTATGGTCGCCTGGCGAGGACGTGGCCAAGCTCGCCTACTACGGCCTGTACTCACTCCAGCACCGCGGCCAGGAGTCCGCCGGCATCGCGGTCAGTGACGGATCCCGAATCGTCGTCTACAAGGACATGGGCCTGGTTGCCCAGGTGTTCAACGAGTCCGTACTTAGCACGCTTCGCGGGCATATCGGCGTCGGCCACTGCAGGTACTCCACCAGTGGATCCTCGGTCTGGGAGAACGCGCAGCCGACGTTCCGCGCCACCCCGTCGGCCAGCCTTGCGCTCGGTCACAACGGCAACCTGATCAACACGCTCGAGCTGGCCAGCTTGCTGAACGGCCAGTCCAGCTCGCTCGGCGGGCGCGCCACGTCGGACACTGACGTACTGACAGCGCTGTTCGCGGCGAGCGGCCAGGACGTCCTGGCTGACGGCGAGGCGGGGGCCGGCGTTCATCCCGGCGTCGAGGCCGCCGCGCTGTTGGCACTGCCGCTGGTCCGCGGCGCGTTCTCGCTCGTGTTCATGGACGAGAAGACCCTGTACGCGGCTCGCGACCCGCAAGGCTTCCGGCCGCTGGTGCTCGGTCGGCTGGCACGCGGCTGGGTCGTCGCGAGTGAGACCGCGGCCCTGGACATCGTCGGTGCCGCGTTCGTGCGCGAGATCCAGCCAGGCGAGATGGTCGCCATCGACGAGGGCGGGGTTAGGTCACATACGTTCGCGGCGGCGCAACCGCGTGGCTGCTTGTTCGAATACGTGTACCTGGCCCGGCCCGACACGGCGATTGCCGGGCGCAGTGTGCAGGCAGCCAGGGTCGAAGTCGGCAAGCGGCTCGCAGCCGAGCAGCCAGCCGACGCCGATCTGGTCATCCCGGTGCCTGAGTCGAGCACCCCCGCAGCCATCGGATACGCGCAGGCCAGCGGCATCCCCTACGGCCAGGGCCTGGTCAAGAACTCATACGTGGGCCGGACATTCATCCAGCCCAGCCAGACCATCAGGGAACGCGGCATCCGGCTCAAGTACAACCCGCTGCGCGACGCGATTGCCGGCCAGCGGCTAGTTGTGGTGGACGACTCGATCGTCCGCGGCAACACCCAGCGGGCCATCGTGACCATGCTGCGCGAGGCCGGCGCCGCCGAAGTGCACGTCCGGATATCCAGCCCGCCGGTGGCCTGGCCGTGTTTCTTCGGGATCGACTTCGCCAGTCGCGCCGAGCTGATGGCCGGGAATCTGTCCACTGAGGAGATCAGGCAGTCGATTGGTGCTGACTCGCTGGGATTCGTCTCGCTCGAGTCCCTGATCGCCGCGACCTCCGTGCCTGCCGGCAAGCTGTGTCATGCCTGCTTCGACGGCGACTATCCGATCCCGGTGCCCGAGGACGAGCGGGGCAAGCACCTGCTTGAGGCCGTCGGCCCGGGGGCCGAAAGGCAGTAGTTGACCAGCCCGAGCAACGACGGCGAGCGGCCACCGGCAGCCAGCCAGCCGGTTAGCTACGCGTCGGCGGGTGTTGATATCGCCGCCGGGGACCGGGCAGTCGAACTCATGAAGGCAGCGGTCGCCAAGACCGCGGGCCCGGAGGTGATCGGCGGGATCGGCGGGTTCGCCGGCCTGTTCGACGTCTCCAAGATCCTTGGCATGCGGCGTCCCTTGCTGGCCACATCGACCGACGGTGTCGGCACCAAGGTCGTCATTGCCCACCGCCTCGGCAGATACGACACCATCGGCATCGACC
>Ga0126373_10002809_pt1 | contig 12877 bp, 11 predicted proteins | sample PanSoiMetPlot_11_FD_92545 | JGI IMG/M metagenome (GOLD analysis project Ga0126373, IMG submission 92545) | Tropical forest soil microbial communities from Panama - MetaG Plot_11 | ecosystem: Environmental > Terrestrial > Soil > Tropical forest > Bulk soil | place: Panama | collected 2016-02-17
CAGGGAGCCTGACCAACCTTGATCTGATTGATGAGTATCGACTCTACATCCATCCCATCGTGCTTGGTCATGGCCAGCCATTCTTCGCCGGCCCCCGGCCGCGTCTCCGCCTTGTGGCCATCGAACGAATTGGCGAGGACGTGATCAGGTTGACGTACGTTCCTGCTTAATCGCGCGACTCGCCCGACGAACTGCGCCGACTCGACAGGTCCGCCTTGGGTCGAAACCCGAATTTCAAACGACTGACGCTCAGTTAGTGAGTTTCGGCAAAGCTGCGAGAAGTTTGTGCCGGGACCCAAGATGTTCCGACACGTTCAAGCAGCAGTTGGAAGAGGCGCGTGCAGAGTGGCGGCGCAGGCACCCCGAAAGTGCAGTGATAAAATAAACTGCAGGTCGTGACAGCAATCACTTCATCTGGGCTCCCTTGCCAATAACCTAGTCAGGTAATGACTCGGGGCTGCTTCGCATTTCTGTTGGCTTTGGCATCGCTCTGTCAGGGTTGCGAATCGCAACCGCCAGACACAGCTACCGCGGCTCCACGCGTACAGATAATCACCATGAAGGTGACAAAGGTCGAACGGTCAGACCGCGAGATCAACCATATCTGGTGGGATGAGCTGCGTTTTGTCGCAATGATGGAAAACGCCGCTATCACTTCTTTGCAAACTGCCGACCAGATGCGGCCGCGTGCACCTTCCTTGTCCCGGCGGCTGGTCAGAACTGCGCGATCGAGTTGCACCGTCAGCCGAACCTGACCTACTGCACGATAAAAGACAGTACGAGCTTGGATCACTACTACACTGAAGAGAGTGAAGAACTGCTGCCGTGGTGAGTAAGTTCACGGAATGAGGACCGATGATAAAGTAGACTGTGCTCCCACGCATTCATCCCATGCGGCTCCGTCTGGTGCGGCAGCCCTTCGACCATCCCGATTACATTTTCGAGCTAAAACACGACGGTTTCCGGACGATCGCGTACCTGCAGAACGGCGAGTCGAAGCTCGTTTCGCGCAATCAGAGGAACCTGGGATTTGAGGCACTCAAGCGGTCGCTCGCGAAGCTGCCCGTCGAGAACGCCAGCCTTGACGGCGAGGTTATTTGCCTCGATGCGCAGGGTGTGAGCCAGTTCAACCAGTTGCTCAGCCGGAAAGGTGAGCCAGTTTTTTATGCGTTCGACCTTCTGTGGCTTGATGGCAAGGACCTGAGGCAGATTCCCCTTGTCGAGCGAAAGAAACGGCTCGCGCGGCTCGTCCGGGCCGCAAATTGCTCACGCCTGCTTTATTCGCAGCAGATCGAACAGCACGGGAAGGCCTTTTTCGCGGAAATCTGCGCCCGCGACCTTGAGGGGATTGTGGCGAAGCGAAAACTCGGCATTTACAAGGACGACGCACCCGGCTGGTTGAAGCTCACAAAACCCAACTTATTCGCAGGCCGAGGGACGGCACGAACTGCTGACTCGCGGCAGAAGTCGCGCAGGTTAACCACGAGAACGGCAACGGCTTGGACAATAGGCGCGCAGAATCTTAGTGGAGTTAGAAGAGCCGACCGAGATTAGCGTCGACTTTTTCCGATTACCCCACCATGCACTGGCTACCGAACCCGTGGCAGCGGCTGTTGTCGTTCTGGTACCTTCTAAGTTACATCGCTGAACGGTAAGCTTTAGGAAGAACGTCGAAGTATCGCCATGCTCGCCAAAGAAATCAGCGAGAAACCGAGCAGCAGGAGAACGCTGGGTTCAGGCACCGATTTGATTTCAAGAGTGCCGCCTGATTCAAGGTGGTAAACGCCAAAGTTTGTGAAGGGATCTCCCTGGTCCCCAATCCCCCCTAGCCCGGGTTCGAAAACGCAGCTCAGACCAGTAAATATGGCGCCAATAGGCGGGTTGAAGTTGGTGTTCCTGGGATCGATGGTGACGTCTGTGATGGAACAGCCTTCAGTTACGAGAAGTCCATCCAATGAAGAACTCAGAAGCGAGGAAGCTGGTACCCCTGAGTTGGTCGTCAGGATGGATGGAACCTCGAAAGACCAGTTTACGCTTCCTACGGTGAGGTCAACGCGGTAGCTGTATAGCGCGTCTGCGCATGCGTGAGACGGTAATAGAAAAAGCAGGGTAAAACCGATAACTATTGGACAGAGCCGATACACCATGAGATGCCTCCTTGTTACGCGTTACCGAGAAAGAGTCCCGTGGGTCCCGCAATAACTGCCGGCAAAAGGGGCTGCCGTTGAGAGCGCGACTAATCAGGCGGAGTTCATACTGGACCAGACGGAGAGATCTTAAAGGGGCGGGAAGTTACAGGCCGCGATAGTACTCAGATATTCGATAATCGTCAAATTGCCGAGCCCTAACAAAACATCTGAGTTTCATGCTCCAAATGCTCCAAACCAATCTCACTCGGCAACCTGCCTCGTATCAATCAGGGCCGTGAGGTCGAGGCCGACAACATCCACCTGTAGTTTGATTCCATCGAATGAGGTTCCCACCTCTATCGGCAACCTACCTGCGGAGACTCCCATGACAGAAGAACGGAAGTACGCAGTCCTTTTTGCTGCCACGTTGCTGTGTGCGCGGAAACTGGTGGAGCTGGACTCAGACCGGCCAAGCCCTGCGAAAGTGGCTGCGGTTGAGAACGCAATCAGGCAGGCAAAGTTCGTACTGGATCACATTCGAAAGGTGATGGCCAATGACTAGGGATTAACAGCTGGAAAACACTGTGCTATAAGGATGCGTGCCCAAAAAGGGGCCTCGTAGTTCCTCCCGTCCCGCGAGCTCCCTCCCACTAGCCCACAACAAGGAGGCATTTCATGGCAGCGCGATTCTGGAGAAAACATGAATAAAATTATACTTGCTTTGCTGCTCCTGCTTTCGCCAACCGTCGTATACGCCGATAGCATCGTAAACATAACAGCTACTACTTGTGTGGCGTGTGATACAACCGAAGGGATATCTGGAACGGGGGTGCCTGTCAGCCTCGATGCCTTCCTTACGGTTGCTCCGGTTACAGGAACATTCTTCAATTCCGGCTTGGACTTGCTGTTTCCAAATCTATCCGTCTACGAAGTCACGGGAATTTCGGGAACGCTGAACGGCAATCCCATAACATCCTTCCCCGCTCCGCAAGGACAAGGCTCCTGGCTGAATTCTCAGTTTGCTCTAGGCTCAGTCTGGTTTTCGGCGGGAGGTTCTGAATGTTTTATTGAGAACGATGTAGCAAACAACTTGATCGAAATCATGGACGCAAACGGAGATGGCTTTGGGACGAGTACACCTATAGAGTATTCCGCCGTTGTTGTCAGCACCCCGGAGCCAGGAGCGCTGCTGCTGCTGGCCTGCGGGATCGGTTTACTAGGTATTTTGTACCGGAATTTCCGTATACGCGAATCCTAGCCAGTATACGGCACCTATCGGAGCGCTGTGCTTTAGGCCCGCACTTTTATTTCTTGTTCGGCTTCACCGTGCCGTGCGACTTGTGAGACTTCCAGGTTTCAGACTCGCTGAGCGGCTTGTCGTCCCAGTTCATATGCGGATCGCCCCCGCCTTTGTCGGGCCCGTTGTTGTCCCGTTGAGGTTGCTGCGAAATGACTTCTACCGCCAACGGGAATTTCCTTTTTTCTTCCATTGTGGATCCTCCTATCGCTTACCGCTTGCGCGCCTTCGGTGCTTTCTCACGATTGCGCGCTTCTTTCCAGACGGAATAACCAACTCGCTCGGTTGGAATATTGCCCCAATCGAGATTGTCGCTGATTGCTTCAATGGTATCCGCCGCTTTCGCAGGACCCATCTTGCAAAGGTGTGAGCAGACTTCGGGCGCAAAGCTTAAAAATAATGCGATCTCTGGCCCATTGCGCATGCGCACGCCTTCCGACGCGGAGTTGCGACTACCCTAAACTCTCTTGGCGTGGACGACAAAGACATCCAAGGCATCATGCGCCATAGCGGCATCCGCCTTACGCAAAACATTTACATGAAGAGCTTAAGCAAGGCCCGGATTGCCGCGATGGACACTCTTGAGTCTGCTGATGAACTGTGCAACGACTGTGCAACGATCACGAAGGGCCAAGTAAACTAACATGAGCAACCTATTCATAATTCGCAGGTTAGTGGAGCCGAGGGCGGGACTTGAACCCGCGACCTGCCGATTTCTCCACCGATACCATGTTGTTGGATTCGCGTGCTTTATTCCTCACCATACAGCACGTTTTTGGGGGTTATTTGGCAGGTTCTGTTCAGAGGTTGCTCACAAAATATCTCTAGGATGATCCGTAATCCGACCCGTAATCCCGCTGTCACCACGACAGCGTTGAGACCGTGCTCAAAGTCAACGAACGTATAGTCGTTTGTCCACAGGCGCCCGAAAAGCGTCAGAGTAAGTGCCGGCGCCGACACCATGTACAGTCACCAGCGAAGCTTATGCAACGAATCCGCCCACCCTGAGGCAGCCCAACGTGCACGCCGAGTCCGGGCGAACTCTTGCCGGACTACCAGTGGAATTTTGCGCTGACCTGACCTTCGCGCCCACCGTAGCGGGTACTGGTCACCACACCAAACGTGCTGCTGTTGAAATTGCCATCGGGATTGTTGAATTGCGCATGATTCGCGATATTAAAGAATTCAAAGCGCAACTCGAACGCGAGCGATTCCTTGATGGTTGTCGTCTTCGAGACGCCAAGATCGGTGTTGGCGATTCCGGGACCGTGGAAGAACTGGCGGTTGGCATTGCCGAATGCCCCGAATGGGCCCGATGCGAATGCATCCGGGAAGAAGAACGTGTTCGCACCATTAGGTCCTGGCTTCCTGGGATTCTGAGTCTTGAGGGGCCCGACTAGGTTGGGAACATCAGTATTGGTAATACTACCTGCCAGGGACTGATCATCGGTCTCACCGATCGCTACCGGGAGCCCCGTTGAAAAGCGTGTGATGCCGTTGAGCTGCCATCCTTGGGTCAGCCGCTTCGGCGCCTTTTGAAAAGCCCGATCGAAGGGTATCAACCAAACGTAGCTGATCACAAAGTTATGCCTCATGTCGTAGGAAGAGAGCGAGCGGCTCAGTCGGTAATTCGCGAAATTCACCCATTGGGCAAAGCCGGAGGAATCGTCAATGCCTTTCGAGAAAGTATATGCGGCAAGAATATTTAGGTTGTTTGTCTTATGCTCCACCGAAATTTGACCGGCGTTGTAATTCGAATTGGCAATGTTGGCTGTATAGCTGTTGCCCTGACTGAAGTTGGGCCCAAGTTTGTCCCGCGTCCCCTGGATGCAACCGGACGTGCAACCGTTGACGGTGTCCCAATGACCGGTTGGTGAGGTGTAGGTCATCTGTTCGCCAAAAGGCCCGCAGGTTGGACTGCCCGGAAAAACGTTTGCTGGATTGCTCAATTTCAGGCATAGCGCCTGATTGCCAGGATTGGCGTCATACTGCGAGATAAGTTTGTGACCCTGAGTGCCTACGTACGATACGGTCAACACGGTCGCTTGAGTAAGTTCACGCTGGAACGACAGGTTGTAATGCTCCGCGTACGGCATGCGGTTATGGATGGAGTATCCGGGCGAATAGGAAATGGGCAGATAGATCGAATAATCGAGCGTTTTGTTTGCGGGCGCGCCCGGGATGGGGAATGTGAACGGGAAGCGCTGTGTCTGCGAACTTCCGTCTGCGCGCGTACGGAACGGTTCCTCGAACATGACGGGATTGGGCGAGACCCAATAGAGACCGAATGGCGCGTCGGCTACCTCATAGAACAAGCTCAAGTCTTCAATTGAGGTGTAATAAATCCCGTAAGAGGCGCGGAGACTCGACTTGCCCGGTTCACCAAAAATCGAGCACAATGCTCCGTCGGTAAAGCCTGGAGAGTAGGCTAGTCCCAAGCGCGGGGCAAAGTTGTCGTAACGCGTTGGCGCCAGAGTACTCGGAATGCCCGGATCTCCCGGAACCACCCAGCCAGGCGGCGCGGTTGGGAATTGCGTGGACTGTAGGCCCGGCGCGATGGTTTCAATTTTTCCCTGCGTGTCGTACCAGGGCATGCTGACTTCCCAGCGGATCCCGAGATTGAGCACGAGGTTCGGAGTCACCTTGAAGGAGTCTTGAGCAAATGCGGCGCCGTAGCGTGTGCGGGAATCGAGGAATTGCTGGCTGCACTGGTTATAATCGAGGGGCGCGCCGAGAAGGAAATCCGAGAAATCGTTGCCCGTCTCGCCACCGGACCCTGCGTTGAAGTCGAATGCTCCGTTGGGTGCACAGATGTTGCGCGTGTTGATTTGGAGATAACGAAACTCTCCTCCGAATTTGAGAGTGTGGCGCCCCTTAATCATCGAGAAATTGTCCGTCCATTGGAAAGTGTTATTCGGTTGAAACGCCGTGATCCCGACACCGATACCGAAGTTGGTGAAAGCTATCGCCGGGACTGTCTGCGGAAAACCGGGAGGTCCTGATGGGACAATGCCCAAGGACCCTGGGCCCGTCACGAAACCAAGATCAGAGAGGCTGGCAAAGCCGCTCTCAGGTTCGTTGTTATGCGTTGCGGTACGGAAGAAGCTGAATCGAAACTCGTTGACGTTCGTGGACCCGAAGGTTTTGGTGTTGCTGAGGACGAATTGCTGTGCGAGCGTTGGCGTGAGGCTCGAGAAACCCGGTACGCTGCTACCGCCATACGGATCGAATACTGTGGAGTTATCCCAGTGGTAGTAGAAGGACCAGTTGCCCGTCATCTGGTTATTGAAATCCACGCGCTCCCCGATCTTGTCGTCATTGATCGTTTTCTTGAAACTGGAATTTGAGTACAGACCTGTAACTGGATCGCCCATCGGTATGTAGGGCAGTACTCCCACTGACGGTTTTGAGAATGCCGCAGGCGGGATAATTCCACCTGGAAACACGCACTCAGCGGTGGAAGCACAGGTCGGGGTTGAGTAGGGCTCACCATTAGTGACCGTCTGACCGGTGGTGGGGTTCAGCCGAGACGTCAGCACCTGGGCCCAATAGGCGCCCTGGACCGTTGTTGGATTGCCTGAACCATCGATAAAATCAGTCGGGCTGAAAATGCCGTTTCGCTGGGCCTGTGTCGGCAATTGTACGATACCCGAGCTCTCCCCTCGAACGATCCTGGTTCCTTGGTAGTCCGTAAACCAGAAAAGCCTGTTCTTCCAGAATGGTCCGCCTGCGGCGAATCCGAATTGATTCTGGCGCAGCTCCGGCTTGGTAGGATCAAAAAATCCCCGAGCGTCGAAGACGTCGTTGCGTAAGAAATAGAATACGTCGCCATGAAAGCTGTTCGCGCCCGACTTGGTGATGGTGTTCATGATCGCGCCGCTGAACTTCCCGTACTCGGCGTCGAAACTGTTGGTGATCAGCCGAAACTCCTCGACGGAATCGAGATTGGGAACTAGCCCGGCACCAAGGTTTCGTCCTTCGCTGACGTCCCCGCCGTTCACAAGAAATGCATTCGCCGTTTCGCGCTGGCCGTTCACAGATATATTGCCGACACTCGATCCGCCCGAGCCTCCTGACACCGGGCGATCCTGCTGAATCGACCCGGATGTGACAGGCACAACACCTGCCTGCAGCCCAAGCAAATCCAAGTAGCTGCGTCCGTTCAAAGGCAGGGAAAGCATTTTCTTCGAATCCACCACGTCACCCAACTGTGTGTTTTCCGTCTGCACTTGTACCGGGTTGGCGACGACGTCTACTTCCTGCAGTGTGGATCCCACATCGAGCGTGACATCAAACCGCAGCTGGTCGTTCACTTTGACCACGATGTCTGTGACGATGAATGGCCGGAATCCGGTCGCGCTGACGCTGAGCTTGTAGGTGCCGCCAGGCAGCGCCAGAAAGCGGAATGAACCGTCGGCAGCCGATACGATGTCATGCGTAAGGTTGGTTTCCAGGTTTATCACCACCACCTTCGCATTGGTGACGGACGCTCCTGAGCGGTCTTTTACGACGCCCTGAATCGAACCAGTAACATCCGCGCGCAAGCTACTCGCGCTTAAAGAGATAAAAACGATGAAAGTCACTAAATTGATACGGAGAGACCACTTCGGCACGATCGCACCTTCTCAAGAACTTCTCTTGCCGTTAACATCGCGGCGAGCTGACACAAACGGCTTAACTCCGAGAGCCTCGTACCACACCATGTTCGGCCTTGGCTTCGCCCTATTCCCCTTTTATTTGCACATTGAAATCGAACTTTTTTGTTACGCAGAGAATCGGCCCGTTTAATTAGCGAAAGTTCTCCACGAGTCTCAGCTCGGCGCCTTGATCGGCTCCCAATTTCGTATACAGGATCCATTGGCCATCCGGGGAGAAAGCTAGTCCATCGGCAAGGAGTCCTAGTCCTTCAAAACTGGCGACCCGCCTGATCTGATTCGTCTGTAAGTCCAAAAACCGGACGGAAGAAGAACGCGAAGCCTCATCTGGCACGGGAACGAAGTAAATTCCTTTGTCAACGATCGCTAGATTGATGTAGATGTACAACCCTTCCAGAACCTTGGCGGCCTGACCGCCAACCAAGGGAACCCTCCACAGGGTTGTGTTGAACAAATTCTTCGTGTAGTAGAGGAATTTACCGTCCGGCGATTCAAGCGGCGCGTAGCCACCGTCCCTCGTCAACTGGGTCGCTTCGCCTCCATCGGCCGGCATCTTCCATACCTGCTGCTCTCCTGTGCGCGCAGAATCAAAATAGATCCACCGTCCGTCATGCGACCAACTCGGGTTCCCATCGTTTGCCGGATGGGTCGTCATGCGCACTGGCTTCCCTCCATCCGCGCCGATCACCCAGATGTCGAACTCCCCCCCTTCCGCATCGGAGTCAAAAGCAATTCGTCTGCCGTCGGGAGACCAGCGCGGAGTTGTGACATCCGGACCGTGAAAAGAAGTCACTTGGACAGGACTCGAACCATCGCTGTTGCATACCCAGATCTCAGGGTGCCCCGAGCGCTCTGATACGAACGCAATTCTCTCCCCGTCTGGTGAGAACTGAGGAGCAGAGTCATCTTGCGTTGAGGAGATGAATGACCGATTGGAAGAGCTGGCTCTAACAACATCGCGGGCACTTGGGCCACCCGGTACCGCCATGCGCCAGATACTCTTTTTTTCGGGACGCCCCTTCGAGTAGGCGAGCCGGTGGCCCCGGCGCGAAATCGCAGGATACCAAGCCTCGTCTCCAAACGGGAGTCGCGCAGGTTCGGCAGATCGAGCCGCGGACCCGGAGACGCCAATTCTCCATAGCCCTTGCCGCAAGGTGCCAAATACAATCTCGCGCCCGTCCTCAGTCCAAGCCGCAGCATAGCCGGTTTGTCCCAGTGGTATCTGCCTGGCTTCGCCCACAGGCTCGAGGCCGTCGGAAACGGGCAATAGACAAAGTCCTGTGCGGAGGTCGCTCGTTCTGATAAATGCCAGTGTTCGCCCGTCGGGGGAGAAGGCTGGGTTGGAATCCCCGCTAAAATCATTCGGTGCAGGCGGCGGAGAAGTCAATCTGCGCTTTTCTCCACCATCGATCGCCACCACAAACAACGCGGCAGGCTCTTTAGGCGAGTCCTTGTGACTGGTCACTAGAAAATTGCCATCGGGCGACCAGGACAGATAAGGTCCCATGACGTTGCCTTCGAGGATCTCCGCGATTTTGCGCTCCGGACCGCCTAGGGCTGGGATCAGCAGTATCGCAGTCCCACCTGGGATATCTCGAAGGAACGCAATGAAGCGGCCGTCTGGCGACCATACCGGGTTGTCATCAGTAGCCGGACCGTTAGTAATCTGCAGTGGCGGCCCGCCTGTGCCGATCAGCTTCACGTATATGTGTAACTTGCTTCCGATTATTCCCTCAGAACTTGCAAAAGCCACCTGGTTACCGTCCGGCGAAAAGCTTGGCTCATACTCAAAGCCCGGACGAGCAGTCAGTGGCACAGACGTTAAAGCCGGTGTTGAAGACTTGGGGGATGAAAGAACGAACCTCAGAACGCCAGCACCTAGCCCGATTCCCAAGAGCAGGGCAACCGCCAAAGGCAACCATCTCCAGCGATGGCGTGTCGTGGCAGGGATTGGGTCCCCCATGCCATTCACAGGAAGCATCCAGCGGTAACCGCGGCGAGGAACGGTTTCGATAAAGTGTGGGTTCTCCGGTGAGTCTCCCAGCACCTCGCGAAGTCGGTTCACGACAGCGTTGAGTCCGTGTTCAAAGTCAACGAACGTCTCGTCGTTGGTCCACAGGCGCCGCTGAAATTCCTCCCGGTTCACTACCTCGCCAGGATGCTCCAGCAAGATCGACAAAACCTGAAAGGGCTGACCCCGGAGTCGCAGTTTCAGCCCGTTCTTGCGTACTTCTCCCTTATCCAGGTCGACTTCAAAGACCCCGAACTTAACGACGCGGGATGTCGTGACTGCTTCCGTCATCAGTGCGGACTCAATTAACGGGCAATGTAGCACCGGGGTCCCCGACCCAGCAAGTGTCTTCTCTGGCTTGTGACCAGAGTCTACAGCGTCTTTTGCTTGAGCAAGTTAGCTTCTGACCTGGTGCCCATCTTCGTCTGATCCCGACAAGTCCTCCTTGCATTGAGATAGCGATATCGGAAGCCCAAGTGGCCCTATACGCGCGAGGCGTGCGGAGGGCAACCATAAGAATCACGGTTACAAAGCGTTATTCAGCACTCAGCGAAGCTTTAAGGAGTCAGCGGCTCAATCGACTCGGGCTGGGCCTAGTAGGGTATCCGCCTTGGTGGCAGTAGTTGGTCCCCCTTTCCGAGAGTCGGCTTGTGCTGCACCCGCCGCTGCGGATCACAATCACGGTTCGTGTTTACGACTACACGCAAGCCCCACCCACCATCCTAGCCCGGGCCGAACGCGAAGCTGGTCGAGTCGAGAATCGCCCCGTTCAATTAGCGAAAGTTCTCAACGAGTCTTAACTCGGCTCCGCCTTGATCTGATCGCGTATTGGTATACAGGATCCATCGGCCATCCGGAGAGATAGCCAGGCCGCTATCATCGCCCAAATCGCCCGAGCCAAGGGGCCTTTCAAAACTGGCGATCCGCCTGATCTGATTCGTCTGTAAGTCCAAAAACTGGATGGAATAGCCCGAACCCGCATCTGTCACAGGAACGAAGTAAATTCCTTTTCAACTATGGCCAGATTGAGGTAGTTGCTCAACCCTTCCAGAACCTTGGTGGCCTGACCGCCACCCAAGGGAACCCTCCACAGGCTGCAGTCCCCTTTCTGGTAATAAAGGAATTTGCTATCTGGCGATTCAAGCGGCGCGTAGCCGCCGTCCCACGTCAACTGAATCGCTTCGCCTCCATCGGCCGGCATCTTCCATACCTGCTGCGGCCCTGTGCGCGCAGAATCAAAATAGATCCATCGTCCGTCATGCGACCAACTCGGGTCCCCATCGTTCGCCGGATGGGTCGTCATGCGCACTGGCTTCCCTCCATCCGCGTCAATCACCCAGATGTCGAACTCCCCCGCTGCATCGGAGTCAAAGGCAATTCTTCTGCCGTCGGGAGACCAGCGCGGGGTTGTAGCACCGAGCGAAGTCAATTGGACGGGACTCGAACCATCGCTGTTGCAGACCCAGATCTCAAGGTGTCCCGAACGGTTTGATACGAACGCAATTCTCTTCCCGTCTGGCGAGAACTGAGGAGCACCATCACGTTGCGTCGAGGAGATGAGTGACCGATTGAAGGATCCAACTCTGGTACCATCGCGGATACTTGGGTCACTCGGTGCGGCCATGCGCCAGATGCTACTACTGTGGAAGGAAGTGTTCGAGTAGGCGAGCCGGTGGCCGCGGCGCGAAATCGCGGGATACCAAGCATCGTCTCCAAACGGGAGTCGCGCAGGTTCGGCAGATCGGCTGTCGGGGCCGGAAACCCCAATTCTCCACAGCCCTTGACCCGGTTCCAAATATACAATCTCGTGTCCGTCCTCCGTCCAAGCCGGAGCCCAGCCTTTGAGCAGTGGTATCTGCCTGGCTTCTCCCAGAGGCTGGAGGGCACCGGAAACGGGCAATAGATAAAGTTCTGTGCGGAGGTCGCTCATTCTGACAAATGCAAGCGTTCGCCCGTCGGGGGAGAAGGCTGGGTTGGAATCTCCGCTCATAGCACTCACTGCAGGCGGCGGGGAACTCAATCTCCGCTTTTCTCCGGTATCGATGGCCACCACAAATAACGCGGCAGGCTCCTTAGGTGAGTCTTTGTTACTGATCACGAGCGAATTGCCATCGGGCGACCAGGCCAGATAAGGAGCCCAGACGCCGGCTAGGCGGACCTCCGCGATTTTGCGCTCCGGACCGCCTAGTGCTGGGATCAGCAGTACCGCATGCCCGTCTGAGAGTTCTCGAAGGAACGCGATGAAGCGACCGTCTGGCGACCACACCGGGCTGAAGTCCCCAGCCGCACCATTGGTAAGCTGCAGTGGCGGCCCGTCCGTGCCGATCAGCTTCACGAATATGTGTGATTTGCTGTCGCTTTCCTCAGACCTTCTAAACGCTACCTGGTTGCCGTCGGGCGAAAAGCTTGGTTCAGACTCATAGCCCGGAAGAGCAGTCAGTGGCACAGACGTCAAAGCCGGTGTTGAAGACTTGGGGGATGAAAGAACGAACCTCAGAACGCCGGCACCCAGCCCGATTCCCAAGAGCAGGGCAACCGCCAAAGGCAACCATCTCCAGCGATGACGAGGCACGGTAGGGATTGACCGGTCCTCCATGCCATCCACAGGAAACATCCAGCGGTAACCGCGGCGAGGAACAGTTTCGATAAAGCGTGGGTTCTCCGGCGAGTCTCCCAGCACCTCGCGAAGTCGGTTCACGACAGCGTTGAGTCCGTGTTCAAAGTCAACGAACGTCTCGTCGTTGGTCCACAGGCGCTGCTGAAATTCCTCCCGGTTCACTACCTC
>Ga0126373_10002810_pt1 | contig 12874 bp, 11 predicted proteins | sample PanSoiMetPlot_11_FD_92545 | JGI IMG/M metagenome (GOLD analysis project Ga0126373, IMG submission 92545) | Tropical forest soil microbial communities from Panama - MetaG Plot_11 | ecosystem: Environmental > Terrestrial > Soil > Tropical forest > Bulk soil | place: Panama | collected 2016-02-17
AGACGTGCCAGACGTGCTCATCAGCGCCGTGCCTAGCGAGGCCTTTGACGTGGCGGCGTTCCGTACTCCGGCCGTACCAATAACCCGCTGGCTGACGGACGGCGACGTGCTCGATATCGGCGACCGTACTTTCGAGGTCTTGCATACGCCGGGCCATTCGCCCGGCAGCATCTGCCTGTGGGAAGCCAGGTCAGGAACGCTCGTGTCTGGCGACGTCCTCGTGGACGGCGAGCCGCTGCAGGACAGCGTACCGAGGTCAGACCCGGCCGACTATGCCGTCAGCCTGCGCCGGCTCGCCGACCTCCCGATGCGGGTGGTTTACGGCGGACACGGGCCGATATTCGGTCACGATCGAGCGCACGCCATCATCGCCGATTACCTCGCAAGCCGAGATCACTAACCTCATTCCGCGGATCCAGTCGAATAAGCGCGCCGATCCTGATGCGGCGGGGGAGTGATGCTTTCGCGCGGTTAGCAGCCAGCAGCCAGGTCCGTCGGCGGCTGCGCAGCGATCTGCGCCGGGGTTGGCGTGATGAGCGGGTGGGTCACTTGGTAAACGGTCATCGCGTTGTCGACGTATATCTTGCGCAGGTGGCCGGCTGCGAGATTTACGGCCGTGATGGCGCGCGTCGTCCGGTTGTCCGGCTCCAGCCGGCACTGCGGAGGACCGATGACAACGGCGCGAACGGGCGCGAGCGATGGCGGCGGCGTCAGGTAGGCCCCCATGCCCGGGTCGTAGTACGTGTACTCGTACTGATAGATACCGCTGCTGAGCACCGGTCCGTGTAGACCGTGGTGGGCCAGGACCGGCCGAAGGACCTCGGGGCCTACGGGCTTGACATCAGCTGTCCGCATCGTGAGCGATACGCAGGACACCGCAGGGATGAGCAGTGCGATAACGGGGACGCCGACCGCAACGGGCCTGGGGACGGAGGCTGCCTGGAGCCTGCGGACAGTCTCGGTCACTCCGAGCGCAGTCAGTACCAGCAGCGGCGGCATCCAGAGCGTCCAGTAGAACGACAACACCACGCCCGCGATGAAGCAGTGGAAGACGATGGGGCCGATGAGCGCGGCGACGCAGAATGCCACAAGCCGATCACGCCGTAGCGTGCATGCCACCGCTGCGAAGGCCAGGACGATAACAGTTACCGCCGCCCCCATGCCGTGGCCGGCAAACCACAGATTGGCCCACCACGGCGGATGCCAGGTGGCCTCGCCAGCCAGACCGATCAGGTGACCGTCGTTGGAGTGGATCCGCTGGAAGTCGATCAGGTAGCGGATTCGCAAGAACGGCGTGCTGAACGGGAGGTACGTCACGACAAAGATCGCGAGCGCAGTCACTAGGACCAGTGCCGTCTGCCCGAGCCGCTCGGCGAGCTGCCGCGGCTGGCGCCAGGCGGCCACGAGCCAGATGAGGATCGGCACCACTGCGGCCAGGAAACCGTTTTCCTTGGATGCGGTCGCGCACCCGATCGCTATCCCGCTGGCCGCGGCGAACACCCACGCCCGCCGCCGACCGGATCTGAACCACTCCCACATGAGCAGCAGGTAAACCACGACGAACAGTTCGGCGATCGGGTCGAGGAGACCGAACCTGCCGAGCCGCAGGCCAACGCTGCCCTGGACCGCTTCTGGCAGCAGGAGGACGAACGCGCACGCCAGCAGGCCGGTCCAGCGCCCCGCGACCCTGCCAACCCAGACCAGCAGGATGAGGCCGGTCAGCAACGTGGCGATGGCAGCCACGGTCCGGTCGGCGGTCACGCTCTGATGGCCAGCTACGAGCTGGCCAAGCCCGAATAGCCACTTCCCGAGCGGCGGATGCTGGAAGTTATCGGCGTTGATCTGCGCGCTGCTCTGACCGACCGGCAGCGGGCCGGTGTTAGCGGCGGGATTGAGCCGGATGGCCGGGGAAACGGCGCCCTTGACGTAGCGCCAGGCGGCGTTCGCATACGTGCCTTCGTCGGGCATGATCACGGTCGGTCCCAGGCGCAGGAAGTTCACGATCAGCGCCCACAGGAACACGCCCGCGCACGACATCCAGAAGAGCACCGTGGCCGTGGTGGGTCCGGTCGAAGCCGGTTGCCGCTCGGGCGACCTGTGTGCGCCCGCCGCCTTTGGACCATGCTCAGTAGCCTGGGCGACCGCTCCCTCAGCGCTTATCCGCTGGGCGGTCTGCTGGCCAGAATCAGGCTCGTCAGCCTGGTCGATCATTCCCTCACCTAGGGTCCGCGGACGTTTCGTCAGCCACCAAGGCGCCGCCGCGGTGCCGGGCTGCCGGCATCGCTGCCTGGAGAAGCGGTCCGAACGTCGATGCCGATGACTGACACGGTAAGCGACCGGCGGCATAAGCAGCGCTGTCTGTGGAAAACATAGGGGTGCCCGGGGGCCCCTGTCCTGGTATGCGGCGAAACTTAGGTGGATCGTAAGCAGCCAGGCCAGTGGCCGGACAGACCTGGCGAAGCCTTCGGCTACGAACCAATCAGAGCGCGGGCCGCACCCGCGTGCTCAGCGGTGGCGGGGCAGGCCAATTCAGCTCTCAGCGAACAATCTGAGGACCAAGCCGGTGCGCGGCTTCGGCCCGAACGACGTCGACTTACGCGGCACCCGCCTGCCCAGCGAGGCGACCTCGTAGACCTGCGTGGGCGACATCGGGCCGCAGATCACTGCCGTCCCTGGTGGCTGCGCGTCCGCGGCCAGGATCGCCTCGGTCGCGTCGTGGATGGCGCGCACGCTGCGGGCGTCATCCACGATCGCCCAGATCCGGGCGAACAGCAGCCCTTCCAGGACTGCCGCGGGCAGCCGTTGCCACAACTCGGCTGGGTAATCCGGCACGGCGGCGTTCACCTGAGCCGGGTCAGCATCGGTGAGCAAATAAACGCGCCCGTTACCCGCCAGCAAGAACGCGACGGGGTCGCGCTTGCACGCATCCTCGAGCGCGGCGAGTGCCGCTGGCACGTCGCTGGTGCCGTCGGGGAGCTCCTGGACCGTGAACGCGCTCGCCGCGAGCCGCGCGGCCGCCTCCGGCACGAGACCCGTTATGACCCGGTGAATGGCGCCGAGCTGGGGCGGGTAGGTGGTCGAGTCGACCAGCAGCGCGAGGCCGGCGTCCCAGGGCCCGTCACCCGCCCCGGCTCGCCGTCGCCGGTCCTGGAGCTGCAGGTAGGCCGCATAGCGGTGGTGACCGTCGGCGATGAGCGCGGTCCGCGGCGCCAGGTCGGCGGCAATCGCGGCCAGCTCGGCCTGATCGGTGACGGCCCACAGCCGGTGCCGCAGCCCATCCGGTGTGCGGGCTTCTGTGAGTGGCTCGCGGCCGTCTGCGATGTGGTCGACAAGCACGGTGGCGGCCCCGTTCCCGCCTTGATAGAGCAGGAAGATGGGCTCAAGGTTGGCCTGGGTCGCCTCCATCAGCTGTCGCCGGCCTGTCACCGGGCCGGGTGCGACGTCTTCGTGCGGCTGAACTATTCGCGTCGAGTAGGGCGCCAGCTGCAGCGCGCCAATGAGGCCGCGCTGAATGACGCTGACGCCCGGCACGGCCTGCTCGTACACGTAGAGGGCGGGGTCAGGATCGGGCGTCAAAATGCCGGCGGCGAGCCAGCTGGTGAGCTCGGCGGCCGCATCCTCGTAGGGGCTGCCGGGCTGGCCCGCCTGGTGCCTGGGAAGGATCAGTCTGACGACATTGTGCGCGTCAGCGGCCATCAGCTGGCTCTCGTTATCGGCCGCGATCACGTCGTACGGTGGTGAAGTGACCTCTGCAAGCCCGGTCACCCGGTTTTCGGCATAACGGACACCGCGGAACGGGGCGAGAACAAGGCCAGTCGTGCTTGCCGAGTCCGAAGCCGCACTTGAGTGAAGGGTTGGCACATATGTCTGAAGGACCGGCGGGCGGTCATGATTCCCGCCCAGAGGATCCGGCTTTCTCACAACACTCTCCAGATTCGGCTGCAAGCAACGGTGCTGACACCCACCAGCTCTACAGACGCGGCCTCGACCTGCTCGGCCGGGGCAGTCCGGCTGCCGCCGCCCAGCTGCTCGAGCGCGCCGCCGCCGCCGAGCCACGGTCGAGGAGCGTACTCGAAGCACTCGCCCGGGCCCAGTTCGACGCCGGCCAGTACGCGGCGGCGGCCGGAAACTTCCGCCGCATCGTCGACGCTAGTCCTAGCGACGACTACGCGCAGTTCGGTCTCGGCCTGGCCCTTGCCAGGACCGGCGACCCGGGCGCGGCGGCCGAGCACCTCGCGCTAGCCGCGGCGATGCGCCCGAATCTGCGGCATTACACCGATGCGCTCCGCTCGGTCCGGGCCACGCTGCGGGCTCGAAACGAGCTGAGAAAGGACTTTCAGGATTGACCGGGAACGCGGCCGTTCCCGCGCATCTGGGCCTACCTGATCGCGGCGGGCCAGCCGACCAGATCAGGCCAGCCAAGCGCACCAGGCCAGCGGGCTGCGCCGAGCCATTGAGCGAGCACTACGATGCCGCGTTGCTCGATCTGGATGGCGTTGTGTACCTCGGTCGGGGGCCGATCCCGAAAGCCGCTGCCGCGCTAGCTGACGCGGCCAAGCGCGGCATGAAGCGCGCTTACGTCACCAACAACGCCTCCCGCACGCCGCATGCCATTGCGGCGCAGCTGCGCGCGATGGGCGTGCAAGCCACGGCAGCCGACATCGTCACGGCGGCCCAGGCGGCGGCGCATCTGCTCGCCGACAGGCTGCCAGCCGGCGCGGCGGTGCTGGTCGCGGGCGGCACCGGACTGCGCCAGGCCATCCGTGATCGGGGGCTGCGCCCGGTCACCGCCGCGGCAGACCGGCCCGCCGCTGTCGTGCAAGGTTATTCGCCCGACATGAGCTATGGCCTGCTGTCGGAAGCGGCGCTGGCGATCGAGGCTGGCGCGCTCTACGTCGCCACCAACGTCGACGCGACGATGCCGTCACCGCGCGGGGCGTTGCCCGGTAACGGCTCGCTTGTGCAGGTCCTGGTGCACGCGACCGGCTGCTTGCCTGTGGTGGCTGGTAAGCCCGAGCCGCCGATGCACGCCGAGTCGGTCCAGCGCGTGAGCGCTGTGCGCCCGCTCGTGGTTGGCGACCGGCTCGACACCGACATCGAGGGCGCGGTCTGCGGCGGGGCCGACAGCCTCCTCGTCCTTACCGGCGTGACCGAGCCGGCCGACCTGCTGCTGGCGCCGGCCCTGCGGCGTCCGACGTACCTCGCGGCGGATCTGACCGGGCTGAACTCGGCTCATCCCGAAGTAACCGTGCACGAGGGCGGCGTTTTCCGCTGCGGCGGCTGGACGGCCGCCGCCGGTCCGGCCGCCGCCGGTCCGGCCGCCGCCCGTCCGGCCGGCGCGGGCCGCGGCGCCTGGCTCACCGCCCACGGATCAGGAGACTGGGTTGACGGCCTGCGCGCGCTCTGCGGGGCCGCCTGGACGGTCGGCCTGCCACCCGGCGGCCCAGCCGAGCAGCACCAGGCAGCTGCAGCCGCGATCGCGGCAATCCAGCCCGTCCAGGCCGGCAAGCAGGAAGTGCCCTGACCGCACCCTGATTTCTGCGTGAAATCTGCCGGACTTCGACCCTGACTTATCCCTGGAATGGCTCCGCTGGCCTTCAAGGTCACCCTTCAGGCTGATTAACATCAGACCCGCGGCCGACGCGAACTATCGCGTCTGGCACCGACACTGGTCAGGCTGGTCCGGGAGATCGTCTCCCGGACCCTGCTGTCCGGCGGGACTGACACCGCCGGACCCGCCGTCCGGAAGGGGACACCAGAAATGATCGAGGCACGGGGCCTCACCAAGCGCTACGGGGACACGCTGGCTGTTGACAACTTGTCGTTCAGCGTGGCGCCCGGCAAGATCACCGGCTTCCTTGGGCCTAACGGGGCTGGCAAGACCACGACCATGCGGATGATCCTCGGCCTCGACCGGCCGACGGCCGGCGAGGTTACGGTGGCCGGGAAGCCATTCCCACGGCTGACCCACCCGATGCGCGAGGTAGGCGCGCTGCTTGACGCTAAGGCTCTGCACGGGGGCCGGAGCGCTTACAACCACCTGCTTTGCCTCGCGCAGTCCAACAATCTGCCGACGAAGCGTGTGAACGAGGTTCTTGCGCTCGTCGGCCTGACCGAGGTTGCCAAGAAGCGCGCTAAGGGATTTTCACTGGGCATGGGACAGCGACTCGGGATCGCGGGCGCGCTGCTCGGTGACCCGAAGGTGCTGATGTTCGACGAGCCGGTGAACGGGCTCGACCCGGAGGGGATCCTGTGGATCCGCAACCTCATGAAAGCACTAGCTGCTGAGGGCCGGACGGTCTTCGTCTCCAGCCACCTGATGTCGGAGATGGAGAACACCGCCGATCACCTGCTGGTGATCGGCCGCGGCAGGCTAATCGCCGACTGCACCGTCGAGGAGTTCATCGCGGCGAACTCGCAAACGCACGTGCGCGTACGCACGCCGCAGCACGACCAGCTGGCGAAGCTCGTCGCGACCGCTGGCGGCACGATCCGCGAGAACGGCGATGGGGCGATGGTCGTGTCCGGTCTTGACGTTGGTCGGGTCGGCGATCTGGCCTACGACAATTCGGTGCGGCTGCACGAGCTGTCGCCGCTGCACGCGTCCCTGGAAGAAGCGTTCATGGAGCTGACCGCGTCGAGCGTGGAGTTCCACGCAGGCGTGCCAAGTCAGCCCGAGATGGCTGGAGAGGTGGCCTGACATGGCAACGACGGCAACACCGGCGCACGCTGCCAGCGCCCCGCGGATCCTGCCAGCCTCGGCTGGCCGCGCCAACTTCGCTGGCGCGCTGCGGTCAGAGTTCACCAAGATCCGCTCGGTGCGGTCCACCTACTGGACGCTCCTGACCCTTGTGGTGGTCACCGTCGGATTCGGCGCGCTGGCCTGCTATGGCGCGGCGACGCACGAGCACGGACCGTTCTTCGACGCGACGCAGCGGAGCCTTGGCGGTCTGTACATCAGCCAGCTCATCATGGGCGTCCTCGGAGTACTCGTCATCACCGCCGAATACTCCACGGGCATGATCCGCACCACGTTGTCCACGATGCCGTTCCGCGGCACCATTGTCGCGGCCAAGGCCGTCGTGTTCACAGCGGTGGCGTTCGTGACTGGCCTCCTTACCTGCTTCGCCTCGTTCTTCCTCGGTCAGGCGATCCTGTCGTCGCATCACCTCAACGCGACGCTGGGCCAGCCGCACGTGCTGAGGGCGGTCATCGGCGGTGCGCTGTTCCTGACGGCGAGCGGGCTGCTCGGCTTTGGCCTCGGCTTGCTGCTGCGGCACACGGCCGGCGCGATCAGCGCCGTGGTCGTGCTCCTGTTCGTCATCACGGTCCTGGTCGGCTTCTTGCCGCAGTCCTGGCAGAACGACGTCGACAAGTGGATTCCGGCATTTGCCGGGACGCAGATCTGGACGACCTTGGCGGCCTCGCCGGGTTCGACACCGATGTTCGCGCCATGGACCGGGTTCGCGTTGTTCTGCGGCTACGCGGCGATCGCCGTCCTCGCCGGGCTGGCGCTGTTCCGCAAGCGCGACGCCTAGCCAATAAGCGCAGTGGCCGCGCGTGGGGCACCGGCCGCTGTCGGGGAAACGCCGGGGAGTCGGCCTACTGGCCCAGGCTGACTCCCCGGCGTTGCTATGTCGCCCGGTCACAGCGGCTGGCAGCGCGGGCACCAGACGGCGAGCCTTTCTTCGATTGCGGGCCCGAGGTTCGCCTTGCTGATGAGCGTGCCGCACCGTCGGCACTGCTGGCCGGCCCGGCCGTAGACCCACTTGTCGGCGCCGCGTGCGGCGACCCCGGTCGTCACCGTTCCCGGTCGCGCCTTGTTCGCCTCGAGCAGGCGCCGCGCGAGCTCCAGCAGCTCAGGCAGGTCCTGCACGTCGCCGACCGGCCGCCACGGATTGACGCCCCGGAGGAAGAGCGTCTCGGCCCGGTAGATCGTGCCGAGGCCGGCTACGTTGCGCTGATCCAGTAGCGCCTCGCCGATGGCGCGGCCTGGTTCGCTGGAGAGCCTGCGCACTGCCTCGTCGACGTTCCAATCCGGCCCTAGCAGGTCGGGGCCGAGGTGACCGACCGCCAGATCTTCGCGGCTCGTGCGGATGACTTCCACAATGCCCAGTGAGGTTCCGACTGCCTGCCACTGCTCATTGGCCAGGATCAGCCGGATGCGATGATCACGCAGCGCGTAGCCGGCCGCCGCGCTGACTCGCCAGTTGCCCTCCATCTTCAGGTGCGTGTGGACAGTGATGTCGCCATCCACCCTGGTGAGCAGGTGCTTACCGCGCGATACCGACTCGACGACCGTGCGTCCGGTGAGATCGGTGGTGGCGTAACGCGGTATGCGGAAGTCGCTGCGAATCAGCACGCGGCCGGTGAGCGCTTCGTCGAGGGCTCGGGCGGTTCGCCACACCACGTCGCCTTCGGGCATGACGCCAGCATGCCACCGTGGCTGCGGCGTCGGCGCCGCGAATGACGCGCGCCCCAGCCGGCGAAACGACGCGGTTGAGCTTCTGCTGCATATAGAGGCACAGCAGAACCGCAACCACGCTGTAGAAAGATGCCAGGTGGCTAACGCAAAGCCGGCATAGTTCCCAAAAGGAACGGTCACATGGCTGTCACTGGCGGCTGGCACTCTGCCGGCATGGGACGTTTATCGCAATTCGACAGAGCTCGACTGGCTCGGCTCCTTGTCCGCCAGAGCGACGTCGTCACGCGGGCCCAGGCAGAAGCGTGCGCGATGACCGAAGGCGCCATCAGACACCGGATTCGCGCCAACGGTCCATGGCAGACCCTGCTACCGGGCGTGTACCTCGCCAGCAGCGGTGCGGCGTCGGCCAGGCAGCGGGTCACGGCGGCTTACTTATACGCCGGGAACGCGATTGCGATCACGGGTCCAGCAGCGCTGGCGTGGTATTCGCTGCCGTCGGTGCATACCGATGAAGTCGATGTCCTCGTGCCCCTGGCGTGCTACCGGAAAGACGTGCGGTTCGCCCGGTTGCATCGGACTAGCCGCGTGCCTGTGTGTGCCCAGGAGGGCGTCGTCCGGTACGCATCGCCGCCACGTGCGGTAGCCGACACGGTGCGGCGGCTGACCAACTTCGCGGACATCCGTGCTGTTGTCGCCGGCGGCGTGCAGCGCCGAAAGATGACGGTGACCGACTTGGCCGCCGAACTGAAGGCTGGCCCGATGCGCGGCTCAGCCCAGCTGCGTGCAGCGCTGGCGGAGGTCGCCGACGGAGTGCGCTCGGCCGCTGAGGGCGACCTGCACGCGCTGATCAAGCGCGAGCGGCTGCCCGAACCGATGTACAACGCTCGCCTGTTTGTCGACAATCAGCTCCTGGCCGTGCCAGACGCCTGGTGGCCGCAAGCGGGCTTGGCCGTCGAGGTTGACTCGCGCGAATGGCATCTGTCGCCGGCGGACTGGGAGCGTACGCTCGCCCGCGGTGCGCGAATGACGGAGCACGGGATTCTGGTCATGCGGTTCACCCCACGCCAGATACGGATGACCGGCCGCGACGTCGCAAGCAAGATCCGCTCGGTGCTCAGTTCGCCCGAGGCGCGGCCGCTACCGCAGATCCTTGCCAGGCCGGCCTGACCGGCGCCGTCGGAATCCGGAGCGCGGGCGGCCCAGAGAGTGCTAGCGGGCGGCCCGGGACGGCTGCTACATGAGCTTGCGCAGGTGCAGCAGGTCAAACACGCTGCCTTGGACCTTGAGCTTGCCCGACAGCCAGGCGCGCATGAAGCTGCCTGGATCGCCCGAGATTGCGACCACGACGTCGCTGTCCGCCGTGAATCGCACCTGGGCCGGAGGCGCGCCGTTACCAGCTACGCTGATCGGCTGCGCGCCGTCGGGACCGAGCCTGGTCAGAAACGTCAGGCCCAGATCGGGAACGCGGCAGCTCAGGGTCCGGTTCACCAAGTGCTCTGCGCGGGCATTGGCGTCCATCTCTGCGATACGGCTGGTCAGGCTCTCCAGAGCCTTGCGGCATTCCTCGGCAGTCGCCATCCATCCCTCGCTCTCATGGTCATTGTCTGCCTGATCCACTGGGCGCGCCCTAACGGGGGCACTCTGCGAGTCGTGTGCGCCGTGCCGACCTGCGCGGGCGGTAGCGTTCAGAGAGCGGGTGCAGGCATTGCGCGGCCAGGTTAGCCGCACTGGAAAGTGGTGACACGGATGGAGCACCAAACCGGGCTGGAAGGTCCGGATGGGACCGAGGAAGCTTCGCCCGTAGCTGGCGAGCCCGAGCCGGTAGCTGGCGAGCCGGAGCAAGAGCGAGGGGCTGAGCCAGGCCCGGAGCGACCACAACAGCTCGCGTCAACGACAGGCGAGCCGAGGGTCGACGCCGCGCTGAGGCTGCTAGACCGGCTGCCGGGTCTTCCCGTCAGCGAACATCCCGAGGTCTTCGAGCACGTGCACGCGCAGCTCAGCGACGTGCTGGGCGAGCTGGACTCCGGATCAGCGGGTCCAGCAGGTGACTGACTGACCGGACGCTGATCGTAATGAGCAGGAGGCTGCGCCTTGATGCCGAACTCGTCCGGCGAGGCCTGGCCCGATCACGTGACCAGGCGGCCGACCTGATCGCGGCGGGCCGGGTAGCGGTCGGCGGTCAACCGGCCCTCAAGGCCGCGTCTCAGGTTGGGCTCGACGCCGCGATCACCGTCCAGCAGGCGAGCGAGGAGCCGGAGTACGTTTCGCGTGGCGGCCACAAGCTCGCCGGGGCGCTTGCGGCCTTCGACAGGCTCGAGGTCGCAGGCAAGCGCTGCCTGGACGCCGGCGCATCTACTGGTGGCTTCACCGATGTGCTGCTGCGCGCCGGAGCCGCGCACGTTGTCGCCGTCGACGTCGGCTATGGCCAACTCGCGTGGTCACTGCAGACCGACAACCGCGTCACGGTGCTGGACAGGGTCAACGTCCGGACCCTCACACCCGACCAGGTCGCGCCGGCGCCAGACCTGGTCGTGGCCGACTTGTCGTTCATCTCGCTGACGCTGGCACTGCCGGCCCTGGTTGGCTCCGCGAGCCCCGCAGCCGACTTCGTGCTGATGGTCAAGCCACAGTTCGAGGTCGGCAGGGATCACGTTGGGGACGGCGTCGTCCGCGATCCTGCTTTGCGCGCCGCGGCCGTCATGTCCGTGGCCACGGCTGCGGAGCGCCTCGGGCTCGGCGTGGCTGGCATTACGGCCAGTCCGCTGCCTGGTCCGTCCGGTAACGTCGAGTACTTCTTGTGGCTTCGGCGTGGGGCCGAGCCGCTGGACAAAAGGAAGCTGCGCATCGCGATCGAGACGGGGCCGCAGTGACTGGCCATGACGGTGAGCGGGTCATGCTGCTGGTCGCGCACACTGGCCGGCCGACTGCGATCCGGGTCGCGCGCGTCTTGCTCGACAAGCTGATCGCGGCCGGGATCACGGTGCGGGTCCTGGAATCCGAGGCAGCTGACTTGGCCTGGGAAGATGCGATCGTGGTACCGGCTTCTGCCGCGGCGGCCGCCGGCGCCGAGATGGTCCTCGTCGTTGGGGGAGATGGCACCCTGCTGCGGGCGGCCGAGCTTGCTCAGCCCGCCGGGGCTCCGCTGCTTGGCGTCAACCTCGGACACGTCGGATTCCTCGCTGAGGCCGAGCCCGAAGATTTGTCCGCTGCGGTCGCGAGCGTCCTCGCCCGCCAGTACACGGTCGAGCAGCGCATGACGATTGAAGTCGACGCTCGGATCAACGGTTCCCAGATCGGCCGGACGTGGGCGCTGAACGAGGTGACCATCGAGAAGGCGGCCAGGGAGCGCATGCTCGACCTGGTCATCGAGGTCGACGGCAGGCCGTTGTCGCGCTTCGGCTGCGACGGCGTTGTGTTCGCGACGCCGACGGGATCGACGGCCTACGCCTTCTCTGCTGGCGGCCCGGTCGTCTGGCCAGACGTCGAGGCGCTACTGATGGTGCCGATCTCGGCGCACGCGCTGTTCGCCAAGCCGATGGTCGTCTCACCGGCCTCCGTGCTCGCTACCGAGGTCATCGGCGCTGAGCTCGTCGGCGCGGACGGGAGCCAATCTGAGACGGCAGGCGCCGTTCTGTGGTGCGATGGGCGTCGTATGGTCGAGCTTCCGCCGGGGTCACGCGTCGAGGTGCGACGCGGTGCCCGGCCGGTCCTGCTGGCCCGGCTGCCCGCCGTGACGGGTGCCGAGGCTCGCATCGGCGCGACGTTCACCGACCGGCTGGTCGTCAAGTTCGGCTTGCCAGTGACGGGCTGGCGTGGCCAGTCGGGTCGGGCGGCGACGGACCGGACCGCCCGGGCGACGCCGGCCGAGACGATGGCGCACACGGCAGACGAGGAGCCAGGCGGTCATGCTTGAGGAAGTGCGGATCACCGGTCTCGGCGTGATCGACGATGCGGTGCTGGAGCTGTCGGCCGGATTCAACGTCGTGACGGGCGAGACTGGCGCCGGCAAGACCATGGTGGTGTCGGGACTTGGACTTCTGTTCGGCGGGCGGGCTGACCCGTCGCGCGTCCGGCCAGGCGCCGAGCGTGCGGTCGTCGAAGGCCGGCTTCAGGTTGAGCCGGGCAGCGCGGTGGCGCGGCAGGTCAACGACTCTGGCGGCGATCTCGATGACGATGGCAGCACCCTGATCCTGGTGCGCTCGGTCAGCTCCGAAGGCCGGTCGCGCGCCACCGCGGGCGGCCGCTCTGTGCCCGTGTCCCTGCTGACCTACCTAGCCGACGACCTGGTTGCCGTGCACGGCCAGGCCGATCAGCAACAGCTACTAAGGCCCGGTCGCCAGCGCCAGGCGCTGGATCGGTTCGCCGGCTCGGAGTTCGCGGAGCTCCTGGCCGCCTATCAGCGCGTGTTTCACCGGCACGCTCAGGTGAGGGCGGAATTCGACGAGCTCA
>Ga0126373_10002811_pt1 | contig 12870 bp, 9 predicted proteins | sample PanSoiMetPlot_11_FD_92545 | JGI IMG/M metagenome (GOLD analysis project Ga0126373, IMG submission 92545) | Tropical forest soil microbial communities from Panama - MetaG Plot_11 | ecosystem: Environmental > Terrestrial > Soil > Tropical forest > Bulk soil | place: Panama | collected 2016-02-17
GACGATGCCGAGCAGGACCAGCGAAGAGCCGAAGTTGCGTTCGCCGGCCGCCGGACCCCGCAGCACGCCCGAGTCCTTCAGTTTGTTGAAGAACTGGTAGATGGTGAAGCCGAAGCCGATCAGGGACAGCGAGGTGCGGATCACCGCCATGAGCGTCCGGTCAGCGGCCATGCGCGTGCGCTGAAAGGACATGCCGGTGCGCCGCATGGCCAGCTTGGTGGTGACATTCGGCTCACCCGTTGCCTCCAGCTCAGCCACGCTAGCCCCGGACGATGCAGCGAAAGCCGACGTGGCTGGTGGAGGTATCGATCGGCTCGGCGTGGCGCGCAGCCGGCCGGTAGCGGCGACAGTAGTTCGGCGCGCACAGGTGGGAGCCGCCCTTCAGTACCTTGCGCGGAATGCGGATGTTGGGTTGGCAGGAATCGTAGCTGCCTTCCTCGGCCGCCCCACGCGGATTCTCGGTCGGGCAGCACGGGCTCGCCACGGCCGGCTCGTGGCGCGTCGACCACCAGTCCGTGGTCCACTCCCAGACGTTGCCGATCATGTCGTGCAAGCCGTAGCCATTGGGCGGATAAGCGGTGACCGGCGACGTGCGCGCGTAGCCGTCCTCGCGGGTGTTCTCCGCGGGGAAATTCCCCTGCCAGGTGTTGGCCATGTGACGCCCGGCAGGCGTGAACTCCGCACCCCAGGCAAACTCTGCGGCATCCAGGCCACCGCGCGCGGCGAATTCCCACTCGGCTTCGGTCGGCAGCTCCTTGCCGGCCCACTTCGCGTACGCCTCGGCGTCGCGGTAGGCAATGTGCACCACCGGGTGCTCCTCGAGCCCGGCGAGAGAGCTACCCGGCCCATAGGGCCGCCGCCAGAAGGCGCCGAAGCGGAACTGCCACCACTGGCTCCAGTCGTGCAGATCAACCGGGCGCTGCGGGGGCGTGAATACCAGAGAGCCGGCCTTGAGCATGTGAGGCAGGGCGCCGGGGTAGTCCTTGGGGTCTGGTGGTATCTCCGCGAAGGTCACATGGCCCGTCGCCTCGATGAAGCGGCGGAACTGCTGGTTGGTGACCGGAGTCCGGTCCATCCAGAAGCCATCGACGCGCACCCGATGCACCGGGCGCTCCTCCGGGTAATGCTCATCGGAGCCCATACGGAATACGCCGCCGGGGATCCTCACCATGTCGGGGTAGGGCGGCTCGAGGACCTCCCCCTGCCTGTCAGGCTCGACCCGCGGCGCGGTTTGTCGTTCGAGTACGTCGGTCATAGTTGTGCTGTCAAGTGCCCGCCTCCGATGTCACCACCTGCCGAGATCGCAAGCCATGGGACCTAAGTCCTAGAGTGGCTGGAGAGGGGAAGTCGGCGCACACTAGCCGCCGGGTGGGGAAACGGGCGGCCGCGCGGGCGTTGCTCGCGCGGCGCTAGGGATTGGCGGGCGTGAACAGGGTCTCGGGAGTTCTGTCTTCGGATCTGCCGGCCGAGAGCCGGCGGGGGGCGCTGAGCTCCCCCGCAGTGGGGCCTTGGGCGCAGGCGTTTGCGCTACCCACGCCGCGGACGCTGCTGACCGCAGTCATCGTCGCACTCGTCTACGCTGCTGCCGCGCGCCTCGGCGCGGCGATGGCGTTTCCCGGATTGCCTCTGTCGGCGTTGTGGCTGCCCAACGCGATCCTTCTTGGCGCGCTGCTGCTCGCGCCGCGGCGCGACTGGTGGGTGTATCTCGCGCTGGCGCTGCCCGCGCACGTGGGCGTGCAGCTGCTGCTGCTCGATATGCCGTTGGCGCGCGCCGTCATCGGCTACCTCTCCAACGTCGGCAATGCGCTGGTGGCGGCCGTAGGCCTCGTCGCCTTCGCGCCCGGCCTGCTGCGGGTGGACAGGATGCGGGTGGCCGCGATCTTCATGGCGGTGGTAGGCCTGGTGGCTCCCGTCGTCGCGAGCGTTCTGGCGGCCGCTGCGCTGGTGGCCGCGAACCTGACGACCGCGTTCTGGCCCACGGTGGTTGAGCGCTCACTGACGAACGCATTCGCCAGTCTCACGGTCGTGCCGCTGATGCTGCACGGCGCGGCATGGCTGCGCGGGGGAGAGCTCACCATCCGCGCCGACCGCGCGGCTGAGGCGGCTGTGCTGGCGATCGCGCTGACGGGGCTCTCGGTTGCGGTGTTCGTGACGACCGGGACCAGAACCAACCTGTCGGCGGCACTGTTGTATGCACCCTACGCAATTCTTCTCTGGGCTGCCGTGCGGTTCGGAGTGGCGGGGGTGTGCAGCTCGGTGCTGCTCTTCGGATTCGTGGCCAGCTGGGGAGCGCTCCACCAGACCGGTCCCTTTGCCGGGCTCTCGCCCTCGGATACGGCCATCTCTCTGCAGGTGTTCCTGGTCCTCACCTGCGTGTCGCTGCTGCTGCTGGCCGTCGCGCTCGAGGAACGCAAACATCTGCAGCGCGTCGGTGCGGTAAGCGAATCCGAGCGCCGCCAGGCCGGGATGCTCCATACGGCGGTGCTGGCCTCGCTCCACGAGCAGATCGTGGTACTCGATCAGGCGGGGGTCGTCATCGAGACCAACCACTCGCGGCGCCGGGCCGTGGAGCCTGCGGGCCGCCGGCCCCTGGAAGATATCCGCGTGGGGGACCGGTATCTGGACGCCTGCACTGCGGCCGCTGCCGGCGGCGATCAGACCGCCGCGGAACTCGCCGCCTGCATCCGCGACGTGCTGGGGGGCGTCAGTGTGCAGCGCCACCTGGAGCTCTCGCGCGAATCTGCGGAGGGGTTGCTGTGGTACGAGCTTTCCGTGGAGCGGCTGCGGCGGCCTGAAGGCGGTGCGGTCGTTACGCGCACCGACATAACTGCGCGCAAGCAGGCCGTCGCTCAGATGCGCGAGCAGCGCTCGCAGCTCACACACCTCGGCCGCGTGGCGGTGCTGGGCGAGCTCTCGGGTGCCTTCGCGCACGAGCTCGTGCAGCCTCTGACCTCCATCCTCGGGAATGCCGAGGCAGCCCTGCAGGTGCTGCCCCCGGCTGCGCCGGGCAGTTCCGAGATCCGCGACATGCTGCACGACATCATCAAGGACGACGTGCGGGCGGCAGAGGTCATCCAGCGGCTGCGTTCGATGCTGGCCCACGGTGAAATTCACCGTCAGACGGTCGACCTGAATCAGGTGGTCCACGACGTGCTGACACTGGCCCGCGGCGACCTGGTAGCCCGCAGCGTGTCGGTCGATACACAACTCGACACGCGCGCCGACCTGGTGTTGGCGGACCCGGTGCAGCTGCAGCAGGTCCTGCTCAACCTGATCATGAACGCCTCGGATGCCATGGTTGGCAACCCGCCTGGGGAGCGGCGGCTGAGCATCGTGACGCGGCGGAGCGAAGAAGGACACGCCATCGAGTGCGCAGTGGCTGACCGCGGACCCGGAGTCCGTGCGGAGGATCTCGAGCGTATTTTCCAGCCGTTCGTGACCACCAAGAAGCACGGCCTTGGCCTCGGCCTTGCGATCTGTCGCTCCATCGTCGAGGCCCACGGCGGGCGGTTGTGGGCCGAGAATTCGCACTCCGGGCGTGGGGCAATATTTCGCTTCACCGCCAGCATCGGGCCGTAAGGCTTGTAAGTCTGTGTAAGACGAAGGTCCACTATCGCGCCCGCGCGACGCGGGGCCAAATGCGGAGCCATGACGCCCGCGCGCCCCCTGATCGCAGTGGTGGACGATGAGGAATCCGTGCGCCGCGCGTTGGCGCGCATGTTGAGTGCGTCGCAATTCGAGACCGAGGTGTTCGCCTCCGGTGCTGAGTTTCTCGACGCGTTACGCACGCGCACCCCTGACTGCGCCATCCTCGACTACCAGATGCCGGGCATGAACGGGCGCGACATACAGCGGCAGCTGGCACGCGCGCAGATTCGGCTGCCGCTCATCGTGGTCACCGCCCATGACCAGCCCGCACTGCGCGAGCAGTGCCTTGCGGACGGCGCGGCCGCGTACCTCGCCAAACCGCTGCTGCGCGAGCAGCTCGTGTCAGTAATCCTCGATGCGATCCGGCAGACAGCTGCCAACTCGTGACGGGCGCCGACAAGTACGCGCTGCAGTCGGCCCGTGCCGGCCAGGCGCCGTGCGCTCCCTGACTTGGAGATGACATTTCTCCAGCGCATAATCCGCCCGGCGTCAGCAAGAACAAGCAGGACAGTGGTCGTTGCCGCAACGCAGCGACCCCAATGGATAGGAATTGCCATGTCTGACCTCCAGCCGACCGTCTTTCTGCTCGATGACGACCCGGCAGTCGTAATTGCCCTGGAGCGCGTGCTGCGGGCCAACGGCTTTCAGGTACGCGCCTGCAACTCCGCAGCTCAATTCCTGGCTGCGCATGACCCGGACGCGGCAGGCTGCCTGGTCGCGGACGTGCGCATGCCGGGAATGAGCGGCCTCGAGCTGCAGCGCGCGCTGCGCGCCCGCGGCTGCGAGCGGCCAATCGTCTTCATCACCGGGCAGGGAGACATCTCGACCACGGTGCAGGCGATGAAGGCCGGGGCGGTGACGTTCCTCGCGAAGCCGGTGTCTGGCGTCGAGCTGGTCGCCGCAATAAACGAAGCCCTCGCACGTGATGCCCGGCAGCGTGCCGAGCGGCACGAATGGCTCGAGGTAACCAAGCGCCTGGCGAGTCTCACCCCGCGCGAGCACCAGGTGTTGGATCTGGTGGCCACCGGGTTGCTCAACAAGCAGATTGCTGCGCGCCTCGGGGCGGCGGAAAAAACCATCAAGGTTCATCGCCGCCGCATCATGCAGAAGATGCAGGCCCGGACCGCGACCGCTCTCGTCGGGCTGCTGTCACGGGCCGAGGCGCGCACCCCCACGCGGCCGGGCGGACATACGGGCTGAACCGCGGGCCCGCGCCCGCTATTCCGCAGGCGGGCGCCGCATGGGACATTGGTCCTATCGCCAAAGCCGTGCTTACGGTGTAGTTATCCCGCATGCGTGCCGAGCGTGGCTGCACGACCTCGCCGTTGGTCATCGCCCTGGGGCTGGCGCTCCTGGTCTCCGGCGCATTCGCAGCGGCAGACCCCGGGCATGAAGACGCCCGCGTTGAGCGCCAAGACGCGCCGCCCGAGGCGCCCGCAAAGCGACCGCGCATCGCACTCGCGCTCGCCGGTGGCGGAGCACGAGGCGGTGCGCACATCGGCGTACTGAAGGTCCTCGAGGAACTGCACGTTCCCATCGATTGCATCGTGGGGACGAGCATGGGGGCCCTTGTTGGCGGGGGTTACGCCTCCGGCATGCCGGCTGCGGATATCGAGAAATTCGTCACCCACGTCGACTGGAAGTCGGTCGTCGGTGGAGTTGGCAGCCGCCAGTTCGAGCCCGCGGAGCAGAAGCGCTTCAACGACGCCAGCGGCTCTGTCGAGTTGGGCCTGAAGGGCGGCAAGATCATCCCCCCCAGCGGGCTCATCGCATCGAGCCGCATCGAGGATGTGCTGCGCGCGTACGTGGCCAAGGCGCGTGCCGTAGCGGATTTCGACCGCTTGCCCATTCCCTACCGGGCGGTGGCCACTGACATGCTGACCGGTGACATGGTGGTGCTCGATCACGGTGACATCGCGACGGCCATGCGGGCGAGCATGGCGATTCCCGGCGCGTTCGCGCCCGTCGTCACGGATCAGTACGTCCTGTCGGACGGCTATGTCGTGCGCAACCTGCCGATCGACGTGGCGCGCAAGCTGTGCGGGGACATCGTTATCGCCGTGAACCTCGCCAAAAAGACTGCTACGCGCGAGCAGCTGGTCGGTCCAGGCAGTCTCATCTCGCGTAGCAGCGACATCATGATGGAAGCCAACGAGCGTGTGCAGCTGCAGTCCCTGACCGAGCGCGATATCCGTATCGATGTCGATCTGGGTGGGTTCAGTGCGGCGGATTTCGAGCGTACGGCAGAGACCATACCGTTGGGCGAGAAGGCTGCCCGGGCCATGGCCCCGCGGCTCGCCGCGCTGTCCGTGTCTCCGGCCGAATACAGCGCGTGGCGCAGCCGGGTGACCGTGAGCCAGAACCTCGAGATCAAAGTCGCCGACGTCCAGTTCCGGGGCCTCAAGTACGTCAATCCGGAGTACCTGCGCGCGTTGACCCACGTACACGCCGGTGACACGGTCGACATTGCAGCGATCAGCCAGGATGCGGCACGCCTCGCCGCGCTCGATGATCTGGACAGCGTCGCGTACCGCTTCGAAGGCAACCCCGACAATCCGGTCCTGGTGTGGGAGCCGCGGGAGAAGCAGATCGGGCCGGACGTGCTGCGGCCGAGCCTGGGTATCTACGCCGGCGGCAGCGGCGAGCTCCGCTTCGAGCTGGAGGCGCAGTATGTGCGGCGCTGGCTCAATGACTACGGGGGTCAGTGGCGCAACCGGCTGCAGCTCGGTACCTCGTCGCTCTTCGCGACCAGCCTGTATCAGCCGCTCAACACCTCCCAGATCTTCTTTGTCGAGCCTGGTGCGCTCATCGGCCGCTCCATCGAGGACATCTACAACGACTACAACCGGATCGCGCAGTACTTCTTCATTGATCTCGGCGGCGAGGTCGATCTCGGCGTCAACCTCGGTTCCAATAGTCAACTGCGGGCCGGGTACTGGGCGGATCGGCGCCGCGTAGAGGTCGACACGGGAGTCTCGCTCCTGCCAACCGGCCAACACACGGACGCCGGACTCAACGCGAGCGGATTTTTCGACAATCGCGATTCGTCGACCTTCGCAACCCGCGGCACGGCAGCAGCGATACAGTACTTCCGTTCCGATACCGGGCTCGGCGCAGGCCGCAACTGGGAGACACTCGAGGCCGGGGCGCGCCAGGTGGTCCGCGCGGGTGTTACGACGCTGTGGCTGACCGCCGCTGGTGGAACGGATCTCGGGAGCACGCTGCCCGCCGACCGCGCCTTCTCGCTCGGTGGCCCACAGAGCTTCCCGGGCTACGCGCCCGGAGAAGTGCGCGCCAGGAATTACTGGACCGCGCAGGCCAACGTTCTCTGGCGTGTAGCCGATATCCTGGCGATCGCGAATCAGGCCCTCTACGGCGGATTAGGATTGGAAGCAGGACATGTGCGGGATCGTGTCGACCCGGTGCCGAACGGTGACCTTTACGGTATATCCGGCTACCTCGGCGGCCGCACTCCCATCGGGACGCTCACCATCGGTGTCGGCAAGGCGACGGGATCGTGGGCCGGGTGGGTCACACTTGGTACGCCGGTCGGCTCCGGGTCGATGCTCGATCAACCTATTTTCCGTTGAGCGTGATGGTCACCGCAGTTGCCTCGACCCGTCCCGGCGCAAGCATTGCGCGCCAGGTAGTGCGAGTCGCGGGCCTCGTTCTGCTCAGCCTGGTGCTGCTCGGCATGGGGGGCTGGGGAGCGCTGGCGCTGCACTACTGGGATCATGCGGATCCAACGGTGCGCACTGTGCTCGTTGTGGCCTGGATACTCGCCTGCGTCGCCCTGCTCGTCGGGTTCCTGCTCAGGCGCTGGCGCTGGCGCTCATTCGCGATTTTCGTCGGGCTGTTCGCGCTGCTGCTTGCGGCCTGGAGCGCCATCGAGCCATCCAACGACCGCGAATGGGTGCCCGAGAATGCGGTGCTGACTTACGCGACCATCGACGGCGATCGCATCACCCTGCACAACCTCCATAACTTCGACTATCGCACCGACACCGACTTCACACCGGCGTACTACGAGCGGACTTTCGACCTGCGGCAGCTGGATGCCGTGGATCTGTTCGCGGTCTACTGGATGGGGCCTGCGATTGCGCACGTTTTCCTCAGCTTCGGCTTCACCGATGGCGGCCATGTCGCGTTTTCGATCGAAACCCGCCGCGAGAAGGGCCAGAGTTACTCCTCGATTGCGGGGTTCTTCCGGCAATTCCCGCTTTACTACGCCGTGGGCGATGAGCGCGATATCGTGCGTGTGCGCACGAATTACCGCCGCGATCCTCCGGAGCGCGTCTACCTGTACCGCCTGCGTGGCCATCAAGCTGCGGCCAGGCAACTGTTCCTTGGGTACGTGGAGCACCTCAACGAGCTCAAGGCACACGCCGAGTGGTACAACACCCTCACCAGCAACTGCACCAGCAGCATCTGGGTCATGACACGGCTCAATCCAGAGCACGTGCCCTATTCGTGGAAGATCCTGCTGAGCGGCTACCTGCCTGAGTATCTCTACGAGCAGGGCAAGCTCGACACCGGCGTGCCGTTCGCCGAGCTGCAGCGGCGCGCCTACATCAACCCGCTCGCGCAGGCGGCGGATAAGGCCGAAGATTTCTCACAGCGGATCCGTGATCGGCCGTAGCCGCGAAGCGAGCGGCTCCTGATCTAGCCCCCGTCCGGGTCGTTGTTTATGAGCGCGAGGCCGCTGGTGTCGACCCGTCTCGCACCCTTAGTTCTGCGTGCCAGGTCGATTATCCTGAACCACTCTCCGGTGTCTTGTGCGATTCCCTCCACTCGCACGACGCCGTTATGAGTCGTGACCGTGACGTGCTGGGTGTAGATCCATGGGTCTTTGGCTAATGTTTGCTGCACCTGGCGAGTGACTTCTTCGTCTGCCTGCCTCTCTGCCTGGACGAGCACTTCCGGAAGATGTGGATCCGTCACCCGTGGATCCGCCACCCGTGCTGCATCCTGAGCAAGGCAGGAAGCGGCTGCACCCAGTAAGGTCGCAAAGACGAGTGCGAGAGCCGGATGGCCACCGAGGGAATATCGCTCGGCGGGCCAGGCATCGGCCTCGGGCTGCACATGACAGGTTTTGCTCACCTGAGCCTCTGATCCACCCCTGATCGCGGCGAAAATACAGCATTCCGTTGCCCGCAGGGCATTTCTTGCTACTTATCGCGGTGCGCACCGCCAGGAAGTGGGCACAGGTACTCACGCCAGCCAGGCGACGGCCATCCCCAACACGCTGGCGGCCATTGCCCCGGTAGCGAGCCAGCCGAGCACACGCAACGAGCGCGGCATGGTGAGCGCTCCCATGACCTCGGCGCGTGAGGACAGGCGCATCAGGATTGCCATGAGGGGCACACCCGCGACGCCATTCAGCACCGCACTCCAATAAAGCGCCCGCATGGGATTGATCGTGGTGAAGTTCAAAGCGACCGCGAGCAGCATTGCCGCCGCAACCGCCAGCGGGTAAGCCCTGCCTCGCAGCCGCTGCCGCCGGTGCTCAACCTGCCAGGACATGAGCTCACCCACGGCATAAGCCGCTGAACCGGACAGGGCCGGGAGGGTCAGGAGACCCGCCCCGAGGATGCCGAGCGCGAACACGTGAAAGGTGAAGGGGCCCGCGACGGCGCGCAGCGCCTCCGCAGCCTCCACCGCCGTCTGGATGGTGGTCACCCCCTGCACGTGCAGCGTGCTCGCAGTCGTGATCACGATGAACAGCGCGACAACGCTCGAAAGGCCCATTCCGGCCAGAGTATCGATCCGTATGCGCCGGAACTCGGCCGGCGCGCTCGCCGGGGATCGCAGCAGCGGCGCTGCACCGCCGCCGTTACGGCCGTGCTCCACTTCCTGCTGGGCCTGCCAGAAGAAGAGATAGGGGGTGATGGTCGTGCCGAGGGCTGCCACCACCGCCGTCACATACTCAGGGTCGGCCGAAAGCTGCGGCCAGACGAGCGCGTGGGCCACGGTACCCCAGGGAACTTCGACGACAAACGCACACACGACGTAACTCAGAAGCGACAGGCTCAGCCATTTGAGGATACGCACATGCCGCGCATAGCCAGTGAGGGCCTCGATCATCACGGACACCAGCGCCAGCAGGCAGATGAACAGCAGTGCCGGCGCGCCGAGCAACCGGCGGAGCACGGCCCCCATCGCGGCTAGATCGGCGGCGACATTGATGACATTCGCGGTCGCCAGCAGTGCCACCAGCCCCACCGCGAGCCACCCGGGGTAGTGGCGCCTCAGGTTGCCGGCGATTCCGCAGCCGGTGACCCGCCCGACGCGGGCGCTGGTCTCCTGGATCGCGACCAGGAGTGGATAGGTGAATAGCAGCGTCCAGGTGAGCCCGTAGCCAAACTGCGCTCCGATTTGCGAGTACGTGCCGACGCTGCTCGGGTCTGCGTTACAGGCGCCGCTGATCAGGCCTGGCCCGAGCAGCTGACGCAGCCGGCGCCGCGAAGCGCGGCCCTTCGGCCTCTCGGGAGTCAGCACGCGTTGCTCAGTCACCACAGTGACAGGGTACGTCATCGCGCACCGTCCGTGGGTTTCGCGGCAGAGCAGGCGCGATGGACGGCTCGTCTCGAGTTCTCAACATGTTGAGACGGCATATCAACATGTTGATATCCCACTCGATCGACTGCTTGGCTGCGCACTCCGGCACCCCCGCACCCCGGCACCCCGGCGCCCAGTCACTCCGGTCGCGCCTGGGCGCGGTGCGCGCAGCGACTCAGGCGGCCGAGCTGATCGACTCGCGCAGTCCGGCCTCGAGCAACCTCTGCTGATCGACCATGCCGTAGAGCTGAATGAGACGCGCGATCAGCCCGGTCCAGCCGGTCTGGTGGCTCGCGCCGAGGCCGGCCCCGTTGTCACCGTGGAAATACTCGTAGAACAGGATGCAGTCGCGCCAGTGCGGATCGGTCTGGAACTTCGTCGCGCCGCCGAACACCGGGCGCCGCCCCTGCGCGTCGCGCACGAAGATGCGGGCGAGCCGCGTCTCGATCTCGCGGCTCACCTCGAAGAGATTCATCAGCCGTCCCGAGCCGGTCGGACACTCGACTTTGAAGTTGTCACCGTAGTAGAGGTAGTACTGGAGCAGGCCGCGGATCAGCAGTACGTTCACCGGCATCCAGATCGGGCCGCGCCAGTTGGAGTTGCCACCGAACATACCGGTGTCGGACTCTGCCGGCAGATAGCCGACACGATAGGCCTGTGAGCCGACGTCGAACTCGTAGGGGTGCTCGAGGTGATGGCGCGATAGCGCGCGGATCCCGAATGGGCTGAGGAACTCGCTCTCGTCGAGCATGCGCGCCAGGATGCGCCGCAGGCGCTGCTCATTGACCAGTGCCAGGATGCCACGGTCGCCGACGCCGCGATGCCCGGGGCCGGTGGCGTGGACGCTGTCCATGAGGTGCGGCATGCGCTGCAGCCGGCTGGTCCAGGCGTCGACCAGCGACTTCAGTTTATCGCGCTGCCACGGCTCGACGACCGTGGCGGCGCACAGCGGGATGAGCCCCACCATGGTGCGCACCTTCAGGCGCCGCGAGCTGCCATCCGGCAGGCACAGCACGTCGTAATAGAAGCCGTCCTCCTCGTCCCACATGCCATCCGGGCCGGTGCGGTTCATGCCGGAGGCGATCCAGAAGAAGTGCTCGATGAACTTCTCGCACATGTCGATGAAGCTCGGATCCCTGGAGGCGATCTGTACCGCGAGCTCGATCATGTTCTGGCAGAACAGCGCCATCCAGGCGGTGCCATCGGCCTGCTCGAGGTGGCCGCCGGTCGGCAGCGGTGCGCTGCGATCGAACACCCCGATGTTGTCGAGACCGAGGAAGCCGCCTTCGAACACGTTGCGGCCGGAGCGGTCGACCCGGTTCACCCACCAGTTGAAGTTGAGCGCGAGCTTGAGGAACGTGCGCTTCAGGAATTCGATCTCGGCCACCTCGTTGGCGCCCGGCGAGAAGCGATGCAGGAACAACGTCGCCCAGGCGTGCACCGGCGGATTGGTGTCGCTGTAGTTCCACTCGTACGCCGGGATCTGGCCGCTCGGGTGCATGTACGACTCGCGCAGCACCAGGTTCAGCTGCTCGCGCGCGAAGTCCGGGTCGACCGTCGAGAGCGCAATGCAGTGGAATGCCAGATCCCAGGACGCGTACCAGGGGTATTCCCACTTGTCGGGCATGGAGATCACGTGATCGTTCAGCATGTGATACCAGTCCCGATTGCGGATCTTGCGATTGCCGCCGCCGGCTTCGAACGGATTCGCGCCATGCTCGCTGAGCCACCGCGAGGCATCGAAGGTGAAGTGCTGCTTGCTCCACAGCATACCGGCGAGCGCCTGGCGCATGACGCGCGCCTCGTCCTCGCTGAGCGAGGCCGGCGTGATGGCGCGGTAGAAGTCGTCCGCCTCGCGCGCACGCACGGCGATGAGCTCATCGAACACGCTGCCGAACATCCCCGGCGCAGCACGCGGGCCGGTGTCGCTGAGGCGCAGCCGCGCTGTCGCGGTCTGTCCGGCTGCCACGTCCAGCTGGTAAAGGGCCGCGGCCTTGGTGCCCGTGCCTTCGGGATTGACCGCATCGTGGCGCTGACCGATCAGGTACTCGTGGAAGGCGTCCTTCACGTACGGCGTCGGGTTCTCCGTGCCGAACAGGCGCTTGTTGTTGGTCTCATTCTCGGTGAAGAGCAGCAGTGGTGTCCCCTCGCAATGCCACTCGTGGTCATCGAGCTCCGGGTGCGAGGCGCTGACGACCGCGGCACCCCCGCGGTCGCGCGCGCTTTTCAGGACCGGCTTCACGCCGCCACCGCTCCAGGCCCAGGTATTGCGGAACCATAGGGTCGGCAGCAGGTACAGCCTGGCGCTCTCCGGACCGCGATTGCTGGCGCTGATACGAATGAGGATGTCCTCGGGTCCGGCCTTGGCGTACTCGATGAGCACGTCGAAGTAGCGGTCCTCGTCGAAAACACCGGTATCCAGCAGCTCGTACTCGCACTGGTGCCGCGTGCGGGTTCGATTGGTTCTGACCAGCTGGTCGTAGGGATACCCCGACTGCGGGTACTTGTAGAGGTACTTCATGTACGAATGGGTCGGCGTGTTGTCGAGATAGAAGTAGTACTCCTTCACGTCCTCGCCGTGATTGCCCTCGCCGTTGGTGAGGCCGAACATCCGCTCCTTCAGGATCGGATCGCGGCCGTTCCACAGCGTCAGTGCGAAGCACA
>Ga0126373_10002812_pt1 | contig 12870 bp, 10 predicted proteins | sample PanSoiMetPlot_11_FD_92545 | JGI IMG/M metagenome (GOLD analysis project Ga0126373, IMG submission 92545) | Tropical forest soil microbial communities from Panama - MetaG Plot_11 | ecosystem: Environmental > Terrestrial > Soil > Tropical forest > Bulk soil | place: Panama | collected 2016-02-17
GCGGGCAATTCTGTGGCGCATCCGTTCAAAACGATGGCCAGCACCACCGCCCATCCCCAGGAAACCCGCGAAGGGACCTCCACCATATGGTCATTATAGGAAACCAGGGCCCTCAATGCACGCCAGCTCGATCTGGGGTTAGGGCAATGGACCCCTCTTGACTTGCTGATGCCGGATAAGATATTAATAATTGTTCTCATTTTCATTTAACGCTGAGCATGGCACTGTGGTGACAACAAAATCAGATCCAGCATATCGATTACCAGCCGAAGAAACTCGCTGTGAATGTGGCCAACTCATCGCCAAACTACGAGGACACGGGTTGGAGTTGAAGTGCAAACGATGCAAACGGATTGTGGTGATTGCTTTTTCTTCCATTGGAGGGTGGACATCCCTCAGAGTTCCAGGCCAACCATAACAAGGAGGTATCAAGAACAAGCACGTCTTCTCACGTCTTGAGTAAGTCATAAAACAGCAGGCCAGAGACCAACGAGTCCCGAGTCAGACCAACCCCCTACCTATTTGGAGGTCTACGATGAGGATCCGGTCAATCCTCGGGGCTCTTATGATTGCCAGCTTGCCGGTATGTCCGGCCTGGGCGGAAATGACCCCGGAGGAAATTCAGAAGATGGTCGATGAGGCAGTGGAGAAACGCCTCCAAGAACGTGAACGCCGCGAAGGAGCGGTGGAGCCTCGGGAAACAGCTCCACCGCCAGGGCAGTACCCCGTCCCAACCGGCCCCATGACGGAGATCAAGGCAGAGCGCCCAGGTGAAGAAAGAGCACCGCTCTCGTTCGGCTCCACTGGCTCAGGACGGTTGGTCTATGCGAAGCCGTTTGTAGCTGCGCCAAAGGCCGTTGTCGGTGGTTATATGGATATTCAGTACCGAGCCCAGAGCAAAGGCAGTATCGATAATGGCTACGGAGGCACCGCCAGCACCTTCGATCAGCAGCGGTTCGTCCCGTTCATCTATGCGGACGTCACCGAGCACGTGAAGATGGCATCGGAACTGGAAATTGAGCACGGCATTCGAGAGGAAACCGGAAGCGCCAATGAAATAAGTCTGGAGTTTGCTTTCATTGACTATCTCATCAATGAAAAAGTCAATCTTCGAGCTGGTATTTTGCTGCTTCCGCTCGGCAAATTTAACCTGCTCCACGACTCACCCTTGAACGACTTAACCGATCGTCCACTCGTCGACCAATTTATTATTCCTACGACGCTGTCTGAAACCGGAGCAGGATTTTACGGAACCTTCTATCCAGGCAGAACCAGTAAGCTGGACTATGAATTGTACGTGACGACTGGGCCGTGCTCATACCTGCAGAACGGAACGCCCAGGATCACTGAGGCAGACGGAACGATAAATTCCAGGCAGCGGACTTGCCCCTCAACCGATGGCTTAGATATCAACAACGGCCGGGCGGTCGTCGGGCGCGTGGCCTTTAGCCCCATGCTCGGCGTCGAAGTGGGTGGATCAAATTATTATGGCAATGGCGCCCCCAACGGCAACTACAATCCCCTGAGCATTTCGGCGGTAGATTGGACGCTCCAGCGGGGTCCTTTTGAGCTCATCGGTGAAGCCGCGTGGGCCTATTCGAGAGGCAATTCGCGGGCCATCCAGACGAACACGCTCGGCGTCGCTCCAGGAACCCTCTTGACGACATCAGTGACGGGACCAATCGGCAACAGCGGTCCCGGCATCCCGCCTCAGCGCATGAACGGATTTTATATTCAAGGCAATTACCATTTCATGCCGGAATTCATGACGAAACTCTCCCCGAAGCGGTTCGGTGAGGGGTCAACCCTGACGGCTGTCATCCGATACGACAGGGTCAACACCAATTTGGACAATTCCAATGGTACGGGTGGATGGGGCAATTTGGAGCAAATCTCTTTTGGTCTTAATTACCGCCCTATCGAAGATGCCGTGTTTAAGATCAGTTATCAGTATCAGCCGATGGCATTTAATCCCAATACCAATCAACGAATCCACCAGAGCGCATTGGTGATTTCAGCCGCGACGTATTTTTAAATCGATGGCCTTCGTGCCCATTCCGTCGCGAAAGGACTCGCAAGTTCGTTTAGGAGCAAGACGTCACATGCGAGCAAGTATTCTGGCACTCATAGGTTCCCTCGCTTGCAGCGGCTGTGCCTCCTTGAGCGGCAGCAAGGATCAGTTCTTCGTTTGTCCTTTTGATGTAGTGTGGGATGCGGCCTTAGAATCCGTGAAGGATCGGCCGGCGCAAGTTCAGGATAAAACCAAGGGGCTGATCGAGACCGGCTGGGTCGAGATGGAAGGCACCGAGCGCTCATATGGAATTTTCGATCGTGAGGCATTCGGAAACCGAGAACGGGCCCGCATGACAGTCATGGTGAAGCGCCTGAATGACGTGACGTCGGTGAGTGTGCTAGAAAATCGCCAGCGATGGCACCTGAAGGGCGGGATCACACAACAGGCCACCAGATGGTGGCCTATTGATCCATCCGCAGAGGCTGAAACGAAAGTCGTGAATCGTCTCAATAATAAACTCAAAGAGAAAGGCTGTGCCGCGACATGACTCTCCGACACTGGGTCCTAGCAACATGCTTGACCGTTCTTCTGTTCCCTGTCCCCGCGCGAGGCGAACGAATCTGGGACGCCGAGCTCAAGCGTTTTCTCACGGAACAGGAGATGACCCACGCCGAGATCTTCCTTACAGAGGAAGAGGCGTTAAAGCTTATGTTCTCTTCATCAGGACGAATTCGCAGAGATATCATTCGGCTAACTGAAGAGAAAAAGACACAGATAGAAGATCGGATCGGATGGAAATTCCCCGAAGAGACATTTGAGGTCTATATCGGCGAGACCGGTGCACAGGTTGATGGATATGCACTGGTTCAGAATACCATCGGCAAGCACAAACCGATGACCTACATGGTCGGGGTCGACAGCAAGGGACGAGTCTCCAACGTGGAATTATTGGTATTTCGAGAGGCGCGTGGTAGCGAGGTTCGGACAAAACGGTTCAATGTTCAATACGAAGGCAAGACCTGTCTTGATCCTGTTCGCATCAACAAAGATATCATCAATATCAGCGGAGCCACGATGTCGGTGCGCTCCATGAGTGCGGGAGTCAAACGTGTGTTGGTTCTCATTGACGAATTTTATCTCAAACCCCTGGGTCTCGGAAGCGACACGATAGCCGCGCGCAAATCCGAGAAAGGGTTCTTTGGCTCTCTCTTTGGCGACTGACGGCGGCCGAGATCTTCCGAATGCGCAATTTCAACACTCGGTTCCGCCTGCGAGATTCAGATCGACACATTCGACTCCTGTATACATTGTTTCTGTTTTTGATGCTCGTGGGATTCGCGTTTTCCTTTTTCTGGGCACACAGTATGACAGGGTTGACTCCACAGGGCATCGCTGATCACTACCGCGGGTCGGATGCGACGTTTGGCGAGCCAATGTCGTTCAGAGAATTGGCCGAGATCACCCATTTTCACCTGTTTACGATGCCGGTTGTCTTTATGATCCTTGTGCACGTTCTCTATCTGACAGCGACCAGTCCCGCTGTCAAGTTGGGAACCACTTGGATGGCGTTCGGTGGGGTGATGCTGGACTTAGTGTCGCCTTGGCTGATCAGCTACGTCTCTCCCTTGTTTGTCTTGACCATGCTGATGGGAGATATTTTCATGACACTCGGCTTTCTTATCATGATGGCGCTTCCTCTCCATGAGATGTGGATATTGAAGCAACCGCTTATGGCGGGAAAGCAAGGGGAAGAAAGATGAGCTAGCGCCCGCTCGCTTTCATTGCATTAGCGGCCAGAGGTCTTGTAGCCCAGAGCCCACGATCATTGGTCAATGATCGTGGGCTCTCTTTTAAAATCGGATTCGATATGCCAGTCCACATCCCAACTGAAAGCCGTCCTGCAATTCTGAAGATAGAGCGAATGCTTCACAAAATTGATCGCTTGCAACTCCCGGCATTGTCGCGACGGCAAGTAGAAAGTATCCTTGTGCGGCAGGTGAGCAAGGAGATCGATCGCGCCCTCCCCTGGCAGGCGGGCCACGGTCGGCGTTCGGCCACGGTCGCATTCATGATTGGACGAGCAATGGCCCTGGATCCGGACGAGTTGCATGCTCTCGACCTCGCAGCCCTTCTCCACGACATCGGGCTCTTAACGCTGCCCCTTCGTCAGCTGACACATCGGGGCTTTGTCGACTCCGAATCGTACCTCGCGATTCAGAATCATCCTCGGGACGGATCCAGACTCTTGGAAACGTTGTCTTTTTTGAGAGATGCCTCAACCATCATTGCCCATCATCACGAACGATGGGACGGGTCCGGATATCCCTACGGGATCAGGGGACGATTCATCCCTCTTGCAGCCAGAATTCTTTCGATCGCCGACGCATTCGATGCAATCCACATCCCCGAGGTCTCGAACCATACTGCTCGAAATGCAATTGCCCTCAGAATTATCCGCGTCGCCTCCGGCACTCAGTTCGATCCCGAACTCGTCGACGCATTGTGCCTGTGCCAGAAATCCATTCCCGTGGCTAGGAGCCTGTTTTTTCTTAAGGTCCCAGCATCACCTTCGCATTGGCTGCCGAGCAATCTGCTGCGGAAAGGCAGACCGTACAACCCGGAAGATGAGGAATGAAGAAGCTCGTCGTCAAAAATGAGGAGGTGCCGAGGTTTGAGGTAGTCAACCATCCAGCCCCAGCATGACAGGCGGGAGGCAACGTTGTTGTGCTTCTCGCTCGGGTTAGCGTTTATGAGCCTTCCTTCTTGATCTGTTCTGCAAGATAATTTTCCAAGCCGATCTGTTCGATGGTTTCCATCTGGGTTTCTATCCAATCTATATGCGCGTCCACGTCCTCAGCCATGTCTTCAAGCATATGGCGGGTGGTATAGTCACCCACCTTCGCGGCATGGCTCACGCCGTCACTCAACAACACTAGCATTTCCTGTTCCGCCTTCAGGTCCAGCTTGAATTGCTCCGGCACAGTCTCGCCTACCTGAACCGTATTCAATCGCTGAACATTGGGTACACCCTCCAGGTAGAGAATATGCTCAATTAACTCTTCCGCATCTTTCATCTCATCAAAGCTGCGCTCACGTACTTTGTGATGGAGACGCTCATAGCCCCAGTTTTCACACATCTTGGCATGCACGAAATACTGATTGATCGCGGTCAGGTCCGCCGTGAGAATCTTGTTGAGGAGATTCACGACGCCTTCTTTTGCTTTCATGATTGTCCTCCCATCACAAGTTAAGAGCGCACGAATCAGTTTTCAATTCGCACCACAACTTCATTATCGATAGGAGTCAGCCGTTCGTCAACCTGATGAGTGAGGCGATCTTGATCCTGTCTCTCAATTTCGATGACACGAGTTCTCATTCTCTCGGCACACCACGAGCGCGACGACAGGACTTTACAACTCTATACTCTGGAGACAGGAGCCAGTACGAATGAGTGGGAATAAGGAGGAAGTAGTTTTATCCGGCTTCACGGTAGCCGCAGTCTTCGTTGCGGCATTGAACGCTTCGCCCTGTTTGCTTGCTGACTTTCTCGACGAGGAACGGCGCCCGGCAGGTCGGGCAAGCTTTATTGACCGGGCGATCCCATAGTGCATATTCACACTCCGGATATCGACTACATGCATAGAAGGAACGGCCTTTGCGAGTGCGTTTTTGGATGAGATCACCGCCACAACCGGGTTGCGGACACTTCACACCCAAGGCGAGCGGTTTGGTCGTCTTGCACTCCGGATAGGCTGAACAGGCAATGAACCTCCCGAATCGCCCCGTCTTCACAACCATGGGACTCCCGCATTTCTCGCAGGTTTGATCTGTCGTGAGTTGCTGTTTCGGTACCACTTTAATCGTGCCATCAGGAAGTTTTTCGAAGTTCTGCGTATTCTTGCACGGAGGATCTTCTTTGTAGCCTGGGCAGGCGAGAAACTTACCGTTGCGTCCCCACTTGATTTCCATCATGCGACCGCATTTTTCGCAGGGGATATTGGTCGGTGGCTCCACGATATCTTTCGGGCCAGGAATGGTCTTGGCCTTCTCCATATCGCGTGTAAATGGCTCGTAAAAATCTCGGATAGCCGCGACCCACGGCTTGCTGCCTTCTTCAATCTCGTCCAACTCCTCTTCCATCTGGGACGTGAAGTCGACATTGATGAGATCGGGAAATCCCTTCAGGAGGAAGTCGTTTACCGTGCGCCCGGTTTCCGTGGGAGCAAATCGCCCTTCAATTTTCTCAACATACTTGCGATCCTGAATCGTCGAGATAATGGTGGCATAGGTCGACGGGCGTCCGATGCCTTTTTCCTCCAACTCTTTGATCAACAACGCTTCGTTGTACCGCGGCGGCGGCTGGGTGAAATGTTGCTTCGAGGTCAGCCCCTGGACCGTCTCGCCGTCCTGCGAAACCAATCGCAGCTGCTCATCCTGATTGAGCACAGGCAACTGGCGTTCGCCGTCATCCTCCACCTCCTGGTCCCCCTTCGGCTTTTGGGCGAACAGTTCACGATCGATGCCTTCCATATAGACAATCGTATGACCAGGGAATTTCACCACGGTCCCGGTTGACCGGAATAGGTACTTATCTTTAGTCGCTAGCGGGCTGGTTTCGACCCGTGTGACGTCAAGAATGGCCGGGACCATCTGAGAGGCGATGAATCGATTCCAGATCAACTTGTAGAGATTGTAGACGTCCGGATCCAGATACGGCCGGATCGACTCCGGATCACGTGAAGCAGAGGTCGGACGGATCGCCTCGTGGGCCTCTTGCGCAGCCTTCTGTGTCTTGTAGATATTTGGCGTGGCAGGAAGATATTCTGCGCCGAACCGATCCTGAATCACCTGCCGCGCATCAGCCATCGCTTCATCGGAAATCCGGGTCGAGTCAGTCCTCATATAGGTAATGAGCCCCGTCGCTCCCTCCGCACCGATTTCCATACCTTCATAAAGCTGCTGGGCCAACGTCATGGTTTTCTTCGGTGAAAAATGGAGCTTCCGTGCAGCTTCCTGCTGCAATCGACTCGTGATAAACGGCGCCACGGGATTCCGTTTCTTTTCCTTTCGGTCGATCGACTCAACAGCGAAGGTTTTCCCTTGAATGGCCGCCACAACTCGTTGCGCCTCTTCGCTCGAGGAGATTGAGGCTTCCTCACCATTAATACTATGAAGTTTGGCTTCGAAAGCAGGGGGGGTCGTTCCCGCGAGGAGCGCCGTCACGGACCAATATTCTTCCGCACGAAAGGCATCGCGCTCCTGTTCCCGCTCGCAGATCAACCGAACGGCAACCGACTGCACGCGTCCCATGGATAACCCACGCCGTACCTTGTTCCAGAGTAATTGACTTCCTTGATATCCGACTATCCGGTCGAGCACACGACGTGCTTGCTGTGCATTCACCAGCTTCATATCGATGTGTCCGGGAGATTGCAGCGCGCGTTTGATCGCCGACTCAGTGATCTCGTTGAAGAGCACTCGAAAAACTTTTTCGTCCTTTTTCTTCTTGGCCTTCCCACCCAATTCCTGTGCGATGTGCCATGCGATCGCTTCGCCTTCACGGTCCGGGTCTGGCGCGAGAAAGACCTTGTCCGCTGCTTCGGCTTTCTGCTTGATCTCCGCCAAAACTTTCGCTTTGCCCTTGATCGTCACGTAGTGAGGCTTGAAATCGTGGTCAAGATCGACCCCAAGCTTACTGGTCGGTAAATCCTTGACGTGTCCGACCGATGCCATCACCGTATAGCCGCGGCCGAGATACTTAGTGATCGTCCGTGCTTTGGTGGGAGACTCAACAATAATGAGCGACTTTGCCATGAACACCCCGTCTCTAAAATGTCGTCAGGATATAATCCGTATCAAATATAGCAGATACATGCAACTGGGGAACGTCATGCAACGTGTTCTACGTCCTCAGGTAGCGCTGGCCACCTAACTCACGAACGCGCTGTTGTAGCTGAAGCGATAAGAGTGCAGTCACCACTTCTGATGCTGCTGAACCTGTATGTTCAATCACAAGATCTATCATGGTGCAACGTATAACAGGACATCATACACGAGCGATTCGTCTTCTCCCAAGTGCTCAACGGTTTTTTTATTGAGTGGCACCGGCGTATGCAGTTTTGCCCAGAGTTCTGGCTCTAACTACGGCATCAATACATCTAACACATCCTGCACCTGCTCGATCAAACCGGCCCCATTTCTCAACAAACCATTGCTTCCTCGGGTTGTCTCTTCTTTGACGTGACCGGGGACAGCAAAGACCTCTCGCCCTTGCTCTGCAGCCAGCATCGCCGTGATGAGCGACCCGCTGTCCCTCGCGGCCTCAGTCACGACCACGCCAAGACACAACCCACTGATGATCCGATTACGACGCGGGAAATGATGACTGTGCGGCGGCGTCCCCATCGAAAGCTCGGACAGGACAGCGCCGTGCTCTTCGATTTGTTTCCGAAGTCGATCATGCTCTGATGGATAGGTACGGTCAACCCCACACCCGAGCACAGCGACCGTGCGTCCACTGGCTGACAAGGCACCTCGGTGCGCTGCAGCATCAATCCCACGGGCTAATCCGCTGACGACAGTTCCGTCTGCGGAGGCCAGGTCGTGGCTCAGTTCTTCCGTCACGAGCCGCCCTGCGGACGTGGCCTTGCGCGCAACGACTCTCGCTACGCCCAGTTCATCCTGGTCGGTCAGCGTACCAGCCACATACAGTAAGGGCGGCGGGTCCGATATCATTTTCATTCGAACGGGGTATGTAGGATCCCAGACGTTAACCATCTGTATATGATGCAGTTCGATTCTCGTGTATTCGAGCTCTATTTTCCGGCGCGCTTCCGTACAGGGCCCTTTGCGAATCGCAGCAGCCAGCTGGCAACCACGGCCTCCGCCAATCAATTCCTCGATCGAGGCTGCGCACACTGTCTATGAAGTGTTCCATTTCTGGACGAGCTTGATGAACGTCGCATCTCCCACCCCCTCGATGGCTCGCAGCCAGAGCCAGGATTCCAATGAAGTTCGGTTCATGCGATTAGTTAACGTATGGAAAGTATATCCACGAGGAAGCTGAGCAGACACATCGCAGAAAGACGAGATACGTTTCTCGAAGTCACGATGACATCCAATTAGACCACCGTCAGGTCGTACTGTTCCAGGTGAAGGCGTTCATCCGGCATCACGATCACTTTGGCCGAGCAGTTTCGCTCGAGAGTTTCGAGCCCCTGCCGCTCTTCGTCTTGGAGCAACCCCGCGACAGTCGGATGGGCCCCAATCACGATCCGCTGTTGCTCCGCGCCCTTACCGATTCGGCGAATTTCACGGAAAATTTCATAGGCTACGGTCGTCGGCGACTTGGTATACCCTCTCCCCTCGCAATAATGACAGGGCTCCGACAATGATCGAAGCAGATCCTCCCGTACACGTTCCCGTGAGATCTCAACCAAGCCTAGATCGGAAATCCGCGAGATCCTCGTCCTCGCTTTGTCGGACGCCATCGCGTCGACCAACGCGTGGTAAACCTTGTCGCGGTTCTTTTCTCGCTCCATATCGATGAAGTCGACGATGATAATCCCTCCGATCCCGCGCAGCCTGATCTGGTAGGCCACTTCTCTCGCCGCCTCCAGATTGTTCCTGAGGATTGTTTCTTCCTGGTCACGCTTCCCAACGAACCGGCCAGTATTGACGTCGATCACCGTCATCGCTTCGGTATGATCGACCACGATGTACCCACCGGATTTGAGCCAGACCTTTCTGCTCAGGGCGCGCGCAAGTTCCTGTTCAACACCGAGATGATCGAACAGGCTTTCTTCCTTATCATAGAAATGAATGCGGGACGCCTGTTCCGGTGAGAATCGCTGAACAAAATCGCGTACCGCTTCATACTCCTGCCTGGAATCGATCCATAAGCGTTCGACTTTTTTCCCGAAGAGATCGCGCACCACTCGGAAACTCAGACTCAAGTCGGCATGGAGCAACGCCGGCGCAGCCAACTCCGCTCGTTTGGTCAGTATGTCCTGCCAAAGCACATGCAAGAATTCGACGTCGGATCGCAATTCGTCTTCCTTTACCCCTTCGCTCACTGTCCGTACGATGTAGCCATACCCCGGATGACGTACTCGTTTCATGATGTCTTTTAGGCGGGCCCGTTCCTCGTCTCGCGCGATCCGTCGCGACACCCCGATATGCTCTACGTTCGGCATGAATACAAGATACCGGCCCGGGAACGAGACATAGGTCGTTACCCGAGGCCCCTTCGTGCCGATCGGCCCTTTCGAGATTTGAACCATCAGCTCCTGTCCTTCGCTCAACAACTGCTCGATCGGTTTTGAGCTTTGTCGGCGAGGATGCAGCATATCTGCATCCTTATCGTCATCTTCATCCGCATCCACCAGCGTATCGCCCGGCTCGGAATCCAACGATAAATCTGAGACGTGCAGGAAGGCGGCCTTGTCAAGACCGATATCCACAAATGCTGCCTGCATACCCGGCAACACTTTTGCGACCTTGCCCTTATACACGTTACCAACGAAGTCTTTTTGCTTGGCGCGATCTCCGAAGAGATCGGTTACCACTCCACCGTCTATCACCGCCACTCGCGTTTCTTCCTGTGCGACCGAAATCGCAATTTCCACACCCATGCTCTACTCCTTCTGGTCAGAAGGACGACTGACTCAACGTACCTGCTGAACGCGGGGGCTCCCCAGGTTCAGCTTGCCCTGTCATGGGGCGCCGAGGCAATTGTCCCTTTGATAATAATTACGTCTGATTGTGTCGGTTCCACTCATGAGAACCTTCACAGGACATTCAATAAAACAAACTTAAGCGTCGTCGCTTCACATTCAGCAATAACCCCAACGAGGCCATTGTCATAATAGTCGCGCTACCGCCGTAACTCATCAGCGGAAGCGGGATTCCGACAATCGGGAACATACCGGCGGTCATGCCAATGTTCACCACAACGCAGAAGCACAACATGCAGATGATGCCGACCGCTAGCAAGGCCCCCAATTGGTCCTTTGCTCTGGCCGCAATCTCTAAGGACAGCCAAATCAGCGCGACAAAAAGGACTAACAAACCAAGCACCCCGAGAAAGCCCCATTCTTCTGCAAAGACTGAAAAGATGAAATCGGTATGCCCTTCAGGTAGAAACTTCAGCTGGCTCTGAGAACCTCCATACAGACCTTTCCCAAACAACTCGCCTGCCCCGATGGCAATTCTCGATTGCAACGCATGGTAACCCTTTCCTCCAGGGTCATAGGTCGGATCGACAAAGGCCATAATGCGCTGACGCTGATAATCATGCAAGGACCCCCACATCAACTCCCAGACGAAGGGAAACAACATCAACGAGAACAAGAGAATGACGCCCAGCGCTTGGGACCGCATGCCCACCATCAACAACATCGCAGCATACACTGCCACAAAGCTGAGCCCGCTGCCTAGATCCGGTTGTCTCAAGATAAGCAACAATCCCGGCAGCATCAACAAACCTGGCACCACCACACGCTGCAACCATCCGACCCGAGGCACTTTGGAATAATAGTGCGCCAACACCAGAATCAGGATCAGTTTGGCGAACTCCGACGGTTGAAACGCGAATGGGCCGATCGGTATCCACCGTTGAGCTCCTCGACTGGTCTTCCCTTCGACCAAGACCACTGCCAGTAACACAAGGATGATGGCATAGGCAGGATAAGCCAACCGGGCTATCCGATGGTAGTCCCACACTAGCATGATCAAGAAGGCGACTGCCCCTAGCAGAATCCAGATGATCTGCTTCGCAAAGAATGGCAGCCCCGGTCCTGCCTGATCATGCGTCACACTGAAGATTGATAGCACACCAATCGAAAGAATCAGAAACACAAGGGCGACAAAACGAACATCGAAATTGTCCACCCCCCGTCTATCCATCATCCGGTCAATCATCGACTAACAATCTCCACGATAGGAGCAGCGGTGACTGGCTCCGCCTTTGCCGTCAGAGCCGGGGCATGAGACGACAATCTCGCATAAGCCTCGATGATTTCTTTGGCCAACGGTGCCGCGGCCGAGCCTCCGTGGCCCATGTGTTCAACCAGCACAGCAACCGCGATCTTGGGAGATTCCACCGGGGCGAATGCTACAAACCAGGCATGGTCACGAAACCTCTTGGGAATATCCTTGTCAGGACCAGTCCGGAGTGCAGCCGTTTGGGCCGTACCTGTTTTGCCTGCAATCGTCACGATCGAAGACTTGGCCCTGGTTCCTGTACCCTCCTTGACCACACCAGCTAAGGCATCTTGAATAAATTCAAGCGCCTGAGGTTTGATCGTCACTTTCCGTTTAGGCGTGGCAGGCAACTGTTGCAACTGGCCCGTCGTCCGGTCCATGATTCCCTGAACCAAACGGGGCCGGTACGTCACACCGTTGTTCGCCACTGTGCCAATCAGGCTGGCCATTTGCAACGGCGTTACAGTCACATAGCCCTGCCCGATGGAGGCGGAAATCGTTTCACCAGGCAGCCAAGGTTCGTGCTTGGTCTTCTGTTTCCATTCCGTGGAAGGGACGATACCGACACGCTCAGAAGGCAGTTCGACACCAGTCTCTTCGCCTAGACCAAACTGGTGTGCATAGGACGCAATGGTATCGATGCCCATCCGCTGCCCGACGGTGTAGAAGTACACGTCGCATGATTGAACCAAGGCCTGGTGAAGATTGACGAATCCATGCCCTCCGGCTTTCCAATCCCGATACATACGTCTTCCAAATTGATACCCGCCTGTGCAATGGACAGTGCTCGAGGGAGCCACGGTTTTTGTTTCCAATGCCGCCGCCGCCATCAAGATTTTGAAGGTCGAGCCGGGAGGATACTGTCCCTGCGA
>Ga0126373_10002813_pt1 | contig 12865 bp, 6 predicted proteins | sample PanSoiMetPlot_11_FD_92545 | JGI IMG/M metagenome (GOLD analysis project Ga0126373, IMG submission 92545) | Tropical forest soil microbial communities from Panama - MetaG Plot_11 | ecosystem: Environmental > Terrestrial > Soil > Tropical forest > Bulk soil | place: Panama | collected 2016-02-17
CAAGTTCCACAATCCACAAGCAGAACAACAACTTGCGTATTAGCGTGCCTTGCGCTTGGGCCGAGAGCCGCTGCGAGAGAACGTCGAGAGATTTCCATTTCCAGACCGCCGCCAAAGACAGCGATCCCAGAACCAGGGAGCAAAACACGTCGATTGGATAGTGTCCCCCTAGGTAGACCCGCGGAAGAGAAACAAACATCAGAGTTGCAAGCGAGAAAACAACGCCAAGGTCTTTTCTGAGAGGCCAGAACCCGGCCGCCACAACGAAGTAAGCCAGCGTCGAGTGGCTGGGAAACGAATTGCGGGTCCCCATCCCCCAAAGGTATCTCGGGAACAATGCCACGAATGACGGATTGCGCGCCGGCGCTGGCCAACTGATGTAAGGCCGCACAACCACAGTGATTGCCACGGCAAAAACAAATGCCAACACAGCTTTGCATAAATATGACCGGCGCTCCCCCCTCCGTTCATCGTTCTTCATCCACAGAAAGCAGAAGGTCGCGCCAAACAAGCAAGTGCACAACGCCGGGTAGTGCACCAGTAGCAAAGCCATCCGATCAGAAGCAGCTTGGTGGGGAATCGCACGAAACAGGATCTGGAAGCAGGAGTAGTTCCATGAGAGTAACCAGGGTTGCAAAATGATGTTGTCCTTCGGAAATTGGTGGCTTTAATTTATGTCAGTTTGCCGCGACATTGCGGCACAGAAGTACTTCAAGCGTGCGCTCCGCGGGAAAAGGCAAACCGGTAGATATCGAGATACCGGCGCGCCAGCACACTCCAATCCCGCTCCCGCACAACGAAGTCTCGTCCCTGCTTGCCCAGCTGCCGGCGCAGGGTGGGCGAAGCGATCATGCGAACAGCCTGGCGACAAAAATCTTCAGGTTTCTCAGGCTCAAACAACAGCCCGGTGCGCTCATTCTCAACCAACTCGCGAATACCACCAACACCGCTCGCCAAAACGGGCTTCGACAGCGCCATCGCTTCCAGCGGCTTTAAAGGAGTGACCAGTTCCGTAAGACGAATGCTCCGTCGCGGATAGACCGCTATATCCACAACCGAGTAATACCGGCAGATTTCTTCGTGAGGGACATGCTCGATCAGGTGCACATATTCGCCGGCATCGCAGGCACGAACCAATTGGCGGATAGCCTCCTCATCTTCCCCTCGGCCTATAATGAGCAACTCCACTAGGTGCCCACTCGCGCGAAGTTGTTTCAGGATCGGAACCAGCCAACTCAAGCCCTCGTATCTGTAGAGCGATCCGAAAAATCCCAGGATTACGCCTGGGCCAAGCTTGAGCTGGCGCGCCATCATTTCGTCCTTCGGCTGAGGCGAGAAACGGTTGCTATTAACTCCGTTGGGGGCGTGGAACAATTTACGCTCAGGAATGCCCCGCGAACGGAGATCGTCAAGCATGGGCTTGGCAATAGCAGCAACTGCGTCAACGTTTTCCGCCACGTACGTCTCGAGTTGATAGGTCAGCCATGATCGCCATCTACGTTCGCCTTCGCGGTCGGCGGCCGCGTCTTCCCAAAATGCGCGTATTTCATAGACGCACGGCAAATTTGCACGGCGCGCGGCCTGCAACGCTGCCAGACCACACAAAGCCGGCGAATGAGCGTAAATCAGCTGCACATTCTCTTGCCGGGCAACCTTCAAAATCTTTTTCCGCAGCAGGCGTACGACGGAATATTCTCGCAGCATTGGCCATCGCTTGGTTAAGGCAATTCTGCTGGGAGTGTTGCTCAGGCGAGTTCTGCGGTAGATGACATCGTCAAGCGTTACGTCTTGCGCGTTGGGATCGTCAAGTTCGTGGAGCGGACTGGTGACCGCCGAGACGGGATAACCAAGCCCTCGTTGCGACGAAATCAGATTGCGGCTCCGAACACTGTAGCCGCTGAGCACCGGCCACGAATGGTCCAGGACATGCAAGACGCGGGGGCATGAAGCGCGCTCTTCTTCGCTTTTCGACCCTTGCTTCGCCGGAAGCGCGCGAGGCACTGGAGGCATTTCTGAAAGCGCACACATACGATGTGCTGTAAACGCTTAGTCTAGTGCGAACAAAAACTGCTGAATGCGACAAAGAGGTTAAAAGTTAAAGTACAGCCGATTCTTACAGCGCTGCGGCCAGGGAAACGCGATATAGTGCGGTCTGTGAATCTCAGGAATCCCTTTTCGCCGTTTCTTCTTCTGGAGTTCCACTTAAATGTCACGTCCGGTTGATAAGAGTCTTGCATTGTGGAAAAAACATGGGAAGCATCTCTTGATGGCGATGCCCTACAGCGATTCCCTGCTGGTAGAGGGTCAGGGTTCGCTGCTGCGCGATCTCGACGGCAATCAAATTCTTGACCTCGCGGCTGGGCAGTTCTGCTCGATTCTCGGCAACAGCCATCCGAAGTACGTACAGAGATTGGTTGAGCAAATGACCAAACTCCTGCACGTAGGCACGCAGTTCCTAAGCCCAGTTGTGCTCGAAGCAGCGGCCAAATTCGCTGAGGTAACCCCTGGCGGCCTTTCCAAATCCTTGTTCTTGTCGACCGGGACCGAAGCCAATGAATGCGCAATCAGTCTGGCCAAGACGTATACCGGAAAACGTGGAATCATCGGTTTCAATCGCGGCTATTACGGTCTCTCGCTCGGTGTCAAGAGCCTGAGCTCGATTTTTTCTCCAAGCGACGGGCATGGATCCGGTCCATCGGTGCCGGAAAGTTTCCGCTTCATGGCCCCACACTGTCAGCACTGTCCGGTCAAAAGCCGGTATCCCGACTGCAACTTGCTGTGCCTGGATGCTTCCATCGAGGCTGCGCTCCCTCGGAATCGCGACATCGCTGCCATCATCATCGAGCCGATCCTCTCCGCCGGCGGACTGGTAGTTCCTCCGGCCGGTTATCTCCGAAAGCTGAAGGAGTTTGCCGCGGAACTGGGAGCGTTACTCATCGTTGATGAGGCCCAAACCGGCTTTGGCCGTTGCGGAAAATGGTTCGCCTCGGAACATCACGAGGTCGAACCGGACATCCTTGTCGTCTCGAAGAGTTCGGGCGCCGGCTTCCCGGTTTCCGGAGTCATCACAACCGACGAGATTGCGGATAGCATTGCGGCTCGAGGCTGGATACACCTGGCTAGTCATCAGTCTGATCCACTTCCGGCCGCCGCGGTCGCGGCTACGATCGATATCGTCCGCGAAGAACAGCTGGTGGAAAAAGCGGCTGCGGACGGTCGGTATTTTATGGAACGCCTGCTCCAGCTCAAAGGAAAACACTCGGTCATTACTGACGTGCGCGGTCTAGGCCTGATGATCGGGATGGAGATTGGGAATTATTCCGACGGCTCGGAGCAGGAGCTTTGCATGCTGATCATCGCGCTTTGCGAAGATCGCGGCGTGCACCTCACCTACAGTTATTACGAACCCGTAATTCGGTTCCTACCCTCTTTAACGATCAGCCGACAGGAGATCGATCTTGCCGTGTCCGTTCTGGACGACACTATCACGACCGCTCTGGCAGGAGATAAGACTCTCGACACCTTATTGCCCGCCAACGCTTACTCCAGAAAGTTCGTGGAAGGATTAAGCGGCAAAAAAACCCTAAAAAGAGTTGCCTCGCGCCTTTACCAAACCAGCCCCAAACATTGGGTCGAGAAGGCACGAGAAGCAGTCGGCAAGTAGCCGAGTTCGACCCTGGAAGAAGCCGCAGTACCGGCTTCGCTTGCTACTCCGTACGTTCCAGCACAACCAGCAAACTGGGCTGCAGCGCAGCCAGCCCGGCGCGGGCAATGACCCAGTCGTAAAAAACGCCTATCCGAAATAACAGGGCCGAAAACATCAGGTTGGCAGGATAGTGGCGGACCCCGGCAATCTTCTTGATCCTCCAGCCGTTCTTCCGGTCCGCTAGCGACCGGAAAAAGCCCGGCGTGTTCGCTCGGTAAACCGTGGGGAACGTGTCGTATGCATCCGACCGATAAACCTTCCGCACAAACCATCTGTGGAACCATTGCGGTGTCAGCATGGCAACGATGGATGAGTAATCGAATTTATTGGGCGTCAAAATGATGCACTTACCCGAGGGGCGGAGAACCCGCTCAAACTCCCGCAGTACCACTTCGGGATGCGTCAAGTGTTCGAATACGGAGCGCGAGAAAATCAGCGAAAACGAGTGATCCCGAAAAGGCAGCTTAGCAAGGTCGGCGGTGACCACATTCAAGTCTCGCGGCAGATCGCGGCAGAGGTCAATGCCAACCACAGGCACCCGATCTAGCAACTTTCTAGTCAAAGGCGCATCGATGCCGCATCCCGCATCCAGGGCCAAGTGCTCGCCCGAAGTAAGCGCTTCAAGAATCTCGTTTTCCAGAGCGCCCTGGCCGATGGAAACAGTGGAATAAAAATGATCGATCAACCGCTGAATCTCAGACATTTCAGTTCCGTGGCAAGCTCAGTATAGCCAAAGTCCTATTGCGTTCCGCAGCCCACAATCACGGTTCATTTTCTTTTAATCAAACCGTCGCTTTCTCGCGATGACGTCAACATAAGCTTTGTCTGGCTAATCGTGCGTTATGTTCAAGTTCCGCGGGGAGATTGTTTCCATGCCGCCACTCGTCCAATTAAGAGTAATGGTCTTGGTCCTCGGGGTATTCTTCCTGGCCACTGCAGTCGAAGCGCAAACGCAGACAGGCGTTCCGGTGCCTGTTGGCACCTGGACCATGGTGTTGAGTACGGATCTGCCGGTGCAGTCTAACGATTGGGAGCAGCTGATTTACATTTCTCCGATTCAGCGCTCGGTGATGCTTTCCCAGTATCACCAGAACAACAGCGAGCCTAACGAAAGCCTGGTCGGCTATGACTTCGACGCGAACAGCTGGGACGTCTTAGACATGGGAGGCAATTTCCACACGGAAAACATGCCCGAAGGTGGCGAATCGCAAGGCTACTTCGGCTTCAATCCCGGCAATAACACCATCGAATATCACTGTTGCACAAGCGGTTCCAATCAGGCCGAAAATATAAACCACACTTGGTGGTTCGACGTTTTGGGCCAGTCCGGAAGAGACAAGCAGACCCCGGTCGAACCACCCCCGGGAGCCCTGCAACCCGGTGGAGCGTTCGACGTTGCACACAATATTTTTGTAATGTATGGCGGCGGGTCTTATGTCGGAACCTGGATTTACGATCCGGTTGCCAATGCCTGGGGACCGAAGAACGCGAGTGGTACGCTGCCGGATCCGTCAGTCCTTCTGCCAGGAACAGCGTACGACTCGGCTTCCCAGCATGTTTTTCTGTACGGCGGAGAAAGTAGCAGCGGAACAACTTACTATTCCGACCTCTACTATTACGATGTCACGACTAACACCTGGACTATTATTTCCCCGGCGGGAGGAAACAAGCCGCCCGGCCGTTGCTGCATGAATTTTGCCTATGACTCGACAAATAATATTTTCTTGCTGTATGGCGGCAAAAATGCTTCCGGAGTCTTGGGCGACACCTGGGGTTATGATCCCGTTGCGAATGCCTGGACGCAGCTGACCCCGCCTCAGTCACCCGCGATCAACACCGTGTCTGACTTCACCCGGCTGGCCTACGACTCGGACCACAATGCCTTCGTCCTTGCCCATAAGGGTGCGAACGGCTACTTCGGCGGAAACTGGTCGAGCCTGCCGGTTCAGACCTGGTTGTTTCGTTATGCAGGCTCGGGGCCGAATGCCGGCACAGTTATCAACAACACGCAACCATCCCCAGGCAGCCTTGCTCGCAATAACACAGGATGGGGAAAAGATCCCAGTGTCGTCAGTTCCGGGAATGCGTTTTATCTCGGGTGGACAGAAACCAGTTCTCCTTTCGATACCAGCAACGCTGCCTGGCCGCACATTTACGCCAGCCAATATTCCGGGGGAAGCTGGACTCCGATGGGTTCAACTTACAGCTCCATCAGCGGACCGGCGCTCGAGGCCCACTTACCCTCGATGGCAATGATTGGCAGCACCCCGTGGATCTCCTGGCACCAGCCGGTCACTCGGGTGTTTCAGATCTTTGCCTCTTACTGGAATGGATCGAGCTGGCAAGGCACGGGGTCTATAGGTCTGGTAGGTACACCGGCGGTGCAAGGGCATTCTCAGTTGACGGGGATTGCGGGAAATCCTTACGTCGGATTCATCGAAGTAAACAAAAGCGTCGTACCCCAGACCGCGTATGCGTACGTAAAAACCTGGAATGGAACCTCCTGGAATCTGGTTGGGAGCGGAGCACTAAACCGCAACACCAGTGCAGGCACGACCGCAACGTCGGTGTCGATCACGAGCGATGGAACTTCTCCTTATGTCGCGTGGACCGAATACTTCCGTAGCCCCACTCCACAAGGCGGACTGGCTGCAACCAACCCGCAGGCTTACGTCTCACAATGGAACGGTACGCAATGGGTGCCATTAGGCGGCTCGTTGAACGTCAGCGGCGGCTCTGGGTGGGCAAACGATACCTCCATCGCCTTCTTTAATGGCGAGCCGTATGTTGCCTGGACCGAGAGAACCCAGACCGGCAACAATCAGCTTTACGTCGCCACATTCAACGGGTCAGCATGGTCGTTAGTGGGTTCTGGATCGCTCAACCAGGGTGGAGCGAATGGCTGGGCTTATCATCCAAGCCTGGTAACGGATCCTTCAGGAAGCAATCTCTACATCGGATGGGTCGAGCAGACCGCTCTGGGACAGAAGGCACAGGTTTACGTATCGCAGCTTGTCGCCGGTACGTGGGCCAGTTTGGGTAGGGCGCTGAACATCGACCCCGTGAACGGAAGCGCGCAGCGGGTTAGCCTTGCCGTGTACAACGGGTCGCCGGTCGCAACCTGGAGCGAGATCAATATCGGCGCGGTGCGGCAGGTCTACGCCGCGCAATGGAATGGTGCAAGCTGGACTCAGCTTGCAGGCTCGGGAGGACCTCTCGATACGACTCCGCCAACAGTTCCCCAAGGCTTGAGTGCGGTCGTGGCTTCGTGCACGCAAGTGAACCTGGCATGGAACGGCTCAACCGACAAAATTGGAATAAAAGGCTACAACATTTACCGTAACGGCTCCAACGTGGGCAGCGCGACCGAGACCAGAAGCTACCAGGATACCAGCGTGTCCGGCTCCACGACTTATATCTACAAAGTCGCAGCCTACGACGCGGCAGGCAATACGTCGAAACAATCGCTGGGAGTGACGGTGACCACTCCGGCGTGCCCGCAAAAGTAAGCCATAACTCGAGCTATGTCTGTACCAGTTCGTCAACAACGGGGCCTTCACAAATACCGGGCAGATATCGATGGCCTTCGGGCCATAGCTGTTATTGCCGTTGTGCTATTTCATCTCGGGGTGACGCCCATGGCCGGCGGCTACGTTGGCGTCGACGTTTTCTTCGTCATCTCCGGCTACCTGATTACGCAGTACATTGACAACCGCATTACAGCTGGCAAATTCAGCATTCTTGAATTTTACGAGCGGCGCGTCCGGCGCATTGTTCCCGCTCTATTCTTCCTGCTGCTCGCCGCCAGCGTGGCCAGCTACTTCACCCTTCTTCCTCAAGATCTGATCAAATTTGCGCGAAGTGAGCAGGCAACGGTCCTCTTCGTTCCTAACTTGTTCTTCTACTATTGGAACTCCGGTTACTTTGAGACGGGAACGAAGCTTAAGCCCCTGCTCCACATGTGGTCGCTGGGAGTGGAGGAGCAGTTCTATATTTTCTTCCCGCTTATTATGTGGATTGTCTCACGATGGAGGCGCGGCACAAAAATTGCATCAGTTAGCTTGTTGTGTGCTGCTTCGTTTGTTTTGAGTTGCTGGACCGTACAGTATCGCGGGTTCGAACAGCAGGGATTCTATCTTCTGCCGTTCCGCGCGTGGGAGTTGCTTCTTGGGGCATTGCTGGCGCTCAAAGTTTTTCCGTTCTGTGCCGCTCGGCATTTGCGCGAGATTTTCGGCGCAATGGGTGTATGTGCGATCGTCGTTGCTGCCTGCGCGTACACGTCCCAAACGGCATTTCCAGGAGTGGCAGCAGCTCTGCCTTGCATGGGAGCCGCGGCGCTCATTTATGCCGGCGAGTGCGGCCCGACTGTCGCGGGCGCGCTGCTGAGTACCCGGTCGATGGTCGGCATAGGTCTAATTTCGTATTCTCTCTACCTTTGGCACTGGCCGATTCTGGTTTTGGCGAAACAATGGGCAGGAGCATCATTAACCATATTCCAAAGAGCGTCGGTGATTCTGCTCTCTTTCGCCACAGCCACCGCATCGTGGAAGTTTATTGAACTCCCCTTTCGAGAGTTCAAACTCGGCGCTCGCCGGCGGATCCTTTTCTTACAAGCCACGGCGACCGCCGCGTGCCTGCTCTTGATGGCAGGTGTTTGCGTCAGGTGGAGGGGAGTTCCCGGCCGGTTTCCACAGCAAGCAGTCGCGTACGCCGATGCGGGCTACGGTTGGGGAACCGATTTCGATTTCTGTCGAATCCCGGCGCAGATCGAGGAGCAACACCGTTGTCATTTGGGGCAGAAACAGGGCTCCACGCCGGACTTCATTGTGTGGGGCGACTCTCACGCAGGATCGTTTGCGCCTGCGTTTGAGCGCATGGCCATCGATACTGGCTCAGCGGGTTGGATCGCCAGTTATCCCGCTTGCTTGCCGTTGTTGCAGGTGAACCGAGCAGACGCCCCGGGATGCGCCAACTACAATACAGACGTTCTGTCCGTCATCGAGCGGAACAATATCAAAATGATCTTTCTGGCCGGTCGCTGGTCGGTTGCATCGCTAGGATTGACGAGTGGCGAACTCGATGATGGCAAGGCTCAAGTGCTGCTTTTTGATTCCTCGACACACAATCGATCTCTCGCCGAGAACACCAGAGTCTTAGATCGTGGTCTTCGAAAACTATTTGCGCGTCTCAAAGGCGAGGGTCGCACAGTCATTCTCATGCTAGACGTGCCCGACACGGGAATCAATACCCCGGTATATCTGGCACGTTCCGTGATTCAAGGCAAGATACCTAATTCCCGTCTAGACACACGATTGCCGATGTCAGCGTATGCAAGAGACTCTGACCAGGTCGATGCGCTTCTGAAAAGGATGGCAGCCGAGTTTAAGGTTCTCACAGTCGATCCCAAGACGGAGTTGTGCAAAGGATTTGAATGCCTTGTAGCTCGTGATGGCCAGTCACTCTATCGTGATTCCAACCATCTCTCCGACTTCGGCGCGCTCCAGCTGGTGGACCTATTGCGACCGCTATTTCCTCAGCTGAGCGCTGAATCCCCCCTTCCCCGCCCGCGTTTAGAAAACTTGTCCCAAGCCCAGTAAACCCACCCTCAAGTTAGGTGCGGCGCTTAAGGCGTGGTGAACTTCAGAGTCGTCTTTCCTATACCCAAATCAAGCCCGACAACGGTAACCAGGCCATTGCCGTCTACGCTCGTCGAGCCGGACTGGCCTCCGGTTGCGGTCCATTGAACGGTTGTGCCGACCGGTGGTTTGAACGCCTGCGGATTGCGCACCGTCACATTGACCGTGGCCGTCGTGGCGCACTTGGTTGTTGGGCACTTTCCTGAAGTGATTTGGCTATTCGAGAACGTCGTCGACCAACTGCTTGCCGTCTCCGTCGGCACCGTCCAAGTCCAACCATAGTTGACATAACAAATAGGACCGTTGAGGGCGTTCCCAGTCGTACAGTCACCGTTCGAGGGGCTACCATTGCCATAGTTACTGTCGAGGCTAAACGCTGTGAATGCGGGGTGACTCACGGTTAATCGAAGCTGATGCACATATTGTCCCTCAAGCACATTTTCAAGTGCGGCGGTCGTACTATTGTGATCGTCATTCGCCCATGCAAATGAAAATCCGTCTCTGCACGTCGCAAGCGCATTTGCCATCACAACCGACATATTCCACATTCCCGCAGTGGTTGTATCCAGCCGCCCAGCTGACCAGCTAACGTAGGGAATCGTGAGTGGGCAATTCTGGGACACCCACGTGGGTGTATCGGTAGCGGAATTGTAAGTCGTAACTCCATCGGGGAGCGTGTCAACCGTTGTCCCGATTGTCGTCAGACCTGCGCCGCAGGCTGGGATTCCGTCGCATCCAGCCCCGCCGGGTCCGGTCAGGTACGGGTATGTTCCCGATGCACCCGTCCACGCATTGGTGAGGGTAAGTTGAGTGGCGCTGTTTACCGCTTTCACCGTCTTCACGGTTCCATTGATCGCAAGATTAAAGGTCGTGGTCGGACCCGAAAGGTATCTCCCGAAATCATACCCACTCGTCCACTTGACCACAGGACTGCTGCTGGTGACAGAGACTGTTCCGCTGGCGGCCCCATAATCGTGCTGCGGAGTCTTTCGCCACGGTCCGATGATGGGAATACCCATAAAGATGCCGGCAAACGTATTCGGCTGGCGCAAACCCCACGTGGACATTCCATATCCACCCATCGATATACCGTGTCCAAATACCCGTGTGGGGTCGGACTGATAATGGGTAACAGCCCATGGGAGTATCAACGAAAGCTTTGTCTGGGTAAACGGGAACACGTGAGCGCCAGTATCGGTTGCCGGCACATAGGCATTCGGGAATACCGCGATGCCGTTGTAACCAAACCAGTAAGTTTCACTCTGGGCGTTGCAATTCACTCCGCAAGAACTCGTGCCTGTTCCCCCCGCGGCTTCGCTCCACACAGCGTCTTGTGGCGTGACAACAAGCTGATTTTTGTACCCAGAGTTGAACGCCGTTCCTGTCGTGTCCTGATAGACTGCAAAAATGGACTGGGCGCCGTCCTGGAAGCCCATGTTCGAGTTTCCCCAATACGCCCACTCGTCTCCCCACGATGCTGCCGCCCCGCCCGACGCGTGTAGTTTGAGCCAAAGCGGACGTCCAACACTGGCAGAGGTGACGTCACACGTTGAGCAGCCTACGTTGCGCGATGGATCGGTTCCAGGGATCTGCAATATGGGCACCATGGGCGCAGGCGCTTCAGAAACACCTGTGGTCAAGGCATTACTGCCGGCGACGAGCGACGAATTTCCGGTCGCACCTGTGATATCCCGCGTGATCACTGCATAATACGCAGTCGCCTTCACAACGTTTGTACAGACGGCCACCCCGCTCCACAAGGCCAGCTGCGCGCCTCCGGATTGCATGGTCACCATGGGATAGGCGCCGTACGCAGTGTTCGTCTGCTGGCGTACCCCTTGGTTATACGGCTTGGGACCTAATAGCTGACCGGAGTTGTTGTAAATGCCTTGCTGCACAAGCACGGCAGAGGCGAGATTAGTTATGGGACCCGAGGTGCTTCGATATAAGTCGTACCGGTAGGTTGCCCCGGTCTGGCCTGTCGCAGCATCGGACCAGGTGATAAATGTCTGGCCATCGTGCTGGATTGCCTGAATACCTGTAACTGGCGGTGCCGTCTGTGCATACGCTACCGCATTGGCCCATAGCAATATTGCACACATTATCTTCATCCTGCCTCCTGCCACGCTATCCTTGATAGGCTACTTTTTTAGTTTCGGTCGAGTACCGATGCTTTCAGTTCCCATACCTCGATTCCATACGGTGCTGCAAGCTCGGTGGCTACAAATGTGTCAGTCGCGGGATCGTAGTCCAGAGAAAGCCGGCCGTGGGCAACCGAGCCACTCGGACTTGTTGCAGTTGGCCCGCCAGGGATTACGCGCAGTTTCCACTGGTTAGCCGCAGAATCGTACAGATACAGCCCGCCCACAATGCCATCGGCATCTTTCCCGGGTGGGCCTTCATAAAGCACAACCCGCCGGCGAGTGCAGTCATAAGCCATCGCCGGCCGGCGGAAGGCCGATGGATTCTGTCCGGAAGGCTGGGCATTCGTCCAAGTATGCGTGCTTGGGTGGTACGGCCAAGTGTCACTTGGATCAACCCTGGTTCCGTTGGTGCCGCCGAAAAGCAGAGCGACATGACTGGAACTGTCGTACACGATGCTGTGAGCAAACCGGGGATCTGGTGCTCGCGAAGTTACAACCTTTACCCAGTCTGGATAAGCCGCGCCACTACCGCAGCCGACGTTGTTGCCGCTTGCCTGGGGATCAGGGCCGAAACACAACAGCCAGGTATCCGCATTGGGATTGCCGGTGCTTTGGCCGCCGTACAGAATGATGACGTCGTCATCGGAGTCATAAGTCATGGCGCTGTCAGCGCGGCTCGGCACCGGCGTACGGGTTATCAGTCGCTTCCAGACGTGTACGTCGCTTTGTGAACAAAACTGATTTACCTCGAAGCACAGGTACCAGGTATCGGTCAGCTTGTTAGTTTCCGTTATCCCACCCGCCTGAATCAGTTCATGCCGCTTGGAGTTATATGCCGACGTTAAGAACGGGTGCCGGTCCGGAATATGGTCGTTTACTGGGACAAGAGCGTTGTGAATGCGGCTCTGCGGAACCGGTGCGCCAGCCCTTACGAACGTACCCGCCGGGTGGCTACTCGCCTGTGTTCCTCTGATTCCTCGCACCACGTCAACAAATGTATCTTTGACATGATGGGCGGAAGAGTAGGCAATCATCTCATTATCAATAATCAATACGCCACCGTGCTCCGTGTCGGCGTGGAAACTTCTTCCCTGCCCGGGATTTAGCTCAATACTGCTGTCCTTGGGGCCGATCGCAGTCTTGAGAAAACCTCTGCTGTTATCGGTGACGGTGGGTTGCAGTGTGCCACTGGTGGTTTCTTCTATCCACGGGTTTTCAGTTGCAACATTCCCCAAAACTCCGTACGACCACCAGGAGTTTGAGAACGTATAAATGCCATCTGAGGTGTACAGAAAGAACCGGTGAACGTCCGGAATATAGTTGAGCTTGTTCCAGAAGGCAGATATTGGAGGCGATTTACGCACGTGGCCTACCGGGAA
>Ga0126373_10002814_pt1 | contig 12860 bp, 7 predicted proteins | sample PanSoiMetPlot_11_FD_92545 | JGI IMG/M metagenome (GOLD analysis project Ga0126373, IMG submission 92545) | Tropical forest soil microbial communities from Panama - MetaG Plot_11 | ecosystem: Environmental > Terrestrial > Soil > Tropical forest > Bulk soil | place: Panama | collected 2016-02-17
CGCTGTTGAAGGCTAAGACGGATGAACCTCAAGGCATCGAGCAATAGATCAAATATGGTCGGCAGCAGGCTGAAGAGACGATCGACTTTCGGCATCCAGGACAGGATCGCACACCTGAGGGGCTAGCGGCAGTCAAGGAGCGGCCTGAATTGGGGCGTTACATAATTTTTGCGGACCACAGTGGACAAAGATCTATATGGCCGAGCACGTCGGCATGGATCGTAGCTTCATCTCTGACCTGGAGAAGGGGAAAAAGGAAATCTGCCTTCGCAATCTGGAAGTCCTTGCTACTACGTTCGGAATGAGCATCTCAAAACTGACAGCTCGTCTCTAGCTCGGACGGCCGGCTAAACGCATGGGGGGGAAGAAGCGCCCGAGCTACCTCCACTGCTCGTGCAACCCCTTCGAAATACCATGGCGGGCTGAAGCGGGTTTCCGCGTGTTGCCGGCTGTATCAAAGGCCCTACTCAGCCCGAGAGCTTAGTCACAGATTCTGAATGACGGACTGCGCAAGACAACCGCGTACCAAAGGAGTTCCTTTGGTACGCGCTTCACAATGCGAATTATCCTCTTCCGTAGTCCCGAGGCTGTTGCAATGTGCCTGCTGGGAACCGCCATTAGTTCTGCGGCGCAGGAAGAGGGGTTTGAAGGGTAATGGAAGGGATGTCCTGCTGGCGTTGTGGCTGTGGGAAAGTGGGAATCCCGCGCTGTCTGCGGGATTCCCAAGTTGGGGCATGAACCGGAACGCCGATCGGCATCATCCGGAATCCGCAAATCTTCTGCGCACGCTAATTTTCACCACCATTGCGTTTCTCGCCTCCAAAGGAACATAACTAGCTTGTGACCTGATATTTTCCCGAGTTAAGCTTTTTGGGCAGATGCCCAACCCGGTTGAATTCCTCAGGAATCGAGACCAACGCCCCCTGAACCTTCCTGAAAAACGGGGGTTCGAGCCGTTAGCTCTTGTTCTCGGCAAGGGACCAAATGGCTTAGAAGTCGCCATTGCCGAGAGCGATTCTGCACCGAGCACGAGTGTACTTCGAGCCGCGTGGAAGGCTCGGCTCGGCGGAAGAGTTTCTCCACTTATACTTGTCGTCCTCTATGACTCGAAAGCTGCTCTCTGCGGACCTAGTGGCCAAGAGCCACCTGCCTTCACCGGACTGGACCGAGACACGGTCGAACGAATTTGTGGCACCGCCCTGGATGAAAGTGATAGGCACGCCGCCGTTCGGTTCTTACGTTCTGTTCTTCCTCAGCTTGAACCCGAAGCCCGGGTAGCTGGACTTCGCAACGAGGGATTGTTTGCCACGCACGAACTGCAGTTCGGGGTTCCGCGCAGGAAAGATTGGAGCACAGCTACGAATAAGGTGCGTCCCATCTTACGCGACCGTGGGCAACTACTTGTCAAAAAATTAGGGTTTTCAATACAGAGTCTTGCTGGAGCAGCCTGCATACTCCGCTCCGCCGATACGAAATTGGCGGTCGCAGTCTTTTTGGATCGTAATGAAGCCCCCGAAGCGCCACAGACGCGCTTTTCAAATCTCTCCGCAGTCTCCTATGCGTTGGCTAAAGCAGACAGCGAAAATCTTGAATATGTTGTAATTTCGGCTGGCTCCACGCTTCGGCTCTATTCCGCCCGCACTGGCATTGGGCCTGGTCGGCGAGGACGGACAGAAACTTTCGTGGAGGTGCACCTCGATGTTTTGCCAGAAGCTGAAGCTGGTTATCTCTGGCTGCTATTCTCCACCGACGCTCTAAAAAGGGGTGGCACTGTCGCGCAAATCCTCGCCGATTCATCGCGATATGCGGCAAGACTCGGAGAGCGGTTGCGAGACCGAGTTTATGGCTTTGTTGTTCCGCCATTGGCTGAGGGGCTGATACAAGCTCGTGGCCTCGCGAAGCCCACGGCTGAAGACCTGCTACAAACGTATCAGATGGCACTCGTCGTCCTCTTCCGGTTGCTATTCATAGCTTATGCTGAGGATAAAGACCTGCTTCCTTACAAAACGAATTCTCTCTACAAGGACCGCTCCCTCAAACAGAAAGCAAATGACCTCATCCAAATCCTAAGGTCAAAAACTCCTTTCGCGAAAGACACCATCTACTGGGAGGAAATTGACCATCTGTTCCGCGCTGTGGACCAAGGACGTGCTGAGTGGGGTGTCCCTGCTTATAACGGGGGGTTGTTTTCGAGAAACCCCTCGGTATCTTCCGAGGGGGCATTGCTATCTGGGATTCGACTTCCAGATTGCGTCTTTGGTCCGGTCTTAGCAGCACTTTTGGTGGACGAGACGCCTGAGGAATGGGGACCGGTAGACTTTCGAAGCCTCGGTGTGCGGGAGTTCGGAACAATTTACGAGGGTCTACTTGAAAACGAATTGTCGCTTGCCGAAGTGAACTTGACGATTGAGAGGGTGAAAGGTCAGGAGCGATATCGTCATGCAAGGGCTGACGACGAGGTTGATGTACCGAAAGGTCGCGCTTATTTGCATAACCGTTCTGGTGCCCGCAGAGCGACCGGGTCTTACTTCACAAAGCACTTCGCCGTTGAGCATCTGCTCGAATATGCCCTCGAACCCGCACTCAAAGACCATCTAGTCCGCCTTGACGCACTGTCAGACCGTGAGGCAGCGCAGGGATTCTTCGACTTTCGCGTAGCCGACATATCGATGGGTTCCGGCCATTTTCTTGTAGCTGCTGTAGACCGCATCGAGCGGTCACTCGCGACTTATCTTGTCAGACGCCCCTTACCGGATGTGCTGGAAGAGCTCACCCGACTGCGCAAATCGGCGTTTGACTCACTCGGCCCTCTGTCTGAAGGTGTTGAAATTGAGGATACACAACTACTTCGTCGGCAAATTGCCCGCAGATGTATCTTTGGAGTGGACCTAAATAAAATCGCGGTCGAACTAGCTCGATTGGGGCTTTGGGTACACACCTTTGTTCCTGGGTTGCCCTTATCATTCCTTGACCACAGCCTGATTGTTGGCAATTCGCTTGTAGGAATCGCTACGATTGAGGAGGCTAATGAATGGTTGCGAGAGATTGCCGGGTCGCTGTATGGACATTCCGCAACAGAACTCGTGGGAACAGCCTCTGCGTCCATACAAAAGCTGGCCCGGCTATCGGATGCGAACGCTGCCGAAATCCAGGCTGCACGATTGGCTTTCGAAGAAGAAAAGCTGGCGGTCAATCAAGCCTCGGTGCTTTTCGACGTCTTGTCAGCGGCACGAATTGATGATGATGTCAGGTCGGCAGTATTCCAGAACGCTTCGCATTGGAAGGAAGACCTAAAGTCGATTGTTGATTCTGACGCGCATAGACTGGCCAAAGCAAAAATGGCGGCCGTGGCTCCTTTTCACTTTCCAGTGGCGTTTCCTGAAGTGTTCCTTAGAGAGAGGGCCGGTTTCGACGTCATTATTGGAAATCCGCCATGGGAAGAGGCAACAGTGGAAGAAGACCGCTTCTGGACCAGGCATTATCCAGGGTTTCATTCGCTTTCACAAAGGGAGCAGGAATCGACGAAGAAAAAACTGAGAACAGAAAGGCCTGACCTCTTCAGGCTATACGAGTCCGAACTGGCCGAGGCCGAACTTCTAAGGCGAATACTAACACATGGTCCTTTCCCAGGAATGGGCGAAGGAGACGCTGACGTATATAAAGCATTCTGCTGGAGGTTTTGGAATCTTGCGAGAACTGGAGGTCGTATTGGCGTTGTCCTTCCACGTTCCGCGTTTGCGGCAAAGGGGAGCGAGGAATTCCGGCGCACTATCTTCACGGCCGGCCGAGCGAACGACCTAACATTGCTTCTCAACAAGAAGAAATGGGTATTTGAAGATGTCCACCCGCAGTACACGATTGTGCTGTCTTCTCTTGAAAAATCGCAGCCGACGGATACTGCGACTGTATCCTTGCATGGCCCCTATTCAAGCGAAGAGCGTTACGCAATAGGCATAACTCACGACCCCCTAAGATTTCTGGTTGCTGAAGTTGTTACCTGGACGGACACTGCGTCACTACCGCTTCTCCCGTCAGAAGAATCAGGTGAGGTATTCCTTAAGTTACGAAAGCAGCCGAACCTTGGAATGAATATCCCTGAAAGTTGGCGAGTGCGACCGTACGCGGAGCTGCATGCTACTAACGACAAAAAGCTGATGAAATTTTCGGCCGAACAACCAGATGACTCTTGGCCAGTTTTCAAGGGTGAATCTTTTGATACATGGGAACCGGACAAACACACTTATTACGCCTGGGCGTATCCCGAAAAAGTCATCCCTGAGTTACAAAAAAAACGGCTGCGTAGTTCGAAGTTACAGCATTCGGCTCTGAATGAGTTTTCCAAGGATTGGATTAACGACCCGAAAACCCTACCATGCTGGAGTCCGCGTATTGCGTTTCGTGATGTGGCACGTTCAACTGACTCTCGCACGGTACGTGTTGCGTTAATCCCACCAAGGGTTTTTATCACGAACAAAGGGCCTTATTTCCTCTGGCCTCGTGGTGATGAAACTGATGAAGCCTTTTTGCTGGGCATACTTTGCTCATTAACGCTCGATTGGTATGCACGACGCTTCATCGAAATTAGCATGAACTTTCACATCCTCAATGCTTTTCCTGTACCGAGACCTGAACGAGACAGCCGTTTACGGGGAAGAGTTTGTGCGCTAGCTGGAAGACTAGCCGCTTGTGACACCCGCTATGCAAAGTGGGCAAGAAAAGTAGGAGTGGAATGCGGCAAGCTCGACGATGCGACAAAACAGGAGATGATTCATGAGCTTGACGCTGTCGTGGCACATCTTTACGAATTAACTGATGAACAACTTACTCATGTCTTTGAGAACTTTCATGAGGGTTGGGACTATCAAGCAAGGCTCGCGGGAACACTCAAGTACTTTGACAAATGGAAAAAGAGGCCGTGAAACCAGAATTCGTCGACAACCGAGAAATCACTCTAGCCGAAGCATTGAACTCTCATTTTAACTGGCTCCATGAAACCTACAAAGAACCGGTGCGTTTGTCTATCGCCACTGGTTACTTCAATCCTGAAGGCTTTGCACTCGTTGCGGACAAGCTTCAACGACTCTCCCATATCCGCCTGCTCGTTGGAGCCGAACCGATTCCCCCTCCGGCACAGCCCCTCCGAATGCCTGGCGACCCACCGGCAGACCGATTTGAAGCGAAACAGGTCTCGGAGGCTTTAAGGAGTAATGAAGAAGGCCTTGCGCGAGACCGAAACTTACTGGAATTCAATCCAAAAACAGACAGTGCAATTCGTTGCTTGCTTGATTTTCTCGCCTCGGGAAAAATCGAAGTACGTCGGTACGAGAAAGCATTTTTGCATGGAAAGGCGTTCCTATTCGATGCGGAAGAGGGTGTTATCGCAGGCTCTTCGAATTTCACCGCGGCCGGATTGACCCGTAATCTCGAATTGAACCTCGGTCGGTACGACCCCACACCCGTGCGTAAGGTAAAAAACTGGTTCGACCATTTGTGGTCGGAAGCTGTCCCTTATGATTTGGTTTCACTCTATAAGGCACGGTATGAACCATATAACCCATATTTGATTTACTTGCGCGTTCTTTGGGAGCGTTACAAAGACGAACTGACTATAGAAGCTGAAGGCAAGACGCGAATCGCACTGACAACATTCCAGAATGATGGAGTGTGTCGTTCTCAGAGAATATTGGACGAATACAACGGAGTACTCATCTCGGACGGTGTTGGATTGGGAAAAACTTTCGTCGGCGGCGAGTTGATTCGGCAAGCCGTAGAAGAACGGCGACAACGAGCCTTGTTGATTTCACCAGCTACACTCCGAGACGGCACTTGGAAGCGATTTAAGACGACACATCAGCTTTTCGTAGAAACCATTTCCTACGAAGAACTGGCGAACGACTCGCAGCTAGGTGGTTCGTACAGTCACCTGAATAGCAGAGTTAACGAGTATTCACTCGTCGTGGTGGATGAAGCGCAGGCTTTTCGCAACCCCGACACCACTCGCGCTCAAGCACTCCGGAAGCTGCTCCAAGGACACCCGCCAAAGAAGCTTGTATTGATGTCTGCGACTCCCGTTAACAATTCATTGTGGGATTTGTACACACTTCTTAGTTATTTCATTAAACATGACGCCGAATTCGCAGACCTCAGCATTCGATCACTCAAGGAGCTGTTCGCCCAAGCGATGAGGCAGGACCCTGACGACCTGAAACCAGACGCGCTGTTCGATATACTGGATAAGACCGCTGTCCGTCGAACTCGCCATTTTGTTCGACACTACTATCCTAACGACAGAGTGAAAGACCATCGGGGTAACGACATCCCAGTACGCTTTCCTGACCCCCACGTAGAAGCCAACATCTATTCGTTCGACGAGCTACTCCCTGGATTTTTCGATGAGATTGAGGAGGCATTGGCACCAGAGCACGGCTCTCCTGAGCTTACGCTGGCTCGTTACTCTCCGACCCGTTACTTGTCTGGCGCACAACCAAGTCCTAGCGAGGAGGCATTGGTTGGACTACTGCGCTCCGGATTATTGAAGCGATTTGAATCCTCAGCGTTTGCATTCGCGGAAACGGTCGAACGAATGGTCAACGCGAATGGGAGGTTTTTGGAAGGCCTGGAGAGGGGCTACATCCTCACGGCTGAAGCGCTCGAAGAATGGGAACAGGTAGATAGCGATGAAGCATTTGAGGAGTTGATGAAGGAGTCGGGTTCAGTAAGTTCTGAGGGATACGATGCTCCAAAGCTGCGTTCCGACGTAATTAAAGACCGTGACCTGCTGGACCGCTTTGCAAAGAAAGCTCGGCAAGTCACTAGCAAGAACGACCCCAAGCTGAAGCGATTGGTCGAGACGTTAGTGAAAATTGTAAATCAAGCGGAAGAAGAAGGCTTAGATGATGTTGACAAGCGAAACAAGAGGAAAGTAATTGTTTTTTCTTTCTTTGCGGACTCCGTGAAATGGATTTGGGACCATCTTGCCGAGGTCTTGGAGATCGACATGCGCCTGGCTCCCTATCGAGGCCGCCTCGTCGGTGTCTCCGGCGACGAGTCGTTCATGGGCGTGAGTCGGCGCAGTGCCATGTATGGTTTTGCACCTGAAACCACAGAGGCACCTCCGGGCGAGTCAGAAGACCTGTTCGACGTAATGGTCACAACAGACGTGCTCGCCGAGGGTGTTAACCTTCAACAGGCCAGAAATATCATTAACTATGACCTACCTTGGAACCCCATGCGTTTGGTGCAGCGCCATGGACGTATAGACCGAATTGGCAGCCCCCACAATGATGTGTTCATCCGATGTTTTTTCCCTGATAGGAGGCTCGACGCGCTGCTCGACTTAGAGGCTCGCATACGCCGAAAACTTGCACAGGCTGCAGCTAGCGTCGGAGTCGAACAGGAAGTTATTCCTGGTGCCGCCGTCAGCAATGTTGTGTTCTCGGACACTCGCGATGAGATTGAGAGACTGCGTCGCGAGGAGCCGACCCTATTCGAGAATGGAGGCGAGGACCCCAAAGCGCACTCAGGCGAGGAGTATAGACAGGAGCTTCGCAAGGGTTTGGAAGCCTACGGTGACAGAATCACATCACTGGCGTGGGGGTCGGGTTCCGGCTTCGTAGGCGGTGCTGAACGAGGGTATTTCTTCTGTGCTCGAGTGGGGGAGCGCCTTTTCTTACGATTTGTTCCGCACGACGCAAAACCCGTCGTTAAAGATACTCTTAGCTGTTTGCGACTGATTGCATGTCACGACGACACACCGCGATCGCTCCCTAAGAATTGGCAGGAGGCGGCCGTTTCATTCTGGCAGAAAGCTAGACAGGACATCTTCGACGAATGGACGTTTGCCACCGATCCGGCAAATCTTCAGCCGAGAATCTCGTCAACCTTGCGGGCTGCATCCGAGCACATTCGGAGATATCCGCCGCCCGGAATGGTTCAAGAGCACCTGGATAAGCTAATTGAGGCCATCGAAGCTCCGTGGGGGCCTAGAATCGTCCGTCAAATTCGGCATGCGATGGAAACTGAGAACGTCCTGCTAGCCTCGGAGCGAATTGCAGAAACTGTTCGCCAGCTTGGTCTTGAACCCTTCCAAGCTCCACCACCACTGCCGCCAATCCAAAAGGAAGAGGTTCGTTTAATTTGCTGGCTTGGAATCGCTTGACCCCGTACTGTGATAACTTATTCTGAACGAAGAACCTCATGTCCAATAGAAAAGACTGCGTTTGGGAAGACCTCATCCTATCCATGCTTTCTGTGAATAACTATTCGCTGGAGAGGACCTATTTGGCAGTCGAGACCCTTCGGAATGAAGGGTTGTTTCGTCCCGAGAATCTAATGCGATGGAGTCTAGGGGAAATTGAAGAGCGACTTCAACGTGGTGGATACGATAGAGGGAAATTCATGACTACTCTTTTCGCTAGCCGCATACTGTCGCTTGGGGTATTTGTGAAATCGAGAGGACCTGAACAATGCGAAGCGATTTTGCAAAAAGGCGACTCCAGCGAAATTAAAGGGTTTCTATCAAACGTTAAGGGGATAGGCCCAAAGGTGCTCGACAATTTTCACCTTCTTCGAAAGGGGCGTTGAATCTAAACGGACTGGGTTACAGGGGATTGTCTACTTTTGACCTCAGCCATTGAAGTGCCTGTCCCCTACCAAAAACTGCGTTCGCGTTGAGCTAGTTGAACTTGCACGGCAGGAACGATAGTTTGCAAGCGCTATGTTTGCGATCATTCATGATTCTCTCGCTGCTCTGTTCAATTCGGCAAGCAGTTCGAACTCGGGCTGCGATTCAAGCCGAGATCCTTGCCCTTCGGCATCAGCTCTTGGTCCTTCAGCGCTCCGCGCGCGCACACAAGGTCCGTCTGACTACCTCCGACAGGTTCCTGTGGCTGTTTCGGTGGGGAAGCAAAGGTAAGAATCCCGAAAGTGTTCGGCGATGGCGAGCCTCTAACGCCCCTCAGTGGGATCGTTGATCCACCACTGTAGACTGCACGTTATTCGGTAGGCTCTCCTACTTGTTGAAGCCAGGAAAACAGTTCTGAGGCATCGTTGGTTATGTCGCCAGACTTACGTCTCCTTCTTAGGCAAACAGGTACATCAGGTACATTAGGTCGCTGAATATACGAACGACGCGTGAAAGCGGTGGATTGCATTCTGACCTGAACAGGGAAGTTACCGCCCCATGCATTCGGATCGTAGCAATCGGCGCTGGACAAGGCCAAGAAGGGACCTTGGACTGTGCCGATGTCGAAATTGAACAAATAGAGATTGTCGCCTTCCTTGATCTTCAGGGCCCATCGAGCATTCGCTTGAGTAGTCCCTAGGAGCCGAAGGCGCAAGCATTCTGATTCTGTGACTATGTCGCCGAGAAACATGAACGCGTTCCTATCCCGCTCGGTTTTGTCGGCCATTTTAGTCCTGGGCAACCTACGCGACTAATCATCTTCCGTAGTCGATCTGCCCTCAACTACTGTAATTGCAAGCCACTCGTAGTAGAGCTTAAATCACGCTCCGTGCATTCTTATCCTCTGTAACTAAGTCCCAATGGCACGTTCAACAGCGCTTTAGGCAGTCCACCATGAGCTCGCGGGCATTTGGGTCATCATAGATGTTGGAATGCCACACATCTGTGGAGTCCAAATAGCACCGCGCATGCAGATATTTGGCGTTTCCCATGTGAATCACCTCATTCGGCAAGATGGAATAGTGAAGGTCAACGGAGCGGTCCTCGACGATCAGATCATGGGGCAGTTCCATGCGGAGTCCCTTTTTCCCGAGCCAGGAGGTAATGGATCCGGAACCTCGCGCGAAGCGATTTCCCTTCGACCCGGAAATCGAGAGCGTCGGCGTCGTCGAGGAGAAATTCTGCAGGAATCGAAATAGGCGATCGGTCGTGAGGTCAGCCACGGATTCGAGGTTGCTCGGAGGAAAGAGATTGAGAGTTAGTTTCAGTAAAGCAGGAATTCCGCTGAGTTGGCCGTGCAACATGGCACCAGAATTCGGGGTGGCGAGAGTAATCACGGCGGTCGGTGTGGGCATGGTCGCATTTGAGAACCGGTAGATGGCGATCTCAGCCGAATCGGTCTGCTTGTAGCTGAGCTGAGGCGCCAGGTTGGATGCGAGGAAGTCGAATTTCTTTGGATCTTGAAAGATAACGTTGGCAACGCGGCAGAGGAGTCCACCCATGCTGTGGCCGATGAGAACCAGGGGGCGACTTTGCGAGCCCTGTAGAATTTGGCGGGCGAGCCGAGCCCCGTTAACAAGAACCGAATCGTGCCAATTGTAAGACGTGTTGTTGATGGTGGCGTTCGGGAAAGTGGAAGCGAGGTGCTGCTCTAACGGGACAAAGGGCGTATTACTGCTACAGATCCCGTGCCGAATATAGATGACGGGATTCCACTGAAGGGGATTCGGCCGCGGGCTTCCAAAGGTCGTCTGAATGGCTGGCAAGGGCATCGTGTTTCACCTAGGTGAGCTCGGCACGAGGCCGAGATAAAAGGAAACGTTCCGGTTGAGCAGCGCACCCAAATAGCCGTGGTCGACGCGGATCACAACGCTGGTTCCCTTCCGTACATAGGCGGGTATAGAAAACAGAGGTAGCTCGGATTTGGGAACTCCCGCGGAATATTCCGCCGCGGAGGGAATGGCAGCGGCTACGGCCGCGAACGCCGATGCCTGGAGATCGGAATAATCGGACCCGGAACTTTTGCTTCGCCAGGCAACCGACGCTACACCGCGTTGGAAGTCGCTGTAGTTGCAGCAATCGGCCGGATTGTGCCCGGAGTAAGAAAGTCTCACCCAGGGGATCTGGCTGTTTACGTTTTCGAGTCCGTGCCGGGGTGGTCGGGCATCATTGAAGAGCCTGAGCCGGAGCGTAGAACGAGGCCCAGGTTTATAGACGACAACCCCGGCTCCACTACCTGCAGCGAGGGCCGACTGGTAGAAAATTTTGCTTAGAAAGCTCGAGCCCTCCAGCCAAACTGGCGAAAGTTCTTGTCGACTGAGATCCAAGAGATAGGAAACCTGCTTCCAATCCACAGCGGTGAACACCAAATCGAGAATAGCCATCTCTAGCCTTCGGCGCTCGATCGAGGCCTGGGCGGGTTGCGGCGACCGACGAGACGCGATGCGCCTGGGGAACTCGGAACGCATCAGTAGTCCAATGGGATCAATTTCGGGCTTCAGTTCCAGAAAGGTGGCCGTGTATCTCATATAGCGCAGCACATCCAGCAGCTGATCAAAGACGTCGGCTTCCTGCTCCCATCCAAATGCCTGCGTATCGATATAGAGAGCCGGATGTCGGACGACTTCTTCTACATTGACATCGAGGCCATCGAGATATACGCGGGCAAATGGCTTTTCCTGGCCTTCAAACCACAGGATCAGACGGTCTGCAGGAATCGTGGCGTAGCGCCTTGAGGTCTCCGTCATTGCACGGGCGGAAGTAGCCTCCCAATGGTGAAAACCAGCAAAGGGGATGGAAGAGGCGATCGCTTGGGCAAGTTGGGGCCAATCCGTCTCGTCGTCAAGAGCCAAATCGATGTTTGAAAAGGGATCCACGTAATCATAGAAGCTGGCCTCGGCCTGCTGCAGGCGGTGAGAAGAGAGAAGAAAGTTCCGGAGCACACCGCCGCGCAGAGCGAATCGCAGGCCGAGACGAGCCGAGATGGTCTGGAGGGCTCGAATGAGCGGCAGTGCAAGGAGACTATTGGTGAATTGTTCCAGGGTCGGCATAGGTCATGACGAAATTTTATATCGCCCTTCCTCCTCAAAGGAACTGGCGTCCGCAATGTCGGTCCCCCGGTGCCCGTCCTTGAACTTTGTTCCAGTTGGGCCTGGAAACGCATCACCAGGAACTGTACCAAAGCACATCCTTTGGCACAGGTTGAAAAAAACGGAAAGGCGTGCGCTAATTCAATGGCTTGCGGGAGGCTGAGAACCACCCCTTTGATACGGTGAGAGGCAGCGTTGCACGGTTCCCAAGGAAGTACCAAAGCGGGCGGCGAGTATCCTAAGACTGCCTTCTCCGCGCCGGTAGGCTTCCGCGATTTGCTCCATGAGCTCTTCCGTCAGTGGAACTTGGGACGGACGTCCGATGCGGCGTCCTTTTGCACGGGCATTTCGCATGCCTGCCTTTACCCGTTCAGCGATGAGGCTGCGTTCAAATTCCGCCATCGCCGCGATGATCTGAAACATTAAACGGCCTTGGGGAGTACTCAGGTCAAGACTATCAGAAAGCGAAACGAGAGCTACTCCGAACGCCTCTAGTTCTGCCAGCAAGTTAACTAAATGCTTGAGGCTGCGGCCTACGCGGTCCAGCTTCCAGCAAAGCAAGACATCAAATTTCCGGCGCTTTGCATCGTTCATTAGTTTATCGAGAGCCGGGCGGCGTTCCTTCGCGCCTGAAACATGATCAGCGTATTCTTCCATGACTACCCAACCGCGTCGTGAAGCATATTCGCGCAAGTCACGTGCCTGAACTTCTGTGTCTTGGCCTTGATTGGTGGTTGAAACCCGAACGTAGATTGCAACCCGGTTTATACTGTGGATAGCCATAACTCGAACCTCGATTCGAGTTGCGGTCAGGTCGCGTTCGGTGTCAGTAGCACCTGCCCGTTTTTCTGAACCTGAGACCCAACTCTGATTCACTACATCAAGGAAGTGCCAGAAGTGACGGCGAAGGGAATGGCACAAGTCGAACAACTATTCAGCGAGCTCTACTCTGACGGGCAGACAGTTCAGTAAGCGATTGGGATAAAATTGGGATAAAGGAGCCGCGCAATCACCCGCCTGCATGAAATTCGGATTCACTTCGACTCCAACACTTCTTTGAGGATAGTGGCGGAGGAGGAGGGATTCGA
>Ga0126373_10002815_pt1 | contig 12856 bp, 11 predicted proteins | sample PanSoiMetPlot_11_FD_92545 | JGI IMG/M metagenome (GOLD analysis project Ga0126373, IMG submission 92545) | Tropical forest soil microbial communities from Panama - MetaG Plot_11 | ecosystem: Environmental > Terrestrial > Soil > Tropical forest > Bulk soil | place: Panama | collected 2016-02-17
CCGCATCCTGTTGCGCAGCCGTGCCTTGGCCAGTGCGCAACCGCGATGACGACCTCGTGACCTCAGCCCTCCTCGTCTCGGCAGAAGCACCTGGTGCGGCGAAGCCGCTCGTATCAGATCTGAGTAGCCCGCTCTTATCAGGCAGGAGCTCGGATCAGATCAGAAAAAGGAGCAGTCCAATGTGCATTCTCGTCGCCTTTCCTTGGCCCGTCGCGTCAGCAAACCTCCCGCTCGTCGCGATCAGCAGCCGCTCACTCCCGCAGGTGCCAGAGCCGACGCGCGCCCTGGTCACCGCAGGCAACTCGAAATGACATCGGCAAGATAGGGTCCGTCAGCGGGCGAAGGGCCGCGCAAAGCCTGTTGGCACCAAAAGGCGGGCAGCTTTGATGCGGCGACAATCCCGGCGGCCGCGTGCGCCCACGCGCGCACGCGGCCTGGCCGCCCCCGCAGTTATGCGTCGATCCCAAGGCCGCGCCGACCAGTGGAACTGAGGTCGTCGAAGCGGAACCGATTGTCCAAGTCGCGCTCATGAGATCGGCGGCTGTGGTCTCCCAGTGCGGCAGCGCGGCAACGAATTCGCGTCCGGTGTCTCGGTAGAGGTCACCGAACCGTCCAGGTGAAGCTCATCGAGCCAGTAACGCCTGCCGGGGTAAGGGCAGTGACGGTTACGGCGTGCTCACCCGCAGCTGAGGCCGGAATCGTGCCGGAGATCAGGCCATGCGCGCTGATCGACAGGCCGCGTGGCAGACCAGCCGCTGTGAAGACCGGCGGCTGGCGGGCGGCCGCGCTGAGCGACCTGACTTGCAGCCGGACGGCGGTTCCCGGCGCGCTGCGCTGATCGCCAGGATCGAGAAGTTGCAGCGCTGCTCGGGCGAAGTAGCTCACATCGACCTGCGCGGGAATGCCAGGCACCTGGCCGCGGCTGGTGTATTGCCAGAACGTCCACTTCCGCCATCCGGACGGCATCGGAGGAGTGGTGGGTCCATACGCGGCGACCCACAGCGAGTCCGAGCCGAATGCCTTGCTGTCTCGTGTGCAGTAACGCCACCAGTCCGCGGTGGTGTAGATGATGGTCGGTTGTCCGGTAAGGCGCCGCGCCTCAGCAGTGAATGCGGAGATCCATGCGACCATGCGCGCGGCCGTGAATCCGTAGCATGTGGCGCCGTATGGGTTGTACTCGATGTCCAGAGCAAGCGGCATGGGCCGCCCGCTCGCGGTGTAGCGCGCATGCTTCACCGCGTAGTCGGCCTGGCGGGCACCACTACTTGCGTTAGGTATCGCAAAGTGGAAGCCGGTCACATACAGCCCGGCCGCTTGGGCTTGTGCCACATCGCTCGCGTAATAGGGGTTGACGTAGTAGTTGCCTTCAGAAGCCTTGACGAACGCGAACTTGTACCCCGCCCGTGCGACCTGCCCCCAGGCGATTAGCTCGCCGTGTGGGTGCTGATTGCTCGCCACGTCGACGCCGCGCGCTCCCGCGCTCGCGGGCAAAGCGCCCGCCGCCTTCTCAGGACCGCCCGAGAGCGCACGAGACAGCACGGGCGAGTGTGCGGAGCCAACATTGACTCTGCGTACACCGTCGACCACTGGTGGCGGTTTGGCGGCGGCAGCCGCTAAGGTCAAGCTGAACGCCCGGGCAGGCCCGCTCCCGTCGGACATGGCGAGGGCGGCGACACCGACGGCCGCGGATGCGAGCACTTGCGCGATAGCGATCCAGATAGTCATGCGCCTGCGGGCGGCGCGTTTCATGGTGCTCCTGATGCCGGGAACGTTGGCACGCACAACCGTAAGCGCCGTGCCGCCGAAAAGCTAACGATATGAAAGACGGCGCACGCCGCGCGGGTGTTGCTTCGTGTGAATGACGTCGAGGCCGCTGAGGAGAGCCCACAGGCCAGGGCAGGCCTCTTCATTTATCCGACCTGTGGGTGCTGCGGCGGCTAGATTGCCTTTCGGTAACAGCCTGAAACGCCGGGCCGAAGCTGCGGTGGCGTACGAGAGCACTGGTACCGGCGACCGGCTCTGCGGAAGGCACGAGGTCATGCCCCGAACCTCGCCGGCCAGCCAGCCGGATGCACCGGATGCCGCGGAGGCGCCGTCGCGCGGCGTGCGCTCGATCCTGACTCGGCTCGCAGCCAGCAGGCTCGTAAGCCAGCTCACCGACGACTACTCGACCGAGAAATCCAAGCCGGTTCCAGTGGGCGCCCGCGTCCCGCGATGGCACCTGACGGCGCTATGGGTCACGCTGCTCGGCGGCGTCCCCGCTCTGGCCGTCGGAGTCGCCTATTACCAGACCGGCTACTCCCTGGCCCGCGCTCTAGCCGCGATGGCGATCGGAGGATGCTGCTACGTTGCGTACGCGATTCCGGCCGCCTACCTCGGTTCCCGAACCGGCCGGGGAACGGCATTGCTGACCCGGGCAGTGTTCGGGTCGGTGGCTTCCGCGGTGATCTCTGACCTGCTCGTCGCGGTCGGCGCGGCCCGGCTCGCATTCGTGTCGACTGTGGTGGCCACCGTCTATAACGGCGTGTTCGGATGGGGACATGTCGCGATGATCGCCGCGGCCCTCGCCGTAGTCGCGGCCGGCGTAAACCTGTTCGGGTTCGCCGGCATTGCCGTCGTAGCTCGTTATCTGACTGCGCCGCTTCTAGTCGCTTGCACTGGATATCTCGTAGTGGGCGCCCTACTGACCCCGCACGTTGCACTCGGAGCGGTCGGCGGTCCGCAGACGCTGCCCTTCGAGGCCGGAGTCGGCGTTGCGATCGGAGCTATTGCCTGGGGCAGCGAGCCCGACGTCTGGCGCTACGGGAAGGCCAAGCTGGACTGGTCGGTAACGCCGTACCTGGCCTCGCTCGCGGTTGCCCTGTTGCTAGCGGCAGCCGGCTGGCTGATGGCGAGCCTGTCACACGGAGGCACTCGAGCGGCGTTCGCGCACGGATTCCGGTTCTCGACGTTCGGTGTGCTCGGGGTGGTGGCCGTTGTCATCACAATGCTTCAGATTGCGAACTCGAGCGGCGCCTGCTACCAGATGACCAATGCGATCCAGAACCTCGTCGGGCAGTTGCGCGGCTGGCGCCGGTGGCACACGGCGATCCTCGTGGCCGCTTTGGGCGGACTGACTACCTGGGCGATTCATGGGTCCGTGACCGGCTTCGCGCGAGTGGCTGCCTGGTCGGCTGTGCTGCTGCCAAGCGTGACAGTCGTGATGTGCGTGGAACTGATTGCCCGGCGGCGCGGGCCAGGGGCGGATCGCAGTCGGCGGATCAAGATCCCGCCCTGGGGTCGCGGCGCACGCAAGCCGAACTGGGCGGCGATCGCGTGCGTGCTGGTGGCTGGCGGGTACGGCAGCTGGGGGATGGCGCTGCTGCCCGGCCAGCACGCGGCTCCCGATCTGGGGTTCGTGCCGGTCGAGTCGTGGCTGCTTGCGGCGGGGCTATACGCCTTGGTGGTAGGTGTGCACACTGCGTACGCTGCGGCACTTTCGTCACTTGCCGCGGCTCGCACGGCCGCCAGGGAAGCGATCGCTAAGCGGGCCGAAGCCAAGCGCCAGGCCGCTAGCAGCCGAGCCGAGGCCAAACGCCTAGCCCTTAGCAGCCGAGCCGAGGCCAAGCGCCAAGCTGGGGCCAGCAAAGCCGAGGCCAAGCGGCAGGCCATCGCCAAGCGAGCCGAGGCCAAGCGGCAAGCCGCCGCCAAGCGAGCCGAGGCCAAGCGGCAGGCAGCTGCTAAGAGAGCCGAGGCCAAGCGGCGGCCAGCCCGCCGGTCGAAGCGCCAGCTTAAAGCGGCGGCGGTGCCGCGGCCGCGCGACTACGTCGAGGAAATCCGGCGCGATGTGCGGGACCACTCGTCCGGCAACCCTTACCTCGACTTGATGACCGCAGCCGCTGTGCCGCGCGGTCACCTCGCTGACTTCGCGGCCGAACAGGCGCTGACTCGGGCTAGCGACTTGCGTAGTTTCCTCTACCTCGCCGCGCGGTCGCCCGAACCGGTGGGCGCCATGTTCGCCGAGTTCGCGGACGCCGAGCGCCGGGCGCTAGACCTGCTGGCGATCTTTATCGAAGCGCTCGGCGGCCGGGTCGATGCCGGTGCCGTTGCGCAGCGGCCGGGCTGCCGCGCCTACCCCGCCTTCGTCGCCTGGCTGGCGCTCAACGCGCAGCCATTGGACGCAGCCCTCGCGGTGGTGGCATGTCGGCCTGTGTGGAGCGCCAGTTTTGCAGGTATGGGCCGGGCGCTGCGCGCTAACTCGGGCTACCGCCTCGACCAGCGAGCCTGCGCGTTCTTCGATCTGATGGCTGCGCCTGACTCGCACAACGAAGCGCAGCTGAAGCGAATGGTTTCCACGAGCGTCGACGCGGGTCAGCCGCCGCTGCAGGCAGCCAGCTATGCGCGACTGTTGGTGTCCTACCAGACGATGTTCTGGACCACGCTCGCGGAAGAGGTGACGGAGGACGCGATCACCGCTGGCTAGGATCCTCGTGCCGCCATCCGTCGGAGCGCTCACCCGCGTCGGACTGGCGACTAGCCCGGTGCGCTCGATGGGGAGACGATCGGATATCGCGGAATCGGCCGGGAAGGGCATTCGATCCAGACGACCACGGAGCCGCCCGGAGCATCGCCGACGGGCGCCGCGCTGATGACGCCGAGCGTGATGCGCTGGCCGCTGGACAGCGGAGCCAGGCAGGCTGGCCGCGTGCCGTCCTGCCAGACGCCGTACGCGTTGCGCCAGGTGACATCGCTGGGCAGAGCGTAGCCAGTTACCTGCCGGTGGCGTTCGCATTGATGATGCACCGCCTGACGTAAGCGGCCGGGTCGCCGGCTCGGATCCGGTCCCATGCCGCTTAGGCCTTGGCGAACCCGTCCTGCGCAAGATCCTCAGCCCGGCCGCGATCACCGCTCAGCAGCACCGCCAGCCGGACCATCTTGCCCTGGTGGCCCATGACGAAGTCGGTGAACTCGCCGAGTTCATCTTGTCGGGACACTGGGCCGCCCTGTGAGTCTGCCGTCTGGGCTTTAACGTTCCAGACGCAGCAGGGGTCCGCCAGGTTCTGGCATGAGCCGGATAATCTGACCCCGGTGACAGCCGAGCTGTTCGAGGGAATCCCGTGATCGAGGACATTCTCCCCGGATCGGTTGCGGCCGCTGAGAGCCGTACGGACCTGAGTGGCGGGCGCCTGTACCCGGAGGAACAGGCGCTCCTCGCGCGTGCACTGGATCCGAGACGGCGGGAATTTACGACCGTACGGTCGTGCGCGCGCGATGCTCTCGCCAAGCTGGGACTGCCCCCCGCGCCGATCTTGCGCGGAGACGACGGTGCTCCGATATGGCCCGTTGGCGTGGTCGGGAGCATGACGCACTGCAGGAGCTACCGGGCGGCGGTTGTCGCCCGTTCCGTTGAAATGTGGGCGGTCGGAGTTGACGCAGAACCTAACGAGCCGCTGCCATCTGAAGTCATGGACGTGGTCGCGCACGAGGAGGAACGCGCGTGGGTTAGGCATCTGCGGGCCGAACGGCCAGGGGTCAACTGGGACAGGCTGCTGTTCAGCACGAAGGAGTCAGTGTTCAAGACCTGGTACCCGATGAATCGTCGCCGGCTGGACTTCAATCAGATTGCCATCACCGTGGAAACGGCTGAAGGCATCTTCTCCGCCGAACTTCACGAGTCCGCGACCGCGCCGGCTGCCTCAGCGTTGACGAGCTTCACTGGTCGCTGGCTTGCCCGCGACGGCCTCCTGCTGACAGCTATTGCGGTACCGCAAGCAGGCTTCCACGTGCAGAATGACCGACGTCATGCCGACACAGGCCGACGATGTGCGGCGCGAGATCATTAAGCGATGGAGCTGCGGACTGGTGACGGCCGTCTGATCACACTTGAGATAGTCGGCGATCAAGATGCGACGCCTGTCTTCCTCTGCCATGGGTTGGCTGACTCGCGGCTTGCCGCGCAGTGGCTCACGCATGCAGCGCGCGAGCTAGGGCTGTGTGTGATCGCTCCCGATCGCCCCGGCAGCGGCGGCAGCGACCGTCACTGGCTAGGTCACATAGCGGACTGGGCCGACGATGCGGCGGCTGTCCTGGACTTGCTGCGAGTCGAAACGGCAGTGTTCCTGGGCGTCTCCGGAGGGGGTCCGTTTGCGGCAGCATGCGCTGCGCGCATTCCGAGTCGAGTTCGCAGTCTGATGCTCATCTGTCCTCTTGGCATGCCTGAGTGGCCCACCGACGGCATGGCGCAAGGGGAGCGGCTTTCTTTGCTGCTCGCTAGCCACGCTCCCGCGTTCGGCGGATGGTCCCTAGGTCTGCTCGCAGCGGTGGCGCGCCGCAACCCGGAGCTGTTCTTGTGGCTTACGGCCACCAATCAATCGGATGTCGACATCCGCGCCCTGCAACAGCCCGCCGCGCGTGAGTCATTCCTGGCCTGTTACGTCGAAGCTTTTCGCCGTGGCAGCTGGGGCGTCGCACAGGACCTGCGGCTGCTTACCCGCCATTGGGGCTTCGACCTCGGCTCGATCACCGCTCCGACGTCCATCCATCACGGGGATGCCGACGTGACCGTTCCGGTCCAGCACGCGCGCCTTTATGCCAACGCGATTCCAGGCGCGCAGCTTCAGATTCACCGCGGCGAGGGCCACTTCTCAATCTTCAGCAACCCGCTAGACGTCCTCGCGACGCTTGCCGGGTAGCGCGTGCAAAGTGATGACATGGAGATTCGACATCGAGACGCTACCCCACTAATTGATCGGAACGCCTACATCGCATCGACTGCGGTGCTCAGCGGCCGAGTCCGGATTGGTGCAGGCAGTGCAGTGTTACACGGGGCTGTCCTGACCGACGACGGCGGACCTGTCGAGATCGGTATCAACACCGTGATCATGGAACACGCCGTCGTGCGAGGCACACGCCGCCATCCCGTGACGGTTGGAGATCACGTTCTGGCCGGGCCGCATTCCTACCTCAGCGGCTGCACTGTCGGCGACGAGGTGTTTATCGCCACTGGCGCCATGGTGTTCAACGGTGCACAGATGGGCCGGGCCAGCAGTGTCGCCCTCGGCGGCGCGGTCCATATCGGTTGCGTGGTCCCGCCCGAGACACGGATCCCGATCGGATGGGTAGCTGTCGGGAATCCGGCCCGCATGTACCCGCCGGATGAGGTCGACAGCATTCGCGTCGGCCTGAACGAAGCTGGTGACGAGGCGGGCGGTTTCCTGCCCTTCGTGTTCGGCGCCGACGCGCATGCTGATCGCGGGCAGCAAATGCGCTACGCCATGAGCCGATATACGGCCTCCCTCGGTCGCAGGCATAGCGACGATCAGCTTGTCGTTTAGACAGCTGGCGCCGAGATGTCGGAACTAATCTGTGTCCTCGGAGCCCCAACTTGACAAGCGGGCGATCTGCTGACTGAGGTATCGCTGTTGCTGGAGGTTGGTGGCTACTTGGGATGCCGCCCGGTAGGCCTCGAGCGCGGCAGGGCGGTCGCCGGCCATTTCGAGCAGGTGACCACGGACGGCATGGAAGCGGCGATCTGCGTTAACCCGGGAGTCGGCTTCGAGGCGCTTGAGCAGCACGAGACCTGCTTGCGGACCGGCGGCCATGCTGACGGCTACTGCGTGGTTGAGAGCGACAATCGGGCTGTCGTCTAGGCCGCGCAGCACTCCATACAGTGCCGCGATCTGGCGCCAGTCCGTTGCGTCGGCGCTCTCTGCCTCGTCGTGTAGGGCGGATATTGCGGCCTGGAGCTGATAAGGCCCTGTCGGTCCACGAGGAAGAGCCGCGCTAATAAGCGTGACCCCCTCGTCGATAAGGCGCCGGTCCCACAGATTGCGGTCTTGGTCGGCCATCGGGATGAGGGACCCATCATTAGCAGTGCGTGCCCGGTGGCGGGCATGCACGAGCAGCATGAGCGCTAGCAGACCGCTGACCTCGCTGTCATCGGGTAGGGCGTCGCGCAGAATCCGTGCTAGGCGGATGGCCTCCTCTGCCAAGTCCACCCGGACGAGCGACGTTCCGCTCGTGCTGGCGTATCCCTCGTTGAAGATCAGGTACAGCACCCGCAGGACGGATTCCAGCCGAGCGGCAAGAGCATTGGCAGCTGGGAGGGCGAACGGGACGCCGCTGTCCCTGACCGACTGCTTAGCCCGCGTGATCCGGCGGGTCACTGTGTGCTCGGATCCAAGCAAGGCCCGAGCGATTTCGGCGGTGCTCAATCCGCCAACTGCCCGCAGAGTCAGTGCGATCTGTGACGCGGCCGACAGCGACGGATGACAGCACATGAACAGCAGCACTAGCGTGTCGTCTGCTTCGGCAGCAGCACCTGGATCGTCGGCTGCTGAAGCGGCCGGTTCGGTTAGTGCCCACCCGGCCACTGTCTCTTCCCGGCGTCGTCGAGCCTGCTCCGAGCGCAACAGGTCGGTCAGCCGTCGCGACGCAACCGCTACGAGCCACCCTCTGGGGTTGTCCGGCATCCCGTCTCGAGGCCACTGCACCAGGGCGTCTACGAGTGCCTCCTGAGTAGCATCTTCGGCTAGATCGAAGTTGCCGTAATGGCGGACCACAGCACCGAGGACCTGCGGCGTCAGGCGACGCAGCAGGTCCTCGATCTCGGTCGCCGTCACGAACTGTCGCCCTGTTCCTCAGCCCTCGAAGTCCGGCTGACGCTCGTCGATCGGCCGCACGTCGGCGTAGGCACGTGCCCTGACGTGCTCGGGACCGGGGCAGCTCGCTAGCCGGGAGGCGATCTCTGTCGCCCGGTCGAAGTTCTCGCACTCGATGACCCAGTAGCCAGCGAGCACTTCCTCGGCCTCGGCGTACGGACCGTCGGTGATCACCGGGGCGCCCTGTTGGAGTTGGACCCGGCGAGTATGGACTGGAGCGCTCAGACCCCGGGTTTCGACCAGCTCGCCAGAGTCCAGCAGCTCTTGGTTGAACTTTCCCATGAAGTCCGCAAGCGCAGCCCAATCATCGTGCGTCCACGGCTGCTCGGACGTCGGCAGCCCCGCCAGCTCCTGGTAGTGCTGCTGCGAACCGAAGGTCAAGATCATGTACTTCATCGCAGTGTCCTTTCACTCAGGCACCCGGCTGGCACCGTCACTAGGGACGTCGGAGCCGTTACACGCGATCGGACATCACCTGCAGAAACAATTCCTCGGCGGCAGAGCGCCAAATCACAGATCCGGCGATGGATCCGCTCTGCAGCAGGCTCGTTAACTACGCCGCGGCTCAACGGTGCGCCGCATCTGCACCCAGCACCGTCCGCTAAGCCCGACTGGGCGGAAGCCCGCCTTCTCGAACATGGACACCGTGCCAGTGGTGCTCACATTGCCGAAACTGCCATGTGCGGGCTCCGCGGTTCCGAGGCCAGGGACTGGCACCGCACCGGGCGAAGCCTCTCGGCCATGCGTCCAGCCAGCAACTGGGTAGCCTTCGACTACTCCGCCGCCTCTGTTGCCAATTGCCTCCAATGCAGCTTGCAGTGCGACTCCGGCGATGCCGTTGCGGCGGTATCTCTTATCGACGACGAAGCAGGTGATTCGCCACAGCGGGCGCGGTGCATCGGAAGGGAACGAGTCTGTTGCCTGCCGGCGATCCAGCCAGGGGAGCTCGTCTCTCAGCCCGAACTGGCACCACCCGGCCGGCTCACCATCCGCGTAGACAAGGATTCCGTGCGCGCGTCCCTCGCGCAGCAGTTCGTTCTTGTCGTGATGATTGCGCGCCTGCAGCACAGCCCGGGTGGGGTATTGCTGTCTGGACGGCTGGATAGTGCGCTGGAAGAACATGCACGAGCAATGGTCCCAGCCGTTCCCACCCGAGAACAGCATCTCGAAATCCGGCCAGGTCGCCGCTGACAGCTCTTTGGTCTGATATCGGGAAGCAACTGATCCCACAGACTCTCCACGTTCGGCCGCTGATGTCGGTGGTCAGGGCTAGCGTCAGGCTATGGCATTGAAATGGTACTCAGTTGTCGTAGATTGCCACGATCTGCACGCCCAGGTCCGCTGGTGGGCTGACGTGCTCGACTGGCAGGTGGTATTCGAGTCTGACGACGAAGCAGCCATAGTCCCCAAGGACCTGACGGACCAGCCGATCTCCGCCGAGGAGTGGACCAAGGTCGGCCCAGGGCTGGTCTTCGTGCCGGTCCCAGAAGGCAAGACCATCAAGAACCGGCTGCATATCGACCTCGCGCCGCACCTCACAGATGACAGGGGCGCGCTCATTGAGTCACTGCTGGCGCGCGGGGCGACGAGGGTTGATGTCGGCCAGGACGACTCAAAGGCTTCGTGGACTGTCCTCGCCGACCCGGAGGGCAACGAATTCTGCGTGCTCTCGGCGCGCAATCTCTGATCCACCCGCGCCAACCGGTTGAACGTTAGCCAAGTTACGGCGCGCCCTTCGCAGCTCCGGCCAGCCAAGGGAGTGTTATTCACCGACGTAGCCGAGGCGTGAACGCGTCCGACCATTTCTGTAACAACAGATACTTCAGTTCGCGATGACCAGCTGAGGATTGGCGGCGAGCTGTCAGCCACATCGGACCTCATTCAGCGTCTGCTGCGACGGGCGCCAGGGCCACGAGGAGCAAGAGTGACCGACACCCAGTGGGCTGATGTCTCTGAGTGGCAGCGCACCGTCGACAACGCTTATCCCTGGCAGTTCTTCTGCTTCCGGTCCAACGATGGCGACCATCGCGACGCCAACTTCGCCGCGAACCGGGCCTGGGCGGACAAGGCCGTTGCCGACGGGCGGATGTTCGGCTACATGGTCTACTACTTCTACCGTCCCGGGGTGAACGGCGCGGCGGTGCTGAAGTCGATGGTCGGCAGCCCGAATCACCGCATGGCTGTAATGATCGACGTCGAATCCGACGCCGGGCAGATCACTGGCAACCACTCAGCGTCGATCAACGCACAGTTCGACGAGCTAGCCCGCTGGCTCGGCAGCGCAAAGCGGGTCACCGGCTACGGCAACACGGGCGATCTCGACTCCCTCTGGCCCTCCAAGCCGCAAGGCATCAGGCTGGTGATCGCGGCCTACGGATCCAACCCGGCATACCCCGGTAAGTTCGCCCACCAGTACTCCGATAGTTACCTGACCCCGCCGTTTGGCGAGTGCGATATCAACTCTGCCGGTGGGATGAGCGTCGCCGACCTAGAGCGGATGTTCGGCTTCACCGCCAGCGCCCCGAAGCCGAAGCCGAAGGCGCCTACGCAGCCGTGGCCCTACGGCCCGCACGACTACCTGGGGACCCCCTCAGCCGATCCGCACTGCCACTCCGGGTACTACGGCGGCAAGGACACCCAGGTCGTGCTGACCTGGCAGCACCAAATGTCGCACCGCGGCTGGACGATCGCGCGTGACGGGAAGTACGGGCCGGAGTCCCGCTCGGTGTGCATGAAGTTTCAGTCCGAGAAGGGCCTGACGGTGGACGGCCTGGTCGGTCCGCGCACATGGGAGGCGTCGTGGACCGCGCACGTCACGTGAGCCGGGGCACCGCTTAGGATGCCCCGCCCGCCAACCTCTTCGTTTATGCAGGTCGGGCGCGGCGCCCGCAAGGGTGCCGCGCCCGACTCAGCTACTTAGCTGTTACTGGCCAGCCGCCAGTGAGGCGAACAGGTTGGCAACGTCAGGGGAGCCAACGCCGGTTGGCAAGTCGTAGCCCTTTCCAGCGGAGAAGCCCGGCCCGTTAAGGGCGTTGTCGCCGCTTGTGACGTCATGGAAGTCGCTGGCGTAAGCGCTCGACCCGTAGATCTTGTACAGCAGCGGGTTGAGTTCGCCGAGCGGGTGTCCTGCGGCCGAGTCGGCCATGGCAGTGATCGCGGCCCACGACGGGGAGCCCTCGCTCGTTCCACCGAAGAAATAGAAGCCGCTCGGGATGCCGGGGATGCTGAGGAAGATCATGGTCGCCGTATAGACAGATGCGTTGAACGACACATCGCTAACGCCCCTGGTTGAGAGGCCGGTGACACCCGACTGATAGGACGGTGTCCCGAACAGGGTGCTCGGCGCTCCACCAGTCGCCCCAAAGATGCCGGCCGTGCAGCCGAAGGGGCAGCCCGTCTGGTCGTCCCATACGGTTTCCGACTGATACGCACCAGCGTCGGACATGAACAGGTTGGTGCCGCCGACAGAGGTGACGAGCGGGTCGGAGGCTGGGTAGGCAGCGGCCGCCACGCTGGTTCCGTTGCTCGCGCCGTTATCGCCAGCCGAGGCGAACACGCTCATGCCCTGCGAGACCGCCTGGGCATAAATCGCGTGAGCCTGGTTCTGCTGAGCCTTGTTGCCCTCGATCACCTGCTCGGGCTCGCCGAAGCTCATACTCATCACGTTGCCGAGGTGGTTGTTGACGGCGAACTGCTCGGCACTATTCAGGACGTCGCCCGAGTTGTTCGCGGCGACCACGAGGTCAATCGTGGCGTCGGGCGCCAGGCCGTGGACCTGCTCGACGTCCAGACTTGTCTCCTCCGCCCAGGACGCCTCCTGGTGGTGCTGTAGCGGGTTATAGGTTGGCTTTCCGCCCGGGTAGAAAATGTTGAGGTTCGCGGGGGGCAGGCCGAATTCTGCACTGTAGGTAGCGACATCCTGGCGAATGGTCGGGCTGCCGTAGGCGTCGATGATGACGACCGTCTGGCCTGCGCCGGTGGCGGACGCGGGTATGTCGTAAGCGGAGCGCAGGAGTTGCGGGGTGTAGCAGGCCAGCCCAGCCGAGGCCACACACTGGCTCGGCGTGGGGAATGCGCCGGGCATTTTCCCGGTCGCCGGGAAAGCCAGCTGTGCGAGCGGGTGGACGTTGTAGTAAATGGTGTCGCTGGTGGCAGCACCAGCCGACGGCACTCCCATGCTTACCGCAAGCGCTGCGGCTCCGACGGCGGCCGCGAAG
>Ga0126373_10002816_pt1 | contig 12855 bp, 24 predicted proteins | sample PanSoiMetPlot_11_FD_92545 | JGI IMG/M metagenome (GOLD analysis project Ga0126373, IMG submission 92545) | Tropical forest soil microbial communities from Panama - MetaG Plot_11 | ecosystem: Environmental > Terrestrial > Soil > Tropical forest > Bulk soil | place: Panama | collected 2016-02-17
CACCAGCCCTGAGAGCGCTAGTATATGTCTTGTAAGGACAACACGGCGGAAGGGGCCAGAAATGGACAACAAAAAGGATGTCACCCTCGAATGGGCCGACATGATCGAAATCATGGTCGCACTCAAGGTCGCCCTGCCGTCGGTACAGGCTCTGCGCGACGCAGCCCACAACAATGGCGACCCGTCGGTAGAGCTGTACTACTCCGCGTGCACGACGCGGGTCGCCAAGTTGGTAGCCATGTTCGAATCCTGCGAAGATGCCGTTCTCACTGGCGTTCCTGAGGAGCTGTGATTCCATGGAACTCAGTGAACTGATAGATCAACTGATCAAGATTCGCGCAGCACACCCGCACAAGCGTTTGTTCGTGCGGATGACCGTCAACATGGGCGAGTATGAGGTATCGGTAGTTCGCGTTGACCCCGAAATCGTTGGAAGTGCGGTAATGCTGTACGACGGCGATTACGAATAGCGGCTATCAAGGTCGAAACGCCGGGAGGCTTGCTGTGCCCGTAAACGAAATTAACGACCTAATAGGCATTGGCGAAATCGCTAGAATACTTGGCGTATCAAGGGCTAGGGCATCACAACTCAGGCAAAGTGACTCCACCTTCCCTAGGCCATGGTTCGAATTTGCATGGGGTAGTGTGTATCTCAGGCAAGATGTAATTAAATACGCCAGTTCGCGCAACCGCAAGCCGGGACGGCCACGCGGCAAGTAAAGGGCGAAACGCCGGGAGGCGTCCACGGGTTAAACCCGTGCCGATGAGACCCTAGCAATTGGAGATGAAATCATGGCCCGAGGCGCAAGCGTCGAGAAGTCCATTCTGTTCGCCGTCGGCAAGGTGGACGGCAAGGTCGCCCGCTGGCCCGTCGCCGCATTCGTGGACCTGAACGCACTCAAGCCGTACGCCGCCGCCCTCAAGGCTGCCTACGACGGCAAGGACGCCGTCCGCGTCAAGGAACTCGACACCATGTCCCCCGCAAAGACCGAAGGCGTCATCGCCACCGACGTCAAGCTGACCGCACAGGTCATCCCCTACAACCCTCAGCTTCCCGCCACCGAAAACGCCTTCACACTCGAAAGCTAATCCCCCACCCTGATCGGCACAGTACGCGACGCGTCCCCCGAAGCCTCACGGCGACGGGGGTCGCTACGTTTCATCGTCCAAAACGCGTCAGTAACCGTCACGGCCCCAGACTTACCATCCACCAAATCCTTAGCCATACCATGCCACGACTCACCCTCGAACCGGTCCCGCTCCGTCTCCACGGCCTTCAAGGGGATACCGGCAGCAGTCCGCTCCCGCCCCGCGCGAATCATACGCGGGCCATACACATCCAACGAATGGAAAGTCTTTTTTATTTGCCAGATTGACGCAAAACACTGCCCATAAGTCTCGCGCATAGCGTCGAGACCAGCCCTGGAAATGAGTACACAGTCAGTGTCAACGTGTACCACGTTACCACTCCCGGCGGCAACGATAGCCTGCCACAGGCGTACCCTACACTCAGCCATAATCCACCCCGTGATCTGCGGTAGAGAATCCCTACCCTCAACCCTTTCCGTCTCAGCCAGTGTAGTGGCACCGACATGCATGCACCTTCTGACGCTGCCGGATGGCCCGTCAACATCGTACGATATACCTGTAAACCCGAATGGATTTGCACCGTATTCCTCCCATTGCGGCGCCTTGAGCGCCAGCCTCCCTATCAGCGCCCTTCCAGCATGTTTTGCGTAAGCGGCGATAACAGGTGACGCATCTGTGGCGTCTCCAGATTGAAGTGAGAGTATCCAATTCGCCCACTCCGCAAGAATCGGATAGCTCGTGTAAATATGTGCCCTGAGTATCCGCACCTGTGCATTTTCAGCCAGAAGTTCATTGACCTCCACGTCCCATAGGGTGGTTGTGAACCGACCGACAGGCCAAATTGTCTTGTTGCCAGTATTGAACGGTGCGACAGGCGCGTCCGTGACCACATCGCATACGCATAAAACTCGAAACCGCTGTGAGAGTTCATCATACTGGCTCGCTGTGAGTACTCCAGTGCTGAATTTGTACTTGGTAGGCAGATCAGAATCTCCTGCGATGCGTGTATACGCATTACGCAAGTCCACCTCATACCAAGTGTCATTATTGAGAACTCCATGCCTCCATGCTTCAGCCCTTCCTGTGTGCATGGCGCGTCGCTCGTCATTAAGCACCTCGAAATTGTCGTGAACAAGTACCTTGTGTTGCATGAACCTATGGCGCCATGTCGAATACGAGAACCCAGCGCCAGTGGGCTGCCAGTTCCCTAGATTCTCCTTCCTAATCCAGGAAACGATTTCCTTAGTTGCCTCATGAACGATTTCAGCATCACGGCGACAGTAAGTTCTCCACTGAAGCTCATCGGCCGACACTTCGGGCATTCGCTTCTTTTCAAGTCCCAGCATTCTTCCGATATCAGGTAACGGTTTCGGAATCCATGTGTACAAGTCACAGAGAATGAGAGTTCCATGGGGGCCCCTCCATGTCATCGCCGATACATTCCTATCAAGGTTACACCAGTCAAGTACCCAGCCAAGAGAAGGCAATATGTTAAGGGCGTTACTGATGCGGACGTCAAAGCTAATGTTGTGAGCAATAGCCACGGTGCGACGACCAGAGCGACAATAATCAGTGACCCATTCCCAGAAAGCCAACGGTGTGTCAAACACCTCCGACTCCTGTGCCTTCCCATTCTTCAAATCCTCCCTCCACCTGACAGCCGCACCCATACGCCACGTCTGCGTGGCAACCTTACCTTCCTTCACCGTAAACGTCTCAGTGTCGAACGCCACCCAACGAGGCGGAATCCGACACTGATGATTGGGCTTCACCCAATGAGATTTACGCTCTAGGGTTGCCATGGAAACAGCATTCCGATTGAACGCGCGAATATCTCTGCGCATTCTTTACAAATATCTTGCCGGTGTCCGACAACGTAGCCGCAATCGCTGCATCTATGCATGTCATTGTGACATTCGGCGCAGCAGAAATAGCAAGCTTGGTCACTCATATGTTGCATAGTACCATGTGAGGTATAGTGAATAACTAATTGATTATTAAATTGCTCGTCCACGTCATATCCCCTGCGGTGTGAGCAAATACGCCCCGGTATGCACGGCTCCGATCAGGTCCTGACTGTACTGCTCAGCCGCGTCACTGTAAGCATTCACTGCTTTCGCGACAGCGTCAGCACGAGCGATACCACTCGGCGTAATCACGGAGTAATACGTGTTCAGTACTTCCCCCGTGGTTTTGTCACGGTAGAGGAGCGTCACAACCTGCTTCACGCCCGTCGCCTTCTTAGTAGGCCACTTGTTCTGTGGGCCCACGGTCGGCACCTCGCTCTGATTCGCGAAAGGGTCGTCAGGTGAATTAGTTACTATATTGAGAGCGGCCTGGTACACGTCACGCAGTTCCGTTGTGCGTGCACCCATACCAAGTGATCTCATTTGCTTGGCGAAAGCGTATTGAGACATTCCCCCCCGCGCCGCGAGTAGCGCCGCAGGGAGGAATCTCAGGTCAGTGATTCGCGCCACTGTTGACAGCCAGGCTGACCAGCCAGCCCGCCATGTACGCACCAATAACCATGAGCGCGATACGGAACCGAGCAACGTTCATCTAAAATAACTCCCCCTGGTATCCGACAACCTTCATGGGACGCGCTATCGTCGCATAACCGTTACCGTGCCTGCTTAAGTCAGGGCACGGATACACGATAGCCGCAGAGCTCTGCACCGCTTGACGCTTCAGCTTCATGAGCTGAAGCATGTTCTTCCCCATCTCGGCCGCAAGAATGACACCCTTGATGCACATGCGTGAATCGTCGAGGGACTTCATGCCACCCTTGCAGTCGTAGCATCCGGTGATGTGGCGCTGAAACTTGCACAGCGCGTCAAAGAACGGATCTTCACCCGCGATACTGACAGTCATATAAATCATCCGCCTTTCGCGCGCCCCCCGGACTCGAACCGAGGAGTATGCCATCAGCGCACCATGCTGTAAATCAGGAGTGCATGTCCCCTACATTAACTGCATTGCACCGAGTTGCGGTATATGCTTTGCCATTCGTCTTGCGCGTGCCTACGTGATACGTTCATAGCAGCCTTGAGCATGGCGCACGTCATTTGGAGGCGCATTGGGTCCGGCAGTTGCTCTACCCATTCTTCCAATGCCCTTGCGAACTCATCTAAGGTGTCGCAATAAAGCGGATTGCAGTACGGGTAATCGCGGTTGTGTTCCGCCATGGGCGGGAACATCATGCGTAGATTGCCACCAATGCTCGCCATACCTACACATCCACCGGATACCACGCGAACAGGTGCCGCCCGCCTCGGTCGGTGCTCTTGCTGCGCACAATCTGTCCTTCAATGGGCCACACCCCCATGGCCAAGAGCCCAAGGAACGTCGCCTGAAGCCTCTGCGCCCCGGTGTCGGTCGTGACCTGGAAACCAGACCGTTGAACCGTGTACGTGAGGAGCATGTACGTGCTCGGGGTCTCCTGCAACGTTGACGGACTGACGTACAAGTCGTCAATCACGATGTTGCCGGTACCCTGCCCGGGAAGGTCCGGGATGAGCTTCTGCAACCCATCCAATTCCGCCTCCCCGTACAACGCTTCCGGTGTCGGCGCCATCAGGGTCGTGAGGAGCATGCGCTGCGACATGTAGTCCGGGTTCGGGGGCACGTACACCTCACCTTCCGTGAGGCACTTCAGCCAGCCCTTCAGGTCGATGAGACCGGCGAGAACCGGCGGCAACGGCGCCGGATCGAGCAAATGGGCGGGGAGTTGCACGCGCGGCCTGACCGCGACTTCCGTTGAGGTCGTTTCCGCCTTAGCCATAATGGCTTATGCCAACCTTTCCTTTACTGGGAACTCCATGTTTTGCCGTTGTCCGCTGACAGTACATTCACTGTCGCGCCATTCGGTAGGACGATGAGAACGCCCTTGACCGGTGGCGGAGGTGGCGGAGGTGGCGGTGACGCGGGCATGACGTTCCAAATGTCGGGCCGCCATGTGGCATCCACCACGTTGAGGTCACAGTTGGCTTGCGCCAACGTGAGTCCTGAGCCTGGCAATTGGGTGTTCGGGTTCGATGACGGGGATGCCCACTGCACACCCACGCACGTCATTCCGTGCACGAATGTGCCCACGCGTGCGGCTGCTTCCGCCTCGTTGAGATTCCAGTCAGCCAGGATGCAGTTGACGTGCCCCAACCATATCCCGGAACCGAACGCCTGAATGTCGGTCGCCGTGTTCGCCAGTGCCGAGTCTCCGCCGTATATGGTCGTCCACGGGATACCCAGCTTGACGCGCACGTCCACCGTGTTCGCCGCCTCTTGCGGCGTGTATGCCTGGTTTTCCACATCCAGGCCGTGCAGGTTGTGCGGATCTGGCGCGGGTCCACCGTTCTGCGCCATCTTGAACAATACCGAATTAGAGAACCTGCTCATTTGCGGCGCAGTCCACGGGACGCCATCTATTCCGGTGACGTACGCTTGAACGAATCGTGTGGACGCGGGGATGTTACTGGAGTTCACCCCCATGGCGTCAATCATTGTTGCTGTGGTAACCATTTCTCACCTTATCTTGTAGTTCTTTGGGTACCCCGGCTTATACTTGATTCCCAGCTCTTTGATGAGGTACCCGGTTGCGAGAATGCTGATGTGCCAGCGGTAGAATAGGTCGTAGTGGCGGAGGATTTTACGCCTATCCACGTCCAGTCCCACTGATTTGCAGTGACGCAGTATGCCGTCCGCCATGCTCTGACGCTGCTCCAATGCGCGGGCAATGCTGGCATACTCGGGGCGCTTGAGGTAATCCTCAGCCGTCAGACCCGTGAGTCCCAATTCCGAGTTGCTCATTCACTTCCTCCGGGGTCAGATAAGCGTCGAACGCCTCGATGAGCGCGTTGCTCTCAGCGTCAGCCGGAGCGTTCTTCCCGCGCCGTCGCACATGTCCGGAGTTCATTGGAACCTGCTCAGCGTCGGGAACCTCAGCGAGCATGGCCTGAACGGTGGGGTCATTCGTCTCGAGGATGGCCTTCAAGCCATCCATGGCGTTTCGCACGTAGCACGGAAAGCACAGGAACATGGTCTCTGCGCCCGTCACCGTGATAACGATGAAATCGTAGGGATTACCGCACGCCATGGAGCATCCATAAGAACGCTCCGGTATAACGGATTCGTCCGCCACGCCTACCCCCTTACCAACCTCATTATATTAGCACCTAGGGCGATCGCGGCCTCTTTGGCCTGGTCAACCCCTATACCCTGCTCTGTCATCGTAACGTCCAAGGTGGCCCCCGGCCACAGGTTCAAGGTAACGATTCGATAACCATACTCATTTACGAATGTCCCCATAACGAGCGGCTCATACTTCCATTCACTACGGCCTATCATCGTTTCACCTGAACGTGTTAAACACCATGTGAATGAACAGCCACCCCAGGAATGCGGCTATCCAGTATCGGGCGAAAGTCATTCCCGTGCCCTCTATGTGCCATACCTGATATGACAGTGTGTTCTGCGGATTGCCGGTGCCCAGTGCTATTCCTTCTGGTAAACCGAACCCTACGACCAGCCAGAATAGCCAATACCAGCTCATCCAATTGTATTTCATGTGCCCAGTACCCCCCTGCTTTTACTGCTGAGTAGATTATTCATCTCCATTTGCGCACGGGCGCGATTGCGCTCATCGTTCGCGTTTTTAGCGTGTTCAGCAATCTGCTGATGCACGGTGGCATGTGCCTGTGCCGCCACACGTATCGCTTCCGCAAGGTCCGTTCTCCCTATGGGAATTGTCGCCACGGTCACGCTCCTGCTATGAGTAATGCGGCATCGACGTCCGAGTACCCTTCCCGTATCAGCCTGTCCGTCGCATCCTGCTCCGTTATGAGGCTCAGCTTCAGCGCTTTCACTATTTGCGCGGGTGTCAGGACTCTCGCATTCGCGTCCTGTTCAAGCTGCCAGAGCTCTAGGACGCTGTCTCTTTCATTTGCAGTAACACCTAGGCCGTCAAGGAGTCCGCTTGCCGTCGTCTTGGTTATTCTCCTCATGATGAACTTGTTGCGGACTACATTTATTGCCGCTGTCTTGAGTTTCGTTTGACGCTTTATGTCTGCGGCTTTTACGATAGCCTGTATTTCCGCGTCATCGAATCCCATCAGCCTGGCAGTGTCTGTGAACTGATTCTGCGTTAATGCCCCCTCGACATATAAGGCCTCTGATGCCGTGACCGTCTCTTTCCTATATGTCTCAAGCTTACGGTTGGATGCCGCAGACACGATAATGCGCGCATCGTCCTCAGCCAAACCGTGTTGCATCGCTTTGGACACTGCTGTCTCCAGGCTGATAGAGCCATATACAACAGCGTCAGACAAATCACCAACGGGTATAAGACGCTCATGAAGTTCGAAAGCCAGTTCCCCATATTTGTCCTTTAGCCTTGATTCCCTCAACGCCTGAAGTACCTGGTCTTTAGTTACTTTCCCCCGGTTATATAGGTCCTCCATTTCTGTACGAGATAGTGGTTCTCCAGCCGTTTCGACCAGAATAGCAAACGCGCTGGGGTCCAGTCCGTTCTGTTCGGATATAGTTTGGCCAGTAGCCTGGTCAATATGATTCTGGACGACTGAGTTGACGGCATCTGACACAGACATGGGCGAAAATCGCAGTTTCTCCGCAACGTCAATCCATTCGTTGCGGATCCGAGACTGCAGTATTCCTTGCTTGAGTCTGTTTTCGTCGATGAATCCACGACGGTACGCCTCTAACAGTTGCATCAGTGCCAGCGGTTCGCCGGTGTTGTCTATGAGCGTTTGAAACTTATCCGCCGAAAGACCGTTCTCTGCCGCTACCGCATCCCCCTGTTCCTGCGTCATATTTCCGCGCAATACAGCGAGAGCCGCGTCTGCCGGAGTGAGCGGGACGCCTAGTGTTTCAAGTAGCGCTTCTGATACGTTGGGCGGTATGCTGCTCCTCATTGCCCATTCGATGAATGTGTCGCGCGCCAGTACTCCCCGGCGCACCATGTCCAACATCGTGGCGGCATCAGGATATTGCTCTTGAAGTTGCAACATGGCTTGTGCCCACGACTCGTTAAGGCCGTTCTTTGCCATGCCGTCGATAAAGCTGGGGTCGTTAAGTAGCCCTCTTGCCCGCATTATCGCCATACTGATCGCGTCTGGGATGGCGTGCGGATTACTCGACACCCCCTCGTAAACGACCGGCGCCAGTTCGTTATTCACTATGGCGGACACGGGCCACAGTAACCCCTGTGCCAGTACATTTGCTCCCACTAGTGCCTGAAGCTGCCCGTTCTTGTGTGCCATGAAGTCGAGCATCGATTTCAGTGAACCGTCTTCAGGGTACTTGTCGTGAAGGTGCGTCAGTACGGGTTGCAGGGTTTGATGCACCTCGTCACTTATCATGTCCGAGATGGAATGAAACACGGCCATGGCCAGTTTGTGTTTCATTGTCGCCATCTTGGCGTGTGTCGCAACTATCGCCTGCGACACGACCACTGAAATGCGCGCCCCTAGTTTTGCTCCCCCATGTGTTGCCATCACACCTCCTTGTTGGTTCATGTCAGATGATGGATGTTATTATGTCTTCCAGTATGCCACCTATTGTTTTCGCCTCTCCGATCATTGTTCTGAGTAACCATTTACCGATGGGTGCCGAGTACCTTGCCAGCAGTCCGAATGATGCCTCCCAGAGATATTTCCCCAGTAGTATGGCAAGTTGATCCGGGTGAGTTAGCAGGTTGAATACGAATGCACCCTCACGGTTTATCCACTGTATTATTCCAGTTATCGTGCTAACCAGTGGATTCCATATATTGCGTATTACCCAGGCTTCCAGGGCCTCGCCGAGTTGTATTACGTCGTTGTATAGCCTGTATATCTCCTGAAATATCTGATTGATGAATCCGTTGACGTAGTTGTATATGTCGCCGACTAGGGTGTTCACCCACCCTAAGATGTCGTCGTATATTTTGTTTACCCATCCGGCGACCGTGTTATATACGTCAGCTATCCAGCCTAATACCTCGCTTATGAAGTTATTAAGGTCGTCGATGAGGCGTGCTATGAAGTTGAATACGTTCTGTATCGCATTGTCTATGTAGCTGAATACGCTCGCCACAAGGTTGACGACGGAATTCCACATTGACCCTATGTCTGGGAATGTCCATCCGAGTAGCGCGTATATCCAGCTCCACATGATGCTGTCCCTACAGTGATGCTATTGCGTTGACGTGTTGTATCTTGTCGCGTATTGCTTTATCGACGTAGTCTGCGTTGTGGTCTTCCTCGGGGACTTGCACTGTGGCCACGGTGCCTTTCCCGAGACCGTCGGTGACTTTGTATGTCACTTCCCAGACGTCAACGAATCGTGTGCCGCTCTGGTCGAACGCCGACGTCTGCTTCTGACCTAGTATCTGGTATATGTCTGCCATTTGGTTACATCCCCTTATTGAACTTGCCGAGTGCCTTTCTTGCATTGCGTATCGACGATGTCGCTTGATTTATCGATGCGCTCTTTTGTCCTGTTGGCATGTGCGCGTCGTGTGTTTGCATCATCTGTCCGCCGGTCTTTCTCTGTTCCGGTTGGACGTATGTCAGGGTTTCCCTGTACGCGGATCCGATGGCGTCGAGTATGCCCGATGGCCAATCTGTTTCCGTTTGTGACGCAGGCCATTTGAGTGACGAGACAGCGCGCCAAAGGCCCGCATGACTGTCACCCACAGTAAAAGCTTCCCTAACATTCTGTATCCCGTTGGGACCGATGATTCGATCCATGTATTCTCTGAATGCGTGTGTGGTCGGGAATACCGCGTACAACGTGTCCAATGCTTGCGGTTGCTGTGCGTGTGCCGCCGGGGCGCCGAGTGGATTGTTTGTCCACGGCGCCGTCGGTGTTGATCTGTGCCAGAGCGATATTCCGTTCACGGTGAATGGGGTTATCGGTATGTTGACGTGATCTAGTAGTGCGGGTATCCACCCTGATGGCCATCGGTTCATTATTCGTCACTTCCATTTTCCGGATGCATGTTTCATGGATTAGGATCCTGTCATTATGTTGAATCCGATGTTTTGTGCGGCAGCGTCCGTGTTGTGGACTATCATGGACAATGGGGACGATGGAAGTATTATTCGCTCTACTCCGGCTTGTCCGTAGTGCGCTCCATAGAAGTATGCGAAATCTGAGAAGGTGACCCCATCTATGGCTGATTGCAATTGGAGGAAATAGTTGGCATTGTTTGCCGCCCAGAACGTGACGGCAGCGTCTCCGGATTGCGGGAATATGTTTGACTGGGTGTGCGTGCCGCCTGCCGCGACGTTGGAGAATGAACTCAGTACGGAGCCATGGACTGATCCTGATTGGTATAGTGTGGCTTGCGCGTTGGATCCGAACGCTACGACGCGTATTCTGTCCGTCGCTGCCGCTGACGACTGGAATACCTGGATTTGCGCGTAGCGTGCCATTGCCAGTACTTGGCTTGTCGCCGTACCGCCTACGCCTACGGAAAAGACAGAGTCGTAGACCTGTAGTCCGAGTCCACTGTCCGGCGCGAAGTTGGCGAATACTTTGTACCCGACAGTGTGAGGATTTGATGTGAAGAATACGTTGACGTATTCGTATCCTTGCGTATCGAATATGGCACTGCTGTATCCGGCGCCAAACAGAGGATTGTCGTTCACGAAAGGCGCGCTGTTCTGCGCGCTTGTCCTACTGTAGTCTGTAAATCCTGGTATTGTCACATTGCTCACCTCCTGGTTAAAGTGACACTGCCCGTGATGATTGACGCTGCGGTGTTGATATCACGTAATCACAGTAGAAGATTGTTTGAATCGTATGGGATAATGTATCCGTGTTATATAGGAATATCCCCCATTTGCCGGTTGTCGGTTGATTTGTTACCGTGAAGTCCCATATATAGTCGTCAAAGACAGCAAAATCCCCGAAACTGTTTGGGTAAATCGGCGTCTGGTTCATTGTTATGATAACGCCTACATTACCCATTGGTCCCGGGGGGAATGTTACGGTAATCCGTCGCACTACACAGTCGCCGAGCGAAAGATCCGTGAATATCGCGTTTGCTGGCTGTATATTCGGTATGATTGTTATGGAGGGAGCGACAATGAAGTCAGCCATGATGCGTTCCGCCGCACCTTAGTTAGTATCCGACGTAAACTGTTCCGGCGCATGTCCCCGTTATTAGGTGAAGCTTCAGTGCGCCGTTGAGGATAACGCCTTGTGGACCGAACCATGCCGTGGATGATTCCTGGAAGTCAGCGTTCGGTTCGCCGCATGCGTCTCCCTCATCCTGCCATTCAGCCGTAAAGCCGACGAGCGGGTCCGGGGTTGCCGTGATAGTGGCCGAGTATGTGACTCCTGCGGTTCCCGCTCCCAGTGCTTTTATGGAGAGTGTCGTTCCTGCCGCTACCGTCACGCGAACGGTTTGCTGCGGATACTCTCCGGCGACACCGGGGTTTACGGACGTCTCCAGTAATGTTGCGCCGGAGAACAGTTGGAAGTTATTCGAGTCCGCTACCGCTGCGGCGCCCTGCAATCCGACTGACCACTGAACGTCATACGTCCCACCGGCGAGTGCGGCTGTCGTGACGATTGCCGCCCCTGCTCCGGGTGCTACGACACTGCCGCTTGCCTCAACGGGTGCAGCTGCCGATGATTCCCTCAAAGACCAGCCGTACAGCTTTGGGAAGAATCCTGAGATGGTGAAGTCTGTGGACGTCGAGGGAACGGGCAGGTGTTTCACCCCACCGATTGTTACGTCGATTTCCACATCCATTGTGCATCACGCCAGCAGTGCGAGGTTCAGCGTGACGACGACAGCGGTGGATGCTGCTGTGTCAGCGTTCTTCAGGATCGTGGATCCCTTGTTATTCGCGGCCAGGATGGGGATGGTCGCCTTGCCGGACTCGACGGATCGTTCGATGAAATAGTCGCGCGTGTCGAACGGGTCTGGATCGCCAGGGAATCCAATGTCCTGACCGGAAGTGTCCGGGCCATTGAGACAGATGACACCACATCCGGCACTGACCGTGTAGCCGAGGAGCGCGTAATCACGCCCCGCCTTCCAGTTGTCGAATGTGGCGTTCAACGCGACACCAGCACCGTACGTGCCGATGGTTGCGGATGAGGTGACGGACACCTGCTGGCCCATGATGGCCTGGATTCGCGGCTGAATCGATGCCCAATCCGCTATTCGCTGACCTGTCCCACCAAGGTCGTCAAACCCGTAGGTGAGTGCCACGAGTTGCGTTCCGGCGCCTGTGGCGTCCGCTTCCACAGTGAGGTTATCGACGGAGTACAGCAGTCCGCCGTTTCCACGGCTCAGGAGCGGCCGTCGGAACGTCGTGCCCACCTGAAGTCGGATGCCCTGGTTTGCATCGTGCAGACGGCCTGAACGGACGCGCAGGAAGTCGAATGCGGCGCCGCTCGCCCAGAGGTCCTCCAAGTATGCGTTGCCGTTGGTGAATGAGTCGATAGTGAAGGTGCCGACTGAGCCAGGGCAGACTGCCACGGCTTTTGTGCCTGCCCCCGCGGCCGTGACGAAACCGGCGACTGTTTTCATTGCGCGCGGCATGATACGCCTCAGCTTCCGGTGGTCCGGTTGCGCTGGAATGTGGCGTTGTAGCGGATCATCGCCGTCGCGCGCTGAATACCGTCCTCCAACGTGGTGGACGGCATCTGGTCAATCTTCTGGAGTCCGGCCGCGAGGAAGGGCAGGAACTGCGCCTGAAAGTCGAGCACCTTCTGTTGCTTGGCTTGCGCGCCTTGCGCGACACGTGGAATGCC
>Ga0126373_10002817_pt1 | contig 12854 bp, 14 predicted proteins | sample PanSoiMetPlot_11_FD_92545 | JGI IMG/M metagenome (GOLD analysis project Ga0126373, IMG submission 92545) | Tropical forest soil microbial communities from Panama - MetaG Plot_11 | ecosystem: Environmental > Terrestrial > Soil > Tropical forest > Bulk soil | place: Panama | collected 2016-02-17
GAGCAAGGCGGACAAGGATTTGCCGGAACTTCGGCGCATTCAAGAAGGCGTTTCCGCGAGCCGCTGAAGAAAAGCGGCGTCGAGAAACGGATCACTCCGCAGCCTCTAACGTTTGAAATAGGCCTTCGAGAAGAACTGCCGTCGACCAGTGGTAGGATTGCTTATCTTGACGGCTCTCCCCCGATAGCAAGTAGTCTTTTGCGGGAAAGACATAGAATAGCGGACGCATGAGCAACAGCCAGAAGCCGCGCCTCCTTGTGGGCCTTTCGGGGTCAAGTGGTTTGCCTTATGGAATTCGGCTGCTCGAGGTTTTGCGCAAGCTGGGGACACACGAAGTTCATCTGATTCTGACGGATGCCGCCAAACTGAACATTTCTGTCGAAACGGATTGGCGCGTGAAGGACGTCGAGGCGCTTGCGGATGTGATTCACAACGTGATGAACATCTCAGCCAGCATCGCGAGTGGTTCCTTTCGCACTAACGGAATGATTGTGGCGCCGTGTTCGATTCGGACGCTGTCGGCGATCACGCATTCCCTTGCGGACAATCTGCTGGTGCGCGCCGCCGACGTTACGCTGAAAGAACGGCGCCGGCTTCTCGTCATGCCGCGCGAAGCACCACTACACGCGGGTCACTGCAAGCTACTTTACGAAGCGTCACAGCTGGGCATCGTCATCTTCCCGCCCATGCCCGCATTCTATGGCCGGCCCCGAACGATCGATGACCTGGTGAATACGACGGTGGGACGCGTCCTCGATTTGTTCGAAATCGATGCCGGCCTGGTGAAACGCTGGACGGGCGTCGAAACCAAGCCAAAGAAATAAGGACCGGGGCGAGCGGTGCAAGCCACCAGCTACCTTGCGGAGCAAGGTTTAAAGTTTGCTTTAAGCGCGCCCGTAACATTGTGAATGTAAATGACTTGTGCGGCCAGTAACGCAGTTTTCGTACCTAGGGATTTCGGTTGTGGCCCGGTCAAGTCAGGATTTGTGCTCGGCGCTCGCTTATCTTCACTGAGTTGCAGATTCCGTGTAGAGGTCGACTTAAGAGAGAGTGCCCTGCAGCACTTCGCGCAGGAGTTCCTGCTTTTGTGCGGTGAGTTTCTTGCCTTGCGCGGTCAGGTAAAACACATCAATAGCTTTGTGGCCCTCCGTGTCAATCAGCGCAACTTCGATGTTGCATCCCAGCCGCGCCAGCGATGAACCCATCTCATGCAGCAGCCCCGGGCGATCCTGGGTGACGATTTCGAGCAGTGTGCAGTGCGCCGAAGACGAATCATCGAAATTGATGCGTGTTTCTACGGCAACTTTTGGCGAGCGTCCGCGAGTGGCGCTGACGCGGCCCTTCAATAATGTTTCCAGCGCCCCTTTGCCGTTTAGCACATCTTCGAGGCTCTTCCTAAAGCGCGTAATTTCACCGGGATTCAGTTCCAGCGTGCGGTGCAGGTCCGCGAAATAAAAGGTATCCAGAATGATGCCCGCCGAGTTCGCGAAGGCGTCCGCTTTATTAATGTTCATGCCCCAGCCGGCCAGGACGCCGGAAATCGTGGAAAACAGAGCCGGGCGGTCCGGCGTGAGCACCGTCAAAGCAAATCCATGGCGCGTCGCGGCCACTTGCGTCTGCGCCGGCTCCTCGCTGAGCTTGCGGAAGAGACCGAAGTGCGCGGCAATTTCCTCCGGCGAATGGACTGCAAGGTAGCGCCGCGGGAATCCTTCGAGGAAGCGCTCGACTTCCTGCGTCGAACCCGCGCCGGCGAAGGCCTTGATGCGCCCCAGCAGGGAAACTTCGTCGTGGGCGTGGAGCCGGTCGCGATCCAAGGTGCGGCTGAAATAGTTCGACGTGGCCACGAACAACTGCCACAACATTTCCGCTTTCCACGGCGTCAGGGCTTCGGGATTGACGGCATGGATGTCCGCGTAGGTCAGCAGGCACAATCTTTGCAGGCGTTCCTGGTTCGTGACCGACTCCGCAAATCCCGCGACGGTGGCTGGATCGAAAATATCGCGGCGCTGCACCGTTGCTGACATATCGAGGTGATGCTCGATGAGCGCCTGGATTTCCGTCTTTTCCTCGGGCGAAAGTTTCAAGCGTTTGGCCGCGCTGTCGAGCGCCGCCAGACTCCCCGTAACATGATTCTCGACGGGCATGCCTTTGCCCACGTCGTGCAACAGCAACGCAAGGATCAACAGGTCGCGGCGCTCCGCAGTTTTCCAGAGCTGGACGAAGTGCGCTCCGCGCTCGTCCGGAGAATCCGCCAACTCCTGCAGGTGCTCGATGGTGCGCAAGGTGTGCTCGTCTACCGTGTAGCGGTGATAGAAGTCGCGCACCACTAACGAATCGATCAGCCCGAACTCGGGAAGGACTTCCATCAGAAGGCCCAGCCGCTGCATCGGCCGCAACGCGAGGCCCGGGTAATCCGAGCCGAGAATCTCGCGCAGCGTTTCCCACGGCATTTCGGTGTTCTTGGGTGGAAGCTCGGGATGGATCAAGACGTAGCCGATGCTTCGCTCCGCTTCGCGGCTCAGCGGCGTACCCGTGCGCGCGCACTCGGCGAAAAGCGAATAGGTAATCGCGCGGTCGGAGAGCGCTGAAAGATCCACGACCTCCAGCAGTCCATCGCGTACCTGGAAATATTTCCCGTCGCCAGCTTCGATTTTCGATGTGCGCGCAGCGTTCATGAGCCGCTGGCGCAGCGTCAGCGGGACGGGCGCCTTCTGTTCCAGGTAACGCAGAAGCTGCCGGTTCAGGGTTCGCGCGTGGCGAAAATACTGCCGCATCCAGTCCGAAGGGGTACGCGCAACGCCGTCGCCGATTCCCAGAGCGCGCTCTGCAGCCGCTTCCTGCAATTCGTAGGTCAGCGTGTTGTCGTTGCGCCCGTTGTTGTAATGCAGAAAGCAGCGTGTCGCGCTCAGAAAATCTGTAGCGGAAGAGCACATCTCTTCTTCGGCCGCCGTGATGTTGCCGATTCCCTTTTTTTCCTCCGCTAATTGCCGCAGCCAGATGGTGGCCTGATAGTCGCGCATCCCGCCCGGCGATTCCTTTACGTTCGGCTCCAGATGGAAAATCGTATTGCCGTAGCGCGTGAGCCGATCTCGGGTAAGCTTGTGCAATTGTGCGAGCAAAAAGGGGCGCGCCTGTTTTTCCGAACCGGGCAGCACTTTCTCATCCAGTTTTTCGAAAAGGGTCGAATCCCCTGCAAGGAGGCGGCGGTCCAGCAGCGCCAGGTGAAATTCGGCATTATCCTCTTCAATGCGCTTGCATTCTTCGAGCGTGCGTCCGGCGGAACTAACACGGAATCCCAGGTCCCAGAGCGTTCGCGAAAATTCGGAAATCAGCGGCCGGAATTCCTGCTCTGTCTTGTCGCTGCCAAACAAAAAAAGAATGTCGAGGTCGGAGTACGGAAAAAGCATTCGCCGGCCATATCCGCCGAGCGCAATCAGGCAAAGCCCCGCCGCCTCGCGGTTCTGCACGCGCAGCACATCGTCGAAAATCTGCCGGACGTCGTGGTCCGCCAGTTCGCAAAGCGCGTTGAGGGTTTCTCGCGCACTCGTGCCCAATTCAAAGCTTTGGCGTATTTTTTGCCGCTCGGCTTCGGCCTGCGGACCGAGCACAGACAACGGCGTGGGAGACTCTTGCATGTTCTTTGAGGGCGGGACGCCTGCATTCCATCCCGGGCGGGCAGCGGTTGTCACGTTCGGTCGCCTCGCGGTCAGCTTTCCATTTGCCGGGAGGCTGGGAACGAATCCCTGAACCTAGAGCGCATTTTCACCGCGCTCTTCATTGCGGATCCGGATGGCTTCGTCCACCCTCGATAGGAATATCTTACCGTCACCAATCTTTCCTGTCTTGGCGGACTTCAGGATGGTGTCCACGACGCGGTTGACCAGGTTCTCCGGCAGAACCATCTCTAATTTGATTTTCGGCAGAAGGTCCACGGTGTACTCGCGGCCACGATACACTTCGGTGTGGCCTTTCTGGCGGCCGTGTCCGCGCACTTCCGTCACGGTCATCCCTTCGACGCCAATTTCGCGCAGCGCATCCTTCACGGATTCGAACCGCGAGGGCTGAATGACTGCCTCAAGTTTCATCATGGATGTTCCGCCTTGGCCCCCTGCTTGACGCTCTTGTACCAGCCATCCTTAGGTTTCAAGGTTATAAGCCTCTTCGCCGTGCTGCGTAATGTCCAAACCTTCTTGTTCGTGCTCTTCGGGCACGCGGATACCGGTCAACAAATCCACAATCTTGAGCAAGACCATCGTTCCCACGAGGGCGAACACCCAGGCGATCACTACGCCCACCAACTGGTTTCCCACTTGGCCCCAGTGGCCATCCAAGCCGCCCACGGATTTCCCAACGCCAAAAATGGGATTAATGACTTGTTGCGCGAACACGCCGGTCAGCAGAGCGCCAATAGTTCCGCCCGCGCCGTGCACACCAAAAGCGTCGAGAGCGTCATCATACCCGAACACGGCCTTCACTTTGGTCACCATTGCGAAGCACACGACTCCGGCGATGGCACCGATAACCAAGGCGGGCATCGGCCCAACAAATCCTGCCGCGGGAGTAATCGCCACAAGTCCAGCCACTGCTCCGGAGATGGCTCCCAAAGCGCTCGCTCGGCCATTTTTGATCCATTCTGCTGCGCTCCAACTCAGCGCCGCCGCGGCGGCTCCGAAATGCGTGGCCACAAACGCGCTCGACGCCAGCGAACCCGCTGCCAGGGCGCTTCCGGCGTTGAAGCCAAACCAGCCCACCCACAGCAGGCACGCGCCGATGAAGCTTAGCACCAAGCTGTGCGGTGGCATCGGCTGCTTTGGATAGCCGGAGCGTTTTCCCAGGTACAGCGCACACACCAGCGCGGAAACTCCCGAAGAAATGTGCACCACGGTTCCGCCGGCAAAATCCAGCGTCGGGAATTTTCCTCCGAGTGAAGCGTTCAGCAAGCCGCCCTTGCCCCACACCATGTGCGCAAGCGGCGCATACACAACCAAAAACCACAACACCATGAACAGCACGGTGCCGCTGAATTTCATGCGCTCGGCAGTGGCTCCGGTAATCAGCGCGGGGGTAATCACGGCGAACATCAACTGGTACACCATGAAAGTCATTTGCGGAATCGTCGCCGCATAATCGGGATTCGGCTCCGCGCCCACGCCGCGCAGGAAGGCGTGTTCGAATCCGCCGATTACAGACCCACCGCCGCCGAAGCACAAGCTGTAGCCCACGAGCGCCCACATCACGGTAATCAGCGCCATCAGCGCAAAGCTTTGCATCATGATCGCCAGCGTATTTTTCCGGCGAACAAGCCCGCCGTAAAAAAGCGCAAGACCCGGCCCGGTCATCATCAGCACCAGCGCGGCGCTCACCAGCATCCACGCGTTGTCGGCGGAGGACTGAGCCGCCTTTACATCCTTGTCCAGTTGGGCCAGTTTGTCGTTCGTGACGGAGGTCGGTTCCGGGAGCGCAGGCGCGCTTGAGGAAACTGTGGCAGCGGAAGAGGGAGTTTGTGCTGCGGCGAGCGGCGGGGCAACTGGCAGGGCAGCGAGCAGGATCGTCCCGACTACCAGGCTAAGCCCGAACCTACACCAACACCCTCGACACTTCATAAAGTTGTCTGCTCCGCTGGTCTGGATGGACTGCCGGGGCCCCTGCTGTTTTGTCAGGAGAGGATTATACGCATCCCTCTGGCGCGGCACACTTTGAAATTTTCATCGTCGCGATTGATTTTTCTGATGCGGAGGCGGATTCCGGATCACCTATCGTTCAAGTCCCGAGCAAATTTGAAAACGCAATACCGTCAGACGCTGGTCTTCGATTCCGGCGGCGGTGGTACAGCATCCCAGCAACCGCGAAGGCCCTGGCGGAATTTCTCGCGTTCCTCCGGCGTCATTTTTTCCCAGCGTTCCCGCATGCGTTCTCCCATTCGCTCGGCCATGCGTTCTCTCAAGCGATGGCGCATGTGACCCTTTCCGCCGCGAGATCCTCCCCAGCCGCCGAACAGAATCCGGCAGAGAAGCAGCAGTCCGAGCGCTTGCCAGAAACTAATGAGGCGCCAGCCAAAAAGCGGCGGCAGCAGCCAGTTCCACAAACGCATTACGATCTCGCCGCCGATGATGATAAATGCAATCATCGCGAGTATTGCCAGCGGCGCCATCCAAATCCATTTCTTTCTCATGTTCCCTCCTCAGCCTTTGACCAATTCGTCGTAAATGCTTTGCAGCCGCTCGCGCAGATGCATCACGGCGTAGCGCTTCCGCGAGAGTAGAGTGTTCACGCTCACGCCCATTTCTTCGGCCATCTCCTTGAAGCTGCGGCCCTGGAGTTCATGACCAACAAATACTTCCCGTTGTTCGTCGGGCAGTTCTTCGAGCGCAAGCTCGAGCTCCTCAAGAAGCATGTTTCGAACGTAAACCGCGTCCGGGCCTGCCTCCGGAGATGGCAACAAATCCTCAATCTGCAGGAGTTCGCCGCTTTCGCTTTCCACTGTTGCGTCCCCGAAGCTTTCCGGTTTTTTCTTCCGGAACAAATCGGTGATTCGGTTGCGCGCCACGCGAAACAGCCAGCCGGTCACATGCTCGATCGGCATTAGCAGCCGGTTCGCTTCCACCAGCCTGTAGAAGACGTCTTGCAAAACGTCCTCGGCGTCAAGAGGATCGGCGACACGCCTGCGGATGAAATTGCGCAGGCGGGCGCGCTGTTCCGCGACGATCTCGGAGATTCGGCGGTCTTGCTCGGTCATGTTCCAAACAATGCTCGACGGCTCGCTCATCCACTTCTGTAGACGAATGGCGGCCTCAAATATTGTAGAGTTTGGGGTCTGCGAAACAGGGTGCCTGCCACAGCGACTTTCAGACCCCCGCGGGTGTCCCCGAGGCGAGGGCAACTTCCTTCCATCGTTTAACGTTGATTCCCTTACAGAGAAGCCAAAAGCAAAGAGAAACCTCTCCCACAAAGGCAGGAAGGAGAATGGCTGGGAACAAGCGATGGGCGAGGCCGGGAGCCAAAATCAATGCAAAGGTGTCCGTCAAGTAGCACAGGCCGGCAATCTGTATCAAAACGCCGATAACTTTTGGAAGAAAACCCGACCGGAAGATCACGCGGCCGATAACCACGCAGAAACAACCGAAGAAGAGCAAGCTCACGCCAAAACCATAGCCATGTGATTTGAGCGACAGAGTGGCCATGGCGTAAAGCTGCTCGGGCGAAAATGCTTTGAGGTACACGGCATTCCCAAGCGGAAACAGAGCTACGACCAGGTACATCGCGGTTGCAGCTTCGAGGCTTATCGATACCAGATTGAAGAAGAGCGCCAGTAGAGTAAGTTCTCGGCTGACCGGCCTAAGCAAAACAAACAGGATCATGAGCAGCACAATCGCGCAGATCAGCAAGAACAGTTCCGCCGCGATGTGGAAGCGCCACAGGGACTCAGACGCCATGATGTTCTTCGCGGTGGCCGCTGCATCGCCCGGTACGATGAGCTTGTCGCGGACAAATGCCTCGCCAAAGAGGCCGATGATGATAATGACCAAGTACAAAGCTCCGCCAATTCTCGCGTAAAGCTGCGGCGAAGACTCGATAGTCCGATCAAGCATTGTCCGCCCCTCGGATTGCTGGACCTGGAACTCCAATCCCTAGTCTCTTGCCCGCCTTCGTGAGCCGCACGCGAATCAGCCAGAAGATCAGCAGGAAAAGAGGAAGTATGGTGAGAAGCAGATACAAGCCCGTGCTGAACAACGCCTGGGGCAGGTGCTGGCCGAGGCCCACGTTGGAAAGCAACCTCAATGGGCGGTTCGAAGGACCGAGAAAAAAGGATCCCGATGCGATGAACAGCCCGAAGCACATGCGCCAGAGATGTCGAGGGATGCGCTTTGCCCCCAACACCCCGCGGCGCAGCATCATGCGAACGTCCCCGGCGGCGGCTAGCAGCTCTACCGAACCCATGAAAAAGATCATCCCGACGGGAACTCCGGCTTGTGAGCTTGCGCGGCTGCGCACCACGGCAACCCCGTTCATCCAAGTGAGAATCCCGAGCACCAAAGGAATCAGCAGGGCAGCCCACTCGAGCTTGCTTGTTTGGCCGTCGGCGTGCCGCGCTGTAAACCACGCAGTCAGGATCAGATAGAAGGTAAAAATGCCGCCGCCAACATTGTTTGGCTGGTGCTTGATGATTCCCAGGTAGGTCGCTCCTGCGGCCATGACCAGCATGGACGCGACAAAAATTCTTCCGGCGAGCACATGGAGGGGAGAACCCTTGCGGAAAGACAGCGCTGCGGCGCCAGACAGCAATCCGACCGTCCCGCCAAAAATATGAAGAAGCAATATCGGCGAATAAGCCATTTGTTTCCTCCCCGTTTATGCCGTGGCGGCTAACGGTTGGTCCTTCGCACCCACGATCAAAAGCCAAAGGATGATGGGCAGCTCGCAAATCGTTAGTTGGCCGATCAAACGGGAAACAGCAACATCCGGCAACAGGTCAAAAGCGACAAGCGTGTTCGCAAGGTAGCCAAAACACGCCATGACAAGCAAGATCCCTAAAACCCTGGGAAGAAACCCCGATTTGTAAACAAGGACTCCAAAGGGAACCAGCCACAGGCCCCAAAAAACCTGAGCAATCACAAATCCATCGAAATGCAGCTTTAGAAATAGGAGGGCCAGAGCTTCACGCTGAGGTTGAGAAAATACGGACAGGAAATCGCCGCCGTGTAGAAGTCTGAGAGCCGCCATCTCGTTCAGGACGTTTAGCAACGAGATGGGAATCGAAACGAGCATCAGCGTTACCATCAGCGAGGCCTGCGCCTTGCTTACCGCGCAAAATAAGCGGTACAGAGCTCTGACCACAAAAATGAACCCGATAAATCCAGCTAGTTCGCTCAAGATGCCAAGGCGAAAAACAAATTCAGAAGCGGCGATCTTGCTGGCGGTGGCAGCGGCGTCTCCGGATACGATGAAATGTGACGGAACATAGATAAGGCAAAAAACACCGGGGATTGACGCTAGGAGATACAGCAGACCTGCGACGCGCGCTTGCTTCTTGGTGGAGTTCATGTCGCTCTCCTAACCCTGCCGCAAACAACGGATCAGCCCCTGAGATCACAAGCCCCCGGCAGCGGCTTGCTCTTGCCATCGTTGAGCGTTTACTCCGAAAATGAGGAGCCACACGGTCATCGCTCCTTCTCCGAGGATGCCGGGCGCCAGGTTGTAGGGAGTTAGATATTCTGCAAGCTCCGGCGACAGAAAAGTCAGCCAGCCGAGACCGCCAAACGCCATCAGCACGCCCAGAGCGCGCGGCAGAAAAGTCGACTGGAAAATGAGATAGCCAATCAGCAGGCAATAGCACCCGAAAAGCACAAGCGGATTCACGGAACTGATGGGGGAAGGAATTACATGAAAGACATCGAGGCCGCCGAGGATGCATCCGACGAAGCTGAAGACTGCGGCGATTAAAGAGAGGCTGCTGTCCACCGGCTTGAACAGGCCGTAGAAGAACACCGTGACAACGGCGTAGAACGCGCTCGAAAGGAGGCTTGCAGCGTCCCTATACACAAGTTTTCCGCCAACGAAGGCGGCGAATGATCCCGTCAGAAAAGTCAGCATGTAAAAGATCCCGGCAATCCGGGCCTTGCGTTGCGGTGAGGCTGCTGCAAATTGTTCTTTCGTTTCGGCCGGGCTCATTTTCATTTCTCCTTACTCGGGCAAACGAATCCGTGATCGAGGCGCATCACATCGGCTCTCGATAACGGCGCAACCGGACGGCTGCAGCCAGGAATGCCGCGGTCACGGCTAACCCGATCCACAGGCCCGGCGAGGCCAGGAACCTGAACGGAGTAAGGTGTGTTCCCGGATCCATGGGCATAGAACCCGGCGGATAAGACCCTTCGGGGCCGCCAGTGAAAAACCGTCCAACGAAAGCCCCAAAATTCGCGGTGTTGAACAAAAGTTTCTCGAGGCTGCCGATCGCCAGCGGCGGCAACACGGCCCAAAGGAGTGCCGCCCGCCGCGCCCAGGCGGACACCAGCAGCAGCCATCCGTAGATAGGCGCTGCCCAAAGGACGTGAACGGTCATGACGTGGTAGACCAGCAACAGGAACCCTCGAAATACGGACACCTGCTCCCAGTACGCCGCAACGCTGAAACCGCTCCCCGCCACCATTGCGCTGCTCGCCAGAAGCATGAGGAATTGGAGTACAAAGGCGATGGCGCAGGAGATTAGCGGGAGTATCAGGAACGGGATGCTCGCTTTTGTGAGCACGGTCGTGAGATCAGATACCGGCAGCGACTTCCAGAACAGGATGCTGCGATCGCGGCGCTCCCTTTGCAGCGTTTCAACGGAGTAGAACATCGCGGTGAACAGGAAAGTTCCCATCAACAGCCCCGCCGCCATGTCGTACGGCAATAGGATCGCTTCGCGCTGCTTGTCCGGAGCGAGTGTGGACAGGGCGCGCATTGGGTTATGAATCATGGTGTGGAGGATTACGAAGCCGAACAGGAAAAGAGCGGCGACGCCCAGAGGCGCGAGATAAATGTAGCGGTTCTCCCAAAATTCGCGCCGCAGCGCCCAGTAGATTTGCCGCGTTACGGGAATCACCGCCGGCGCCACGATCTGCGACGCAGCGGAAGCGTCCGGCATGGCGTTCGTTTGCGTACTGGTCGTTTTCGTGCTCATCGGGCGGCTCCTTGCCCCTGATTCCCCATTACCGCAACGAATAGATCAGCAATGCCCGGCCTGCGCACTTCGCCAAGCGCGGCGAGTTGCTGGCGATCGGCGCCATCAAAGAGCAGAACGGTGCGTCCGAATAACTGCCGCTCTTGAATCGGCTTAAGCGCCCTGGCTGCGGCGAGCTTGTCGGGATGGACCATCACTTCTTGGTAGCGCGCCTCGAATTCTTCCATGTTGCATCTGAGGACGATTCGGCCGCGGTCGATGAACATGAGGTCGGTAAGGACATCCTGAATCTCTTCCACCTGATGTGTTGTCACGACAATGGTGCGCGTCCCGTCAAAATAGTCGTTCAGCAAAGAATCGTAAAACTGCTTGCGAAACAGGATGTCGAGTCCCAGCGTCGGCTCATCGAGCACGAGCAATCGCGCGTCGATGGCCATCACGATTGCAAGGTGCAGTTGCGTCACCATACCCTTCGACAATTCCCTGACTTTGCTGGTTTGCTTGATGGCGGTTTTTGCCAGGAAGCCTTCGGCCTTCGCGCGATTGAAGCGCGGATGGACTCCGGCGACGTACTCGAGCAGATGCGAAACGCGCGCCCAGCGCGGAAGCACCGCCACGTCGGCCATGAAACAAACATCGCGCATGAGCCGGTCACGCTCGGTCCAGGGGTCACGCCCGAGCACTCTCAGTTCTCCTTGATAGGGAGTAAGTCCGAGAATCGCGTTGAGCGCCGTGGTTTTGCCCGCGCCGTTTGGGCCGATCAGCCCAAGAATGCGCCCCTCTTCCACACGCAGGTCCACGCCATCCAGTGCGAGAGTTGTGCCGAAGGCCTTGCGCAGGCCGCGTGCTTCTATGCATGCCATGGCTTCAGCGGTCCTCCTTGCCGGACTCCGGCGTTTTCGGTTCGTTGCGCTTCGGTTTTGCGGAGTCCGCCTGCTTTTGGTTGTTGGCGCCGTTGAGCAGCTCTTCGGCTTTGAGCCCGAGCCGCTGGATGGTGGCGGAGATCCTCGGCCAATCTTCACTTAGGAATTTTTGGCGCTCCCCTTCGAGCAGCAGCTTGCGCGCGCCGGCATTGATGAACATGCCCAGACCTCGCCTCGATTCGACCAGCCCTTCGTCCACCAGTTCTTGATAACCCTTCAGGACCGTGAGCGGATTCACCCGATACTCGGCCGCGACATTGCGCACCGACGGCAGCGGGTCGCCTTCCTTCAGGACTCCGTCGAGGATCATCGCGACGACGCGGTCCCGCAGTTGGCGGTAAATCGGCTGGCTGTCATTCCACTCACGGTCCATCAGATCCTTCCAGGGCCTTTACTTGCCAAGGGCGCTGCTCGCATCTTTCGTGCGATGGAGTTCCATGTGCGCCTCGATGGGCTTGTCTCCCGGCATCAAGTACGTCCAGTCTTCGGTGTGATGGTCGGCGTCGATGATAGTGAATACGGCATGGTACATGTGCCCGTACTGATTACCGCCGGAGAGGTCTGCAAAATCGAACTCTATCTTCTTTCCGTCAGACGAAGTGCGCGCGACCATGTGCGGCCGGTTGCCGGCATCACAGTAGTGGATCAGATTCAACTTGTCCCCATCTAGGTAAAGCATGGTCACCGGATGGTCGTACTTGGTGGGGTCCAAAGGCTTTCCTGCTTCTTGCATTTCGTGCACCAGCGCATTTCCCCGGGAAGTTACTCGCATAGTGATCTCCGGGGCGGCGCCGTCAATGTCAGGATCCGGCGGGGTGGCTTTCACGGAGCCCCGCCAGGTACCTGCTAGAGTCTTCAACTGGTCGAACGACTTTTGTGCGTCGGCCGCGACCGGTTTATCGGCGGCTTTGTGCATGTCGGACTGCGCGAAGACCACCGTTGCGAGCAACATGGGAAGAGCTGCCGATGATACTTGACGAAACCATTTCATATTTCATTCTCCTTATTCCTTAAACTCCGGCAGGGGCTTTCTCGGAGGTTCTCGGTCCACGGTACCAAGCCCTAGTCATTCTCCAAGAGCGGCGCGCCTGTCCTCTACTGTTATAGTATACTATAACACACAAACACGAGTGTCAAGTTCTTTTTCGCTTTTTTGTAACTCCTATTTTTTCAGTGTGTTAGCTGGATCTGCAAGGGCCGCCCAAACTCTCTTGTCACAATTTTTCGTGGGGTGAGGCTGACGAAAGGCCAATGCTCGGGATCCAGTCCCA
>Ga0126373_10002818_pt1 | contig 12853 bp, 11 predicted proteins | sample PanSoiMetPlot_11_FD_92545 | JGI IMG/M metagenome (GOLD analysis project Ga0126373, IMG submission 92545) | Tropical forest soil microbial communities from Panama - MetaG Plot_11 | ecosystem: Environmental > Terrestrial > Soil > Tropical forest > Bulk soil | place: Panama | collected 2016-02-17
CCCAAGGTCTGGCCCCACAGAGGAAGGCCGAGGCAAGAAAATACTGCAAAGAACAAATTGGTTCGCATACCCTATCACCCTCACATTGGAAATTAGCCCTCTAAAAATCTGGGGGGCATTCTATAACAAAAATTCGACAAAAGCACGGGGGGGTGAGCGCCGCACGCGGAAAAGGTAGATCTTGCCGCGAAGATTGTGATCAATCACGCGCACGTCACGGCGAGTCTCGTTAGCGTTGCAACTCTTCCTGCCGAACCGAGTAGAATCGAACCCATGAATCGGAGACAGTTTGTTTTCTCCTCGGCGGTAGCCTCTGCGTTGCCGTTGCAATGCCAAAGCGCTGGGAAGCCGGCGCAGATGAGACTCGGGTGCCAGTCCGAACCAACGAACGACGCTCATCTCAAATACCTGGCGCGTTACGGAGTCCGCAATATCTGCGGATATCCGGAAATCTCTGGCGATCGCCTCTACGTGACCATCGAAGAGCTGACTCGCCTGCGCGAGCTAGCGGAGAAGAACGGCGTCAGCATCGATTGCATCGCGGCGCCGTTCTTGACCTCAAGCCACATCGACAAAGAGAAGCACGGGGCAATTATGCTCGCCGAAAGCCCCGAGCGCGACCGCGATATCGAAGCCCTGCAGGTCTTGATCAAGAACTGCGCGGCCACCGGAATCCCGATGATCAAGTACAACATGAGCCTGCTTGGGGTATTGCGCAGCGGAACCACACCGGGACGCGGCGACTCAATGTACAGCACATGGCGTCTTCGGGACGCTCACCCAGACCGGCCACTGACGCGGGCAGGGCACGTCGATGCCGATACGGCGTGGGAGCGAATCACATACTTTCTCGAACGTGTGATTCCAGTGGCCGACGAATACAAGATTCGTATGGCGTGCCATCCGCACGATCCTGGCGTTCCCCCGCAAGGATATCAGGGGGTGGTACGCGTTCTTGGCACAGTGGACGGACTCAAGAAGTTCGTTTCGATCAAGCCCAGTCCCTATCACGGCCTGAATTTCTGCCAGGGTACCGTGGCGGAGATGTTAAATGATCCAGGGAAGGAGATCTTCGACGTCATTCGCTACTTCGGAACTCGCGGGAAGATTTTCAATGTTCACTTCAGGAATATCCGAGGCCATCGCGATGAGTTCGTTGAGGTCTTCCCGGACGAAGGCGATGTTGACTTTGTCCAGGCGATCCGGCTTTACAAAGAGATCGGCTATTCGGGCTTGCTCATGCCGGACCACGTGCCGAGAGCTGCCTCCGACCCCGATGGGCTGCAGTCGTTCGCCTATTGTTACGGATATATCCGAGCGCTTATCCAAGCAGCTTAGGTTCAAGGGCGTCGGCAGTCTCATATCTCACCTTGACCGACCTCGAATGATCCGCGGCCCTTCCAATCGGCCGCTGGTTAGGGTAAGAATATGTTCGAACATCATGCTTCTGCTCTTTCTTCTCTTCGCAGCCATCGGATTCGCGCAGGATAGTGTCGTGATTCGGGTGGATGCATCGGCAAAGGTCGGCCCCTTCAAACCGATCTATGGCTACTTCGGATATGACGAGCCGAATTACACGTACACCAAGAACGGCCAGAAGCTGGTAAGTGAGCTGGCAGCGATCGGAGATGCTCCGGTTTATATCCGAACGCATTTCCTGCTTGCGACCGGAGACGGAACGCCCGGACTGAAGTGGGGCTCGACGAACGCATATACGGAAGATGCATCCGGAAAGCCGGTCTTCGACTGGACCATCACAGATCGGATCTTTGACACGTATCTAAGAGCCGGCGCCAAGCCGTTTGTAGAAATCGGGTTCATGCCTCAGGCGCTTTCGGTCAAGCCACACCCTTATCGTCCCACTTGGATTCCCGGCGCGCCGAATCAGGACTACTCGATCGGTTGGTCTTACCCACCCAAAGATTTCGAGAAGTGGGGCGACTTGGTCTTTCAGTGGGTGCGCCACTGCGTAGCGAAATACGGAAAGGAACAGGTTGAGTCCTGGTATTGGGAGGTATGGAACGAACCCGATATTTCTTATTGGCACGGAACGCCTGACGAGTATAATGCGCTCTATGACTACGCGGCTGCAGGACTGAAGCGCGCGCTGCCTTCGGCGAAGGTCGGAGGCCCGGCGACAACCGGGCCTGCGAGCGCTAACGCCGCCGCGTTCTTACGACAATTCCTGAAGCACTGCGCGGAAGGAAAGAATCGAGCGACAGGCGGAACCGGCGCGCCACTCGACTTCATCACGTTTCACGCCAAAGGACGGCCGATAGTAATTGAGGGCCATGTGCGAATGGGGATCGACAAGAATACGGCGGACGTACATCAGGGGCTTCGAATCGTTGCCGAGTTCCCGAAGTTTCAGGGCTTGCCGATTGTGCTGAGCGAGTGCGATCCAGAAGGATGCGCGGCTTGTTCGGCTCGGGTGTATCCACAGAATGCTTACCGGAACGGAACGCTTTATGCCGCCTATAGCGCGGTTATGATGAACAACATTCTGGAGCTGGGCGATCGCGAGAAAGCCAAAATCTCGGGAATGCTTACCTGGGCTTTTGAGTTTGAGGATCAGCCGTATTTCGACGGCTTCCGCACACTGGCCACGAACGGAATCGACAAGCCCGTACTGAATACGTTTCGAATGGCCGGGCTGATGCACGGCGATCGAGCGAGGACGGAGAGCTCCAGCCGCATCCCGCTGGCTACGATTGAAAAAGACGGCGTGCATGCGAGCGCTGACATTGATGCGCTAGCTGTAGTCTCGAGTCACGAGATGTCGATCATGGTGTGGAACTATCACGATGACGACGTCGACGCGCCGCCGGCGAGCGTAGATCTTCGCATCACCGGACTGCCGGGTGCCGCACGGCGTGTGCTGGTTCGCCACGATCGGATTGACGAATCGCATAGCAATGCATGGACCGCTTGGAAGAAGATAGGGGCGCCGCAGCATCCGTCTCCCGAGCAATATGCTGCTCTCGAAGCATCGGGCCAGCTAGAGTTTTTTGAGTCGCCTCGATGGTTTGACGTACGCGCGAACGACTTAGAGTTGAACTTCGCGCTTCCTCGGCAGGCTGTTTCGTTGCTGCAACTCAGCTGGTGAGAACAATTCACCCGAAGACCGGAGGTAACTATGCCCATTCTGAGTAACGTTTCGCGACGGCGTTTCGTGTCGTCGCTCGGATACGGCGCGTTGGCATCGCGCTTGGTGGCTTTGTCTACAGAAGACAAAGCGAAGCTGCCGGTTGTTCAAAAACGTTTAGAGAAGGTGTTCCGAGCACCCTGCAAGGCTCCCAACGACTTGCAAGCCGCTCCCGATGGACTGTGGATTCTCGATCAAGTCGACCCCAACAAAGTCTACAAAGTACGCTTCGAAGATGGTTCAGTGCTGTCCGAAATCCAAACCGAATCGATTCACGGCAGCGGCATCACTTTCGGTAACGGCGCGCTCTGGATCGCATCCACGTGGGCGCTCAAGACTCTCAAAGTGGATCCGAAAACGGGAAAGACGCTGGCCTCATTCGATGAGCCCGGCGCGGGAATGCCCAAGTTCGGAAAGCCTACACGGCCTTCGGGCGCGCACGGCTTGAAGTGGGTGGACGGCAAGATCTGGATGGCCATGCCGCCCGCAGAAAAGATTCATCTCGTGGAGCCCGAGTCGGGCGCGGTGATTCGGAGCATTCCAGGGCCGGGAATTCGCACGCACGGGCTCGCTTGGGACGGCGCATATCTGTGGTGCGCGGAATCGATCGATTGCGCCATTTATAAGCTGAACCCCTCTGACGGGCGACCGCTGGCCAAGATTCAGTTGTCAAAGGACGATCCTGAGCTTCACGGCCTGGATCTCTGGAAAGGCGCGTTTTGGTACTCGGACGCATCAACGGGCTGGATTTGCAGGCTGGTTTGAACTTGGCACGGTCAAGTCAGCTCATCGCGTCATTGACAAACAGCGCCGGCGTTGGCGACAAGCGTTCCATTATCTGAAAATCGCCCGCCCGCGCCGATCGCCGCAGTTCTAAAAAACCACGAAAAGTCCGCCAGTTCCTGCAGGTGATATGCGAAACCATTCGGGCCTGCGATCGGTGGCAGGTCGGTCTGGGTCAGGGGATCGCCAACTTCAAGGTCCCGTCGACAGCCAGTGACTTCGCCTATGTTTCCCCAGGGCGGAACGGCATTAAATCCGCCGGGATCGTTCACCCACTCCGCGATTTCGTGCGACAGGATAGAAACGTCGAATGGTCCCGATCCGTTAGTACGGAAATTCGCCATCGCGAAAGTCTGTCCAGGAGAGGTCAGCACCTGCGGATAAGGGGCCTCGGAGAAATGATAGCCCCCGAGATAAAGCAATCCGTTCTGCGAATACATGACGTTGTACAGAATGAATATCGGGAACCGGTCCTGAGTGATCTTGTGCGAGGCGATGTAGGCGACCATCGCTTTTTGCAAAGTTTCAAAATCCACAATCCCCTGATACCCTGCGCCGTTCACGGATCCCGAACCCACAGGGTTCGTGCAGGATGTGCTTGCGCCAGTGCGGATCTCCGCGGCCAGCGTAGGTGACGGATATGAAAGCGATAAGCTCAGCGGATCGCCGACCGTGTACGTCAACAGCGTATGCCAGGGATTCTCAGCGCTACGCACATACTGCCAGAAATTAGAGCGTTGAAATGCGTCGATGTATTGCGTGACGCCAACGTCTACGCCGTTAAGAGTCCAGGGGCGACTTTGAAAGATGGGACTGTTTTCGACAAGACTCATCACCGTTTGGCTTGCCGTACAACCCGCGTCCGGCACAGTTGTGGGATCAAACGTCGTGGTAAATCCAGTCGTCGTATTGGTGAATTGGACGATGAACGGGACGAGGATTACTGGGATGGTGATTGTACTTGCACCGCGCAGGCTGGTTCCTATCATGTATCCCGTGTATAAAATTCCGTTCACGGGCGAGACGATGTGATAACGCCAGATCGGCAGTTCAGGGCCTGCGTTAGAGACGGGTTGAGGGCGAACGATTCTGTCGCTATGGATCGGCGTGTCCTCGCGCGAGTCGATCGAAGTGGGGTCCTGTGCCCTAGTCGCGCCAATGGTAACGAGCAGAACAGCGCATCGGAATGCCGCCGCGGGTATCGTCCGCGCCACGCGGCGACAATGCGGATCAGTTAGGTTTCGTTCGTCAAATCGACAAAGTTGCGACGCCATCACAACTCCTTTGCCAGCAATCCATTGTCGCAGCCTTTGCAACGCTCAGTATCGAAACCTATCCGTAAGAATTTGAGCCTAAAGGCGATCGAAGAATTTCCGCGTGCGAGGCAGCGGCTGATGCAACATTGAACCTCCTGCGCGCACTACATGAAGAGGTTCGTCATTGACCATAAAGCTGTTGTTACCCATTCTTGCCATAGAGGAATCTTCAGGGATCGCGATCGAGATTCCAAGCGGCGCAGTCGTCGAATATAAGTCCATCGAAACTGTGTTCGGCGTGGCCGATTTGGACTGGAATGGAGAGACTTACTTCGCAAACCTTGATGATCTACTTGAAGTTTCGTGGCCGACGGAGTCCAGTCTGTACAGATCTTCGGCGTGGGTGAACTGAACCTTTAATGAGCTGGCGTGTCGCCTTATAGCCCCGGCGCGCCTCTTCCACTACGGTTCACACGTGTGAGAATAGCAATCGCCTGCACGGTAATTGTGTTCCGACTGATTACACCGTTTTTTCGACTCGTGACGCCATCCACTTTGACTAAGTACGCTGACTTTTTGTTAGCGTTCAGGCCGAGGCCGATAGCCTTCTCATTTCCAGCAGCATCGAACCTGTACGGTAGCCCATCGTTCTTGCTCACCACGGCGAAAGACGTAGTTTTTTTAGTCGGCGAGCAGTAGCGGATTGCCCCGTTGATATCCCAATTGACGTAGCTTGGTATATCACCGCGATTCCGCTCGATGCTGGAGAAGCATTTGGAGTTGACCAACCATCCCGACACGCTCTCGGCAAAGCTCAGCGTAGAAATCAAACACGAGAGGCATGCGAGTCGCAGTAGGAGTGCCATGAACAAGTCTCCCTGTCATCAGCGTTCTTGGCGTAGACGCCGAAACGTTCTGATAATGGTGGTGCTCGCGATGGTCCGACGGGCTATTTTTGTTGCGGTAAATGGCAGCCGAAGTTACTTTCCATAGCTTCAAGGAATGCACCGATCGCAAGAATGCACCGACCGCGGCGACGTTGCATCACCGCACGTGCGTGCCGGACAGGATCGGCTGTGCTCAGCTCTTCGAAAACAGTAGACGGTCTGCTGCGCCAGCTGCCAGATGCTGGACGAGGTTGTAGAGAAGAATCGGCAGGAGTACAAGAGGATAGCTTGGCATGGCGCTGGCCGCAACCACCAAACCCGTGCCGTTATTGTTCATCCCCAAACCGAAGACGAGCGGAGCTCGCCGCGACCGGTCTAGCCGCAACAGAGAGGCCAAGATCCAACCAGCGCCGAACATGAGTAAGCAAAGCGAAGTCGTCACGCCCAGCGCCATGGCGAGGAACTCGGGATTGGGCTGAGCCAAGACGTGCGGCAATGAAACGGCGGCATTCAGATAGCACAAGAGAAGGAGAACGATCAGATTCGCAAACTTCACGGCCGGCTGAATTCGTTGCACTGCATTCTCACCGAGGATGGAACGCAGCACGATGCCGACGAGGGAGGGCACGAGTACAAAGAGCAGTAGAAAATTGCCTGTCGCCTGACCGGCAAGCTCGGAAAGATGGCGCGACCAGTCACCAGCAGTGATTGCACTGCCGATACGGAGGAGAAGCGGTGTCGTCAGCGGGCTAATGGCAGTGCTCAACAGAACCAAGCCCAGGCTGACCGACAGGTCGCCTTCGGCTTTCTGAGCCCAAGCCGTGGATGACCCCGCAATCGGCATTGAAGCGATCAGGACAATGCCGACGAGAACATTCTGGACCTCGGCGGGATTATCCCAGGAGCGCAGAAAAACACTGGCTGCAACGAGAGCAAGCAGCGGGACGGCGAGATTGGCGAGCGTGCCAGCTCCCAAGACCAGGCTCGACTGTCTCAGACTGCGCAGCGCGGAAGACCGGGCGCCGAATCCGGCATTGAATAGGAGAAACGCTAGCAGCAGTGCTGGCAGAGTCGCCGGCATCCCGAGCGCTGCGCCTGCTCCCGCAGGGAGTGAAATGTCGCGGAGAACCAGCGCCGGGTGCGGGACCAGGGCCGCCAGCGCGTAGACTGCGATGAGGAACCAGAGGATTCGCGAGTGGAGGAAGTGGGACACCGAGGAAAAACGAATCATTTCCGACATTATGGGGGGCGATTCTGAAGAATCCATGAAAGCTGGGCGCTTCGCGCTTGCGCCGCGATCGCCAGAGTTCACCCGTTACGATGGTAGTAGAGCGTGGTGTGTGGTGTGTGGATTCTGGTGGTAGAAGACGAAGCTCCGATGCGCGAGCTGCTGCGCCAAGGCCTGGAAGAGGAAAACCACACCATCACCCTGGCCGGCGATGGTCTCGAAGCAGTTCACTCTGCCGAAACCTATGCCTTCGACGCCATTGTTCTCGATATCGCGATGCCCGGCATAGATGGCGTCGAAGTAGTTCAGCGTTTGAGACTTGCAGGACGCGACACGCCGGTTCTCATTCTCACGGCGCGGGATGACACCGTAGAAGTGGTGCGCGCGCTCGACGCGGGGGCCGACGACTACTTGATAAAGCCTTTCGCTTTCCAAGTCCTGCTCGCCCGGCTGCGCGCGATCGCGCGGCGCGCTGGCCAGCCGCCCAAATCCGAGTTGAAGGTCGACGATCTGGTCCTAAAACCAGCATCCCACCAGGCTTGGCGGGACGGCGTTCCCTTAAGTCTCACGGCGACAGAGTATCGCGTACTCGAGTTTCTGATGCGTCGCGTTGGCCACGCAGTTTCGCGATCGACAATCATCGAAAACGTTTGGGGTGTTGGCAATGATATTAAGGCCAACACGGTAGATGCATTCATTAAGAACCTGCGCGAGAAAATCGATGTGGGACATGGGGGCAAGTTGATCCACACCGTGCGTAGCTACGGCTACATCTTACGGGAGGAACTGTGAATCGGCGGTCGATGCGGTTTCGGCTGACAGTCTGGTACACGGTCATCATGGCGTTAACCTTGGCTGCCGTCGTACTCGGCGCGTATGTGGCGATGCGCGAGAGCATCAATGACACGGTAGACCATGAACTGCGCTCGCGCCTTGTGGCGATGCGGGCCTTTCTTGCGCAGTTGGCGTCGGATCAACAAGGCTCGGAGTGCGAGTTGGCCGTACATGCAGGGTACGCTCCCGCCGGAACACGATTTCGCATCGCCAATGCCAGCGGACAGTGGATCTATCAGTCGCCGGGAACGGAGGGCTGGGGTACATTGCCGGTTGAGATTCTGCGCCAGCGGAACAGTAGCAGCTTCGACACTATGATGAAAAACGGCGAACCGGTCCGGGTATTGTCTGCGTCAGTAGCGCCAGGAGCCGTCCAGATCGGAATTCCCGTCGGCGAATTCGCGGAGATGCTACGCTCGTTCGCTTGGACTGCGTTGTTGGCAGCTCCTTTAATTCTGTTCGCCTCCTCGGCAGCGGGATACTGGATGAGCCGCCGCGCTATGAGGCCGGTGGAGCGGATCGCAAGTGCGGCGGCGGATATCGAAGCGCACAATCTGTCCGAGCGCCTTCCCCTCAGCGGCGCGAGGGACGAATTGGATCACCTATCGGCAACCTTGAACGCCATGCTGGCGCGACTCGAGGACTCGTTTCTTCGCATGATGCAGTTCACAGCCGACGCCTCGCATGAACTGCGGACACCGGTCGCTATTATTCGCACGACGGCGGAAGTCACTCGCAGAAAGCAGCGGAGCGAGATGGAGTATACGCAGGCGCTGGACCGCATACTGGACGAGAGCGAACGGACAACCGAGCTGATCGAGGACTTGTTGTCCGTTGCCCGCGCCGATGCGAATGCCGAGCCTCCGGTTCGGGAGCCGGTTGAACTAGCGGAACTGGCTCAGGCTGTCGCGTCGGATGCGCGCATGCTGGCGAAGACCGCCGACATTAGTTTGACGAGCGATACAGCGAGACAGTGCACGGTAGCCGGAGATAAGCGCGCTCTGCGCCGGCTTCTTCTCATCCTGCTCGACAATGCCATCAAGTATTCGAAACCGGGCGGCGAAGTGAAAGTATTGCTGACTACAGGCCGGCGAGATGAGCGTCCGGTTATCTTCATTGATGTTATGGACGACGGAATTGGAATCTCGCCCGAAGACCTGCCTTACGTTTTCGAGCGCTTTTATCGCGGCTCCAAGGATGGTTTCCGAAGAATCAGCGGTGCCGGTCTTGGGCTGGCGATTGCCCGGTCCATTGCACGCCAGCATGACGGTGAGATCGAGATCGCGAGCGATCCCGGAAACGGCTCTATCGCCCGGGTTCTACTGCCCGCCGCCTGAACCCATCAGCGCTGCCCATAGCAAGCAGCCCGCTCGCAATGACTGCTTTCCACAGCCTCCGAAACTCCGGCAGATTCGGCAGACGGGCATCTTTAGAAGTAGGGCGAAGAGGGAAGTCAACTGCGCCCAAGTCATCGAAGCGGGGTGGCTCCATATCGTTGGAATTTTGGACTAGAGGTTGTGTTATGAAATCGCGAACGTTGAAGGCGATTCTCTCAATCGGATTGTTAGCTGTACCTGACATACCGATCTATGCGGCCCAGGCGCAAACTCAGAGAGCTCACCGTCAAGGCGGCAGACGGCGCGGAAGGGCGGGGAGACGCGTTGGTATTGGCGCCGCCGGCGGAGCGGCGATTGGCGCCGTGGCAGGCAGAGGTCTCGGGGGCGCGGCGATCGGTGGGGCTTTGGGAGCGGGTGGTGGCGCGCTATTTCACAGGCGCCAAAGGAGAAGGGGTCGATAAGGCCCTCTGCTGATCCGAACGCCTGATACCTGAGCCGCTAGTTTTGAGACGGCCTGTGTGAACGCGCCATCAAATTTATTGGAGGGCGATATGTTCAAAAAGCTTGGCCTTCTTGGATTTGTTTTGACGGCTTTCGGCATGGTGTTTCCCAGCGTTGCTCAACCGCTAATAGTCACCCATCCGAGAGGATTTTATTTCCACGGAGGTCGTTGGCGTCCTTATCATGGCCGTGGTTATCCATATCGTGGTGGCTTCTACGACCGATGGGGACGATGGCACCGCTTTCGTTAAATGAAGACAATGGCTAGCGAAATGAAGATAATGGCTAGCGAATTTTTTTCTGTAGGCCGGTGATCTTGAGAGCGACTGAGAAGCCGATGACATTGGTGCTGTCCCAGCCAGTGGGGCGGTTCACCGAAACGCGCATATAGTAAGGCCGAACGGCAAAGAATTCTGTGATGGGGAAACGGACTCCCGCTTGAAGGCGGTTTTGAGTGTATTTGCCGCCAGCATTGAAGCTGTTGGCGCCAGGGACAATGAAGAACTCATTGTTTATGACCAAGACCGGCGGGCGTTTCATTGGAAACGGAAGGGTATACTCGAAGCCAGGACGAAGTCGAAAGCGTGCGGAAGCAATTCGATTTTTTGGAAATCGGCCTTCAGTGAGCGTGCGGACGATAGGCTGCCATCGGCCCCGCTTGGTACTCACAGTGACATTGAGCAGCAGACGGTTTTCGTGAGGGACCTCGGCATCGCCTGGGTAGATCTGATAACGATAAATGGGTATCACCAAGAGCCACGGTCGCAGACGAAATCCGGGACCGACCTGGTAGAAGTGCTCGAATAGGTTCGTGCCTCCCTCGTCGAACCGTTCATGGAATTCGAATTCTAACGATCTGTTCGGGGCAAGGTCGACAGAAGTGGCTTGGTCGAGCCAGAGCCCGAACTTGCGCTCCGTTTCCGGATCCTCCACTACCCCCGGCGGTTCCATTACCTGGTGCTGCGCTGTCGCCGGAATAGCAAAGAAGCAACAACCAAGCACAACCGCAGCGGCCTGCGAACAATTTCGAAGGCCGCTCGTGAAGATCGTCCGAAATTCGGAATCGGTAAGGTTCGCCGCCCACGCGCTGTGGGAACGGGTGGCCGTCATCGTCAACTTAGCTGAGAAAGTCCACCGTTGCCGTATCCAAGTTATACATTGCCCCCACAATCTTTATAGACTGTGCGGACTCAAGATCACGAAGCACCTGGCTATTGGAGCGAATGGAATCGATCGTCAGCTCCACATTCTTAGCCGCCACAGCGTCTACGAAAGCCAAATTCTTTGACGAACGTTCGCCTTTATAGGTAGTCGCCTCAACCGCGGGACGAATCTTCTCCAGCAATCCTGTAAGGTTGCCTAGCTTGACGTCGTCGATGGCTCCTTTTATGGCGCCGCAAGAGGTGTGTCCCATCACCAGCACGACCTTCGCGCCAGCGACCTTGCAAGCAAACTCCATGCTGCCGAGAATGTCGTCGTTTGAAACGTTGCCGGCCACACGGGAATTGAAGATGTCCCCGATGCCGAGGTCCATGATGATCTCGGCTGGTGCACGCGAATCGATACAGCTCAGAATGACAGCGAGGGGATGCTGGTCATTGGCTGTGGCCCTTTGTTGCGCGATGTAGTTGGGTGTTGGTCTCTGTCCCTTGCTAAAGCGCTCGTTGCCCTGCTTCATGAGCGCGATAATCTCATCTGGATTCAATTTGTCTCGTTGCGCCTTTGTCAGCGTGTATCCATAGGGCAGCGGTGACCCTAGCGCCCCGCTGATCGATCCGGTGACCGTTGTAGCCCCTAACATGGTGAGAAAGCGTCTGCGATCGTTCACGATTGCTATTCCTTTCGAATGAAGTTGGCCAAACTCACAAACCCGCCTAAGCGGAGGCACGATTAATGATGATCCGCGCTTGCGCGAGCCGCGTTATCTGAAGCTCAATGCGGCGCCGGCCATCAACGTGTTCCCTTTCAACATGTTCGTCACGAAAAACTCGTTGATCCAGCGGAGCGACAAAGTCACGCCCGGTTTCTCGCGCTTCGCGGTGTAAAGAACGATTGGACCGACACCCGACTTCCGGCCTCGGAAGCCGTTCAGTTCCTTGGCTAGCGGGCCTGTGTCGTCGTTGATCTGCGTGAGTTGGGTTCCAAGCGCTCCGACCGCGGCCCTCTTGTTGCCAAAATACTTGAGCACCATGCTGTCCCAATGAAACACAGTGCCGCTAGTATAGTTGGTGACTGAGTTGTGGCCATAGATATCGAACCCGACGAAATTGTCGAATTCCAGATTGTGCTTCTCCCAAAAGTAGGTATGCCCGAAGTTCGGCATAAGCGTCCATACGCCCATTCCGACGTTCGAAATGTTGCCGAACCTGAATAATCCGGTGGGAGCCCAGAACCAAGCGCTTATCGCAAGATTGTTGTGATCGCTGAAATGGATGCCGACCGTAACGGGTACGAAGATGACATCGCCGACGCTGGCGTTTCTAGAGTTCACGCTTTGCGGAACGCCATTGATTTCTGACGCCGTCACGTCCCACCAGTTGACGGGTATGAACATCTGAGAAGAGAAGTGCACCTTCTTAGTTTCCGTCCTGTAAGTGTAGGAAGGTATCAGAACGTTGATGCTCGCGTTAGCTTGGACGTTCGTAGCAAGCACGCCGGAAATTTCATCCACACGGTTTCCTCCGATTGCTCCCATATAGCCGATGGGAAAATATGTGAAGCCGAACCCGGAATCCGGTCCGATGACGCCGACTCCCGGGATGACCCAAGTGCCTGGTATGGTACGACCGAAACCTCCATCGACAGCCAGAACCGGCATGGCCGCAGCGGCTAATACGAGTCCAATGATGCCGAGCCTTCTCATAGCGATGGCCTTACCTCCC
>Ga0126373_10002819_pt1 | contig 12852 bp, 7 predicted proteins | sample PanSoiMetPlot_11_FD_92545 | JGI IMG/M metagenome (GOLD analysis project Ga0126373, IMG submission 92545) | Tropical forest soil microbial communities from Panama - MetaG Plot_11 | ecosystem: Environmental > Terrestrial > Soil > Tropical forest > Bulk soil | place: Panama | collected 2016-02-17
CGGTTGTCACCCAGATTGATGAGCTTTTTCCCGGAGTATTGCCCCGACGGGGAGTCGAGGGAGAGGCTTGCGCCGATTATGAAGTTGTGGTGCGCCATGGTAGCGAACTCACGGGGAGTCATTGCCGGGTTGCCGCGGAGATTAACGGAGAATTTTGCTTTGATGTCCCCGAGGCCCGAGCGGTAGACGCTTCCTGCCTGCTCCCCGACATTGCCGGTGACGGTGCCCCAAGCGTAGGGAAGCGCGGCTGTGATGAGGGCCTGACGGCCGAAGAGCGGAAAGGTCTGACCGACGCCGATTAACGGGATGTGAAAGGTGCCGTGGACGTTGGTGATGGGGATCGATGGGTCGAAGGTGACGTCGCCGGAAGAACGGGCGAAGCCAACTAAGGCGAAGGTGGTTCCGATCGGAGAGGCTGAGTAGGCGCGGGGCTCGAGATCCTGTGCGGCTGCGGGTTTGTTAAAGATTGCGAATAGTCCAAACGCAATCAGAAGACACCACGTCCGAGCCAGAGTGGTCATGCCGAAAATAGTCGCATATCTGACGGGCAGATGGAGGTTTTGCGATTAATTTGTGGGAGAGCAAAAAGAATAGAGTCGATGATCGGTACGATTAGGGGCATGTTGGGATTGGCGATCACGCGGTGGTTTCTTTTTCGTGCACCAGCTTTTGTTGTATCTCTTCTCAGTTTTTCACTGGTAACTGTCCGCGCTGAGGCTCCAGCGGGGAGCCGCGCGCCGGAGGTCCGGCTCGATCAGGGGGTTCTTTCCGGATCGCGCTATGGCGCGGGTGTGGCCGCGTTTCTCGGCATCCCATATGCCGCATCGCCCGTCGGACTCCTGCGATGGACATCGCCCCAGGAACCGAAACCATGGCCTGGCATTCGCGACGCTACTTATTACCGGCCGGCATGCCCGCAACTCCCGAGCCCATGGCTTCCCGAGATGCTGGGGCGAAAGGAGATGCAGACGAGCGAGGACTGTCTTTACCTGAACGTCTGGACACCTCGTCTCAGGAGCGACGCGTCTCTGCCGGTCATGGTCTGGATCCACGGTGGCGGTAATGTGGAAGGATCCCAGGAGTGGCCACCTCTCGGTCCCGCAGTGGCGGCACACGGCGTGGTTGTTGTGACCATCAACTATCGTCTCGGTGTCCTCGGCTATCTCGCCCATCCCGAACTCAGCGCTGAGTCGCCAGACCACATCTCCGGAAATTATGGTCTGCTGGACCAGATGGCGGCGCTTCGCTGGGTCAAGCACAATATCCGCAGCTTCGGCGGCGATCCTCACCGCGTCACCATCTTCGGCGCTTCCTCCGGATCGCTTGACATCTGCGATCTCATGGCGTCTCCGCTGGCGCAAGGACTCTTTGATCGAGCAATTATGCAAAGCGGCGTTTGCGTGGACGGGTTGTCACCTACGCTGAGGCAGCAGGAAGCAAGTGGGGCAGCCTTCGCGGCCAAAATCATCCACGAGAAAAATGGCCCAGCGATCGAGCAACTCCGTTCTGTTCCTGCGGATGAGCTTGTTCGCAATGCCGCCAAGGCCGACGTCGATTGGAACCCGATCATCGACACTCGAGTACTTCCCGAGCAGCCGCTTCTGGTCTTTCAGCGAGGGCAACAGGCCAAAGTGCCGGTCATCGTCGGAAGCAACCTCGATGAAGTGTCGATCTTTGCGAGTCCGCTCGTAGGCGGAAAGTCCTATCGTCCGCAAACCGTCACCGAGTACCAAAGCTGGCTCAAGCGCAAGTTTGGCAATCAGGCGGATGCTGTCTTTCAGGCATATCCCGCCGCGCAGGATAGTCAGGTTCCGGCTGCGTTCCTGGCCATGGACACGGACTACTCGTTTGGCTTCGGTTCGCATCTCCTCGCGCGGGAGGTCGCAGCCACGGGACAGAACGCTTACCTGTACATTTTTACGATGACCGGCCGTGGCCCGTTTGCGTCTCTGGGAGCATTTCACAGCCTGGAAAGCATGTATCTCAGTAAGCATTATTGGACCGATTGGGTGAGTGACTCGCACGATGAGCCGCTATCTGACGCAATCATCGAGTACTGGACGCGTTTTGCGGCAAACGGAGACCCATCGTCCGCTAGCCTTCCCGCCTGGCATCCTTATCGCGAGAACAATCCAGACGCACAGGAATTAGGAAAACACATCGGTCCGGTGCGGGTGCCAAGGATGGACTCCATGAGTGTCTTTTTGAAGGTGCTGGAAGCACAGACAGAGAGCCACGCAACGAACTAGCACAGCTTTTGAAGCTGGTAACGGGTCCGAAATGGGTTCTACGTATTGAAGAGAATGGAGCCGACGATCGGACTTGAACCGATGACCTGCTGATTACGAATCAGCTGCTCTACCAACTGAGCTACGTCGGCGTATGAACCTATTTTAGCGGTTCGGAGCATGTATCTCCAAATCGGGCTACTGCATGGGGACGAACTTTCCTTCGCAGGAATAGGGTGGGAGTTTGGGGTGCTTCGTTGGGTTCGGAGTGAGCCCTGAGCGGATCAAGTTGTCGGTCTTGCTGAAGTCGATGTTGGTGCCGCTCGGGCCGATGGTGATGGTTGTGAAGTGTCCGTGGACCTGTCCTGGTGTGATGCCGTCGATATAGACATTGTCGAGCGTGACTTCAGTGCGGTGGTCGTCGTTCAATCCTGCGATGAGGACGTCGCCGGGAGTGGTGCTGGTGACGTTGCGAATGGTGATGGCTTTGTAGTCGGGGATGCGGGTTCCGGTGTAGTGCGGGTCTTCGAAGGGTTCGGTGGTCTGGTTGGTGTAGTAGGGGCTGATGGCGATGGGGTTCTGGACGTCGCGCATGCAGATGTTCCCGTAGGTGAGGTCGTGGACGGGGCCGCCGCGGGTGACGTTGCTCTTGATTCGAATGCCACTCGTGGTGTGGTCTTCGGTGAGGCCGTCGACGAGAAGGAAGCTCTGGCCGCTGTAGGTCTCGCTGCCGATGGACATGCCGTGGCCTGAGTAGAAGTGGTTGTTGAGCACGCTCATGTGGGAGACGCCGGTCTTGATTGCAATGTTGTCGTCGCCGTTGTCGATCCAGCTATGCGTGATGGTGATGTTGGTGGATGAGCCGGGATCGACGCCGTCGGTGTTACGGGCGTCGAGGGATTTATCGGTTGGGGTTTGCAGGTGGACTCCCCAGGCGGTGAATCCGTTGGTCTGGTTGACGGAGACGTGGAAGTTGGGTGAGTTGTGGAGAGTGATGCGGTAGAGGACGAGGCCGTCGGCATGGTTGGCGACGATGAGGCGCGTGGAGTAGTAGCGCTCGTTTGTGGGTTCGGCGCGGCGTGCCATCTGCCACCAGGAATAGTCCTTGCCGAGAATGGTGGCGTAACCGCGGCCGTCGATGATGCCGTCGCCCATGATGCCTACGTCAGTGGCGTTGTTGATGCTGATGAGCGGACGGCAGCCTCCACGGGCGGGTCGTTGCGGGGCGGGAAAGGTTGGTGGAGGAGTTCCGGAGGCGAGGGTTCCGCAGAGGCCGGGATTAACGCTTTCGCCTGTCATCTCATATAGTTTTGCATCGCGTGAGCCGAAGAGGGTGACGCCCTTGTCGATGAGGAGGGTGACTCCGGTGCGCATCTCAAGCGGCGCGGTGAGGAAGGCGTTGTTTTCCTTTGAGACGGCTAGTTCGACAGCCATTCCAGGCTTGCACTTGTCGAGGGCTTTCTGAATGCGGTCGGTATCGAGCTTGGATTCATCTGCTTCGGCTAGTTTGTTGTCGGTAGCATGCAGCGAGGCTTCGAGTTTAGTGCAGGATTTCGGGATCCTGGGTTCGGTGACGTGGCGGGTGTCCTGTGCGGCGGCAGAGAGTGTGATAGCGAGAGGAAGCGCCGGGAACACCGATAGCCGACACGAGAACATTGGTCTGACCTCCTGAATAGCTCAGGCCAAGTTAACACATACGAGAGTTGGTGGTCATGGCCCCGGTTGCTGGTTCCCGGAGTGGGAATGGCGGCTGTCTTTATGGCTGCTGGTCGCTAATGGCGTGAGGGGTAGAGCCGAAAGAGCCAGTATCCGGCGAGGCAGGCACGCTCGGCTGGAAAGAGGCTTTCCATGGTTCATGCACTGATGGCACTGATGTTTGTTGTAGTTTTCATTACTCCCTGCGTGATAGCGAGCAGGATCGATCTGGATGCAGAGGAGGCAAACGCAAACCAGTGGGAGATGGACTCGCGCTTCAGTTCAAGGGACTAGCGTTTTGTGGACTGAGCGTTATCGAGTTCGGGCCGGCTTTGAGCTGGACGGCTTGACTCCATACGAGCGGCTGATTGTTGTAGCGGGTTGAGATCATCAGGTAGTAGGTCCCGGGCTGGACGCCGGGGAAACTTGCACTGCCGTTGGCGTCGGCACGAACGGCGGATGCGGCGCTTGCTTTGACTGCATCCAACATCTTTTGGCAGTCAGGAGTGCGGTTCGCGCAGGCGGCGCCGACGAATTTATAGGGCGACGTGCCAGGCGGGACTGCAATACCTGCCCTGGAGAGTATGTTGGCGTAGCTGTCTCGAAGAAGTGTGTAGGGATGTCCGGCGAGAGGATTGAGCACGCCTGGCTGTGGGGGAAATCCTGAGACGACCGATAGAACGGCGTTGCCGAGCGGAGCGGCCGGGGTTGAAAGAGTTGCTGGGTTAGCTGGTGCTGGGCCACGAGTGCCTGGAGCACCTGCAGCGCCGGTGGCCCCGACAGGGCCGGGATTTCCTGGATTTCCCGCAGCAGCGATCATCGTGCCTCCGCCTGAGGGAATGGTCTTGCTGGGAGAGAGTGCGGCGAGGTTGCAGGTTCGTTCCATTGGAGCGAAGGTGAAGTTATCGTTGTTGTCCTGGCCGGTGACGACTCGTCCATGTACCTGGTAGGGGTCGGAGCCGCCTGGGTCGAGTGAGCCGTCCGATTTGAAGGCGAGGGTTAGCGGATGATCGGGCGCGTTGATCTCAACTGCGGTTTTGGTTCCGTCAGCCACCACTGTGTAGGGATAGGCGCGGGCGGCATCAGGTCCGCAACCGAGGATAACGGATTCGGGGAAGAACTCGAGGCTGAAGCCGGTTGAAGCTGCGAAGATGCCGTGCATACGAATGCCGGGAGGCGTCGGCGGGCCTTTGTCTCCTCCCAACATGGATTTGAGAAGGTCAGTTTGCATCGTTTGGACCCCGACAGTAGCACCCTTCGTGGAGAGGTTGATCGCTGGGCAGGTGGCTCGCTTGGGCACAAAAGTTGTTTGAGGCGCGGTATAGGTTCCGGGTGTGTAAGTGCTGGTTGTGGTGGTGTGAGTGGCGTCATACATTCCGCCGCCGGCACTGGTGACGGTGTCGCCGGAGTTTACGCGGGACGGGGCCTCATATCCATTGATTCGCTCAGTTGTCGTGGTCTGGTGAGTCTCGGTATGGCCGGGAGAGTAGCCGCCTCCAGTCGATCCGCCTGCGACGACTCCGTCGATGACGACCTGACCGGGCGGGCCGACGATCGTTCCGTCGGATCTCACGTTGAGGACAAGAGGCTTGGGTGTGGTGTCGATGGTGAGGATAGCACGATTGTTCTTGAAGTCGAGGCTGTAGTTCTCCTGATTAGGAGAAAGGAAGGCGCAGTTGACGAGCACGCCCTCGTCGATGAAGTCGAGGCGCCAGTTGCCGGCACCTACGAAGACGCCTGCCATATTCGGGCCGGGAGGCGGCGGGCCTTTCGTGACTTGAACGACGGAGTTGAGCATCTGACCAAAGGCTCCAAGGAGTTGGTTTCCCGTGCATGATGCGGGAAGTCTGCCTGAGCTGACGCAGCGGCGCATCTCGCGCTCCTCTGGTGTCTTTGGAGGTAGAACTTGTCCGTAGCTGCCGCCTGCGGACTGAGCCTGTGCGTTGTAGGCCTGCATCTGTTGATTCGCCTTCTCGACGTTTGCGTTGTAGAGATCCTGCTGCTTCTTCTGGAAGGCCTGGGCAGCCGCGACCTGCTTTGCGGACGGTTGTTGGCATGTGGGAAGAAGCTTCTTGAGATCGCCTCGGGTCACGCTGGTGTATGTGTTTAATCCGGTGGGCGTGAGGTGATCGGGATGCGCGACCATGCAGGTTGCGGTGTCGGATAGATCACGCACGTTGCATCCTTCGATATAGATGTGCTCGCCGTTGCAGACGTATGTGACGCCAATGACGATATCGCTGTTCTGCGCAGAGGCCGTTGTTATGGCGACGGCGAGGAGGATTGCAATGGAAAGCGTCGCTTCAATGCGCACATGTTTGACGGCCTTCAAGAGGCCGGAAGGAATTCGCAAAATGACTTGGGCATAGGAAATCGTAATAAGCGGGCTCATCTTTCAACCCCTTTGATCTTGAATAGGGAGGCGGAATCAGATGGCCCTCAATGACTCGCCTCAATGCCAGCGAAAAACTCGGCTCAGGCACGTTGTCGGGAGTGATTGATAGTAGAACTCTCGGACACGGAGAGCAAGTTGATGGCGCAACTCTCAGCAATCGAGCGCGTGATGAATAAGATTTCGAATGGAAAGAGAAATTAGAAGGGGTGCTTCTGTGGATTCTAAAGTGAGCGAGCAGGCATTTTATCGCAGACGGGAAGAGGCCACCCGGCAACAGGGCAGCCTCTTCTTAGGGAGAACAGTTCCAACGGAGGCAAAGCCATCAGAACTTTCTGGCGAAATACTATGGTTGGCGATATGGTGTGTCAAGGCTTAATCGGGAACAAGATAAACCTTTATTTTGCTACGAGTTACTAGGGTTACCAAACGTATAACACTGGCAATTTATTTGCTTTTATTTCGCTTTTGACGGCTGTGGAAAATTTCAAACTATCTTCGAATCAGGCGCTTAGCTTTGTGGCTGCACTGTCCCCGGTGCAGTCAGCCCCTGGAGCCAGCGATAGGTGAGTCTGGATGAATGGGTTCGGCCCTGCCGCTGAGGTCGATCCGCAGGAACTCGGGTTCGGTGGCGGCGGGCTTGCCCTGCAGGACGCGGATAGCGGCACGGCCTCCGCCGAAGAAGAGGCCGAGGACGATGGCTGCTAAGGCTCCTAGTCCACAGAAGATGAGGATGCTGGTCAGTAGGCTAACGGTCTTCCGTACCTCGACATGGAACTCAGGCGGGAGAGGCTTGTTCCAAGTGAGTTCGTTGCGTAGGTGGATGCCATCGACTGTGGCCTTTGCATCGGCGGGTGTCCACGGGCCGGTAGTGAGGAGAACGAGCGGTCCTTCACGACGAAGTTTCACCGTTCCGGCGGAGGCCCCCTGCTGGCTTAGGTCGGCGGCGATAGCGCGTCCTCGGTCGCCGGCGATCTGAGGCGTGGGGAACATGAAGAGCGTGAGTTGGCCTTCTCCCGTGTACTTTGCGGAGAGGACTTCGGCTGATTTATCGAAGCCGAGGTGATCGCTGGGAAGGGTTCCTCCCATCGCTTTATAGCCAATGGGGCCGACAGCGTAGCGAATCGAGTCTTGTTGGAGGCCTTTCTCGGGAAGGTAGTTGGGCAGCATCGGAGGAATCCCTTTAGGACCACCGACTTTGGGGAGCGTGAGAGCGAGTTGCCGTAATTCGTCGCTAGTCGTAGGGCGGACACGTGTCACCGTCGCTTTGACGACGGTCGCCCCGCGCCATACGAGAAACTCACCGCCGGGCTTTGTGACCGTTTCAGCTCCGGCCGTTTTCTGTTCCGAAAGACCCTTCATTCCCGGACTGCGGAGATAGGTGAAGGCGCTGTACGCTCCGGTAGCGTCAACGAACTGATAGGCTTCGACGTTCATGGTCTCGGAGCCCTTTGCCTGATGGTAGGTCTGGTGGCTGGAACGGGTGAGGCCATCTTCTTTGAAGGCAGCGACGGTTTCGCCTTGAGGCTGGAAGGACTCAGTGGGGGAGGATGAAACTTCGGCCTGCCAGGGGCCAAACTTATCGGGGAGTAGTCGAGCGGGAGGGATAACAAGTGTGGTTTGCGCCGATGCGCAGATTGCAGTACCTGCGAGGCCGAGTAATAAGAGACCCTGCGCGATGACCCTGAACCGGAATGTATGGTGAAACATGAATCACCTGCCCTGCTTCGGTCAGATTACACCAGCAGTGAAGACCAATGCGAAGCGCCCGTCACCGGAGAGTCGTGCATCTGATGGATTAGCGGGGCATGAGCCGGAAGAAGAGGGCTTGCCTGGCGATGGGTTCAGTCTTGTCAGCGAGCGCGGTCATCTGGCGGTCGCTGAGTGGAGTGAATTCGCAGGCCATCTGCGCGCACTCTTCGACCTGCGCGACGGAGTCACAACCGATGATGGCGGTACTGATGGGAAGTGAGAGCGTGTAGAACATCGTCTCGTGCTTGGTGAGTGTGCCAGGTGTAGTGGCGATGGCTCCGCGTCCCTCCCAGGACTTCTTCTGCGCTTCGACGGGAGGCGGGGTCCACGTGGAGAGGATGCGTCCGCGGGCCATAACCTTCATGCCGATGATGCCCATCTGCTTTTCGACGGCCATGGGGAGGAGTTCTTTGGCGAAGGAGTAGTGGTACTTATCGGCGGCGTTGAGCCCCATGAGGACTGTGTCGAAGGGGAAGCGGCTGATGCCTTCCATGAGCGTTTCGGGGCGGAAGCGGCCCGTGATGCCGAGGTGGCGCACCATCTTCTGATCGCGAGCTTCGGTGAGAGCTTCGATGGCTCCTCCCTTGGCGAAGATCTGGTCGATGTCCTCCTGGATGCCGACATCATGGAGCTGCCAGGAATCGACGTGGTCCGTGTTGAGGAGCTTGAGCGAAACTTCGAGGTTGCGGAGTGCGGCGTCGCGGGTGCGCTCCTTGGTTTTGGTCGCGATGAAGACCTGGTCGCGATAACCCTTGAGGCCGCGGCCGAGGTATTGCTCGCTCCAGCGCTCCGGGCCTCCGTAGATGGCGGAGGTGTCGAAGTAGTTGATTCCGAGTTCGAGTGCGCGCTGGATGACGGCGAGTGCTTCGGCTTCGTTGTTGTGTTTTTCCAGGGCGCTTTGGCCTCCGAGGCCGAAGATTCCTGTGCGGAAGCCGGTGCGGCCTAGATTGCGCATGGGCATCATGGACTGAACGGCCTGTGCTGCGGCGGGAGTCGGTGGGGCGTCAGCGTGTGCGGATGCCGTGAGAGCTGTACCTGCTACGGTGGCGGTGATGGCCCCTACACCGGTTTTGAGAAAGTTGCGGCGACCTCGATTGTAAGGTTTATCGTTTGTCTTCATGGGATGTGACTACGTTGAATGAGTCGATTCTAGTCGCAAAGAATCTTAGCGCATGGCTGGTGGCGGCGTTTTGAATCGCTCAGCGTGAAATCTGGAGGCTGCCGCTTTGTTGAGACAAATAGAAGTTCTTGTTCTCGGGTTGGCGATGATCGCGCCGATCCACTGCGCGAAATTGTCGGCGCAGGTCTCGAATCTTCCGAAGGACTACAAGGGCACTCCTTACCATGACAGCCGCTATCAGGGGGGAGCGCAAAGTATTCCGGGTCGTGTGCAGTGTGCTTACTACGACCTTGGTGGCGAGGGCGTGGCGTACCACGATACGGATGCGAAGAATCACGGTAGCGGCGAGTTGAATCCCGCGGACGGGAGCTATCTGAATGAGTTTCGGATTAGCGAGGGCGTCGATATCTCTTATACGAAGTTTCACCGGACACCGGAGTTGATCGACGACAACCGATTTGAGAAGGTGACGCCTCCGGCGGATCAGCTTTATGTGGGGTGGACGGAGCCGGGTGAGTGGTTTCGAATTACGGTGAACGTGGCGAGCGCGAGTGTGTACAGCGCCGACCTGTTGTACACGTCGAATCGTGGCGGATCGATCTCGGTGGATGTAAATGGGAAGGAAGCGACGGGGCCGCTGGCAATCGAATCGACTTACAACGCGGAGGATCCGATCGCGTGGCGGCAGTGGCATCACTGGAACGTGGCGAAGGCGTTGATGAGTGTGCAGCTGCCTGCTGGGACGAGTGTGCTCACGGTCCACATTGTTACTGGGGGACAGATGAATCTGGCTTACTTCGATTTCAAAGAAGTGCGCTGAGGTTTGGTGGGAGGGCTAGTTCGAGCTGGCGCGCTCGGTGGGGGCTTTGCTTCCGCTGAGGCCACCGGCGTATTTGGCTACGCCTTTGTAGAGGCTCTCGGCTACACGCTGTCGATACTCGGGCTGGCGTAGTTGGTTCGCGTCTTTTGGGTTCGTGACGAAAGAGATCTCGGCGAGGATCGATGGCATGTTGGCTCCGATGAGGACGACGAAGGGAGCTTTTTTGGTGCCGCGATTCTTGAGGCCGGCGTTGCCTTTCTGGAGGCCGGAGTAGAGGCTGGATTCTACGTCGAAGGCGAACTCGCGTGACTCGTCGATTTTGTCTTTAAGGGCGATCTTTTTCACGAGGTCGCTAAGTTGATTGATGGATTGATCGGAGACGGCGTTCTCGCGGGCCGCGACTTCGAGGGCGTCGGGTTGCGAGGTGAAGTTGAGGTAGTAGGTCTCGACTCCTCGGGCGCTGGCGTCGGGGGAGGAGTTGGCGTGGATGCTGAGGAAGAGGTCGGCCTGGGATTTGTTTGCGATGGCCGTGCGGGTTTCGAGCGGGATGAAGGTGTCGTCAGAGCGGGTGTAGATGATCTCGGCGCCGAGGCGGTCGTGGAGGATCTTGCCGAGGCGCAAGGCAACGTCGAGGACGACGTCTTTCTCTTCGAGGCCGTCGACGCCGATGGTTCCTGAGTCGTGTCCCCCGTGACCGGCGTCGATTACGATGCGGCCGATCTTGAGGCCGAGGGTGCGGACGAGGGATGTCTGACCGTCGGCGGTGGGGACGGCGGCGCGAGCCGGCTGTGCGGGCTCGCCCTTCTTACTCTTGCGGGTCGCAGATTTGGCGGTGGTTGAGGTTGTAGTTGAGTCGCTGGGGGTCCCGGGGACGGTTGCGGCTATGGGCTTCGAGGTGGGTGTGTTGGTTGCGTCTACTTTGCCGGGCTGATCGCTTACGGCTGCGACTTCGGTTGTTGTGTCAGCGTTTTTGGTGGCGATGGTGTTTGGGACGGGGCGGGTGGGGGTGACCTTTGGCGTTGTGTCGGCTGTGCGTGGAGCGGGGACTTCGGTTGGTGGGGCGGGCTGCTCTTTGCTGGAGGCTGGCTGGAGCTGTGGGCCGCCGTGGATGTCGATGATGAGGCGGTAGGGGTTGGGCAGGAGGAACGCGGAGTACTCGGAGACGCCGTTGACGTCGAGGACGACGCGGGTCATGTCGTTGGAGAACTGGGCGGCGCGGATGCGGCGGAGGAAGCCGTCGTCGGTGACGGTGAAGCTGCGGCCTACGAGTTCCTGCGCTAGGCGCGTGCCGTGCAGGTCGAAGTAGATGCGGTCGGGGTTGGGGACGCGCGCGGCTTCGTAGGTGACATCGTCGCCGAGGTCGATGGCTACTCGGGTGTAGTTGGGTGTGGACCAGTGGCGGATTCCGCTGACCTGCGCGAGGCCGTGGCGTTTTGTGGAGGCGATGTGTGAGAGGCCGGTGTTTTCGGGCTGGGCTGTCGCGGTTTCGTCGTTAGTGGGAGATGCAGTGCCTCGGCGGTCAATTGATTGAGTGACAGTTGCTGATGGTGTTGGCGTTGCGCTTGGTTGACGAGTCGCGGTTGTTGGCGCTGCGGGCATCTCGCGATGGGTTGCGCTGGACGTAAGAGAGTCGGGCTTTAGGGAGTCGAGTCCGGCTTGGGCTTCTTCGGCGAGCGAGCTGTGTGGGTACTGCTTTAGAAAAAGCGTGTAGCGCTCGCGTGCGGCGGTAAGGTCGTTGAGGTCGTTCTCGTAGATCTGGGCTTCGGCGAGAAGAGCGGGTACGCGGAGTGAGCTGCCGGGGTATTGCGTTCGCAGGAATTCGTACTGGCCGATGGCGGCTTTGAGAGATTTGGGATCGTGGAGGGTGCGGCCTTGTTCGGCGAGGAGTTCAGCTACTGCGTTGATGGCGGGTGCGGCGTAGGGGCTCTGCGGGCTGTCGTGGTAGATGGAGCGGTAATTGTCGAGTGCGGCGGCGTAGTCGGCTTTGGTGCGGTTCGCTTCGGGGATGGCTTCAAGGGTCTCGCGGCCCTGTGTGGCTTTTGCCCACGGGGAGAGTTCGACGGTTCGCTTGCTGGTGCGGGGCTTATCGATGGGGCTTGCGGTCGCGGTGATTCCGCAGCATGATGCGGCAAGAACTGCCGCCGAGAGACAACACAACCCCTTGGCCCGTATTGGTCTGCAGGCGAACATGCCTCTTCAGTTTAAGAGGGCGGATGTTGGGCTTTGGTTGTGAAAAGGCGATGGGTACTCCTCGCGATACCCCCACGGAAGACGTAAGAGATTTTGAATCAATGGCGATTGAGGGGTTGGACCACGCCGATGCTTGGACGATCTTCTTGGTCTCCACCCGTGAGCGGCAATGTCTCCGATTTCCGGACATCCTTCTTTCCCACCCTTCGCTCCGCGAAGGATGGGGCACCCCAGCGTTGGTGGTGGGTTGAGTGAAGGCGTATCGCGCTTTCGCGCGATTGCCCACCTTAGCGACGATAAGGCCGTCGCGAAGATGGTGCACCCGATTGGTGGCGGGTTCTGCTGTGGCGTTTAGGTTGGGGAGGATGGCTGGGGTGGCGATGTCGTTGTGGGAGGATGATGGCGGTTCCTGGTTTTTTTGGCGTAGCTGTTCGTTGGCTTTGCGGAGTTGTTCCTGTAGGTCGGCGAGTTCTCGTTTGACTTCGAAGAGGCGGCTGTTCTTGTGCTCCCATTGGTCCCATTCGATGGTGATGGTAGAGCCGCGGCGTGTGCTGAACTCGGTTTGGGGTGCGAGGGGGCCGAGTTCGGGGTGGAGGGTGATGTCGTCGATGGTGGGCTCGGGGGCGGAGTCGGGTTCGCGCTGGTCGCGGGGGAG